>Ga0325401_1000739_pt1 | contig 25116 bp, 24 predicted proteins | sample PopdelMetagenome_FD_205666 | JGI IMG/M metagenome (GOLD analysis project Ga0325401, IMG submission 205666) | Populus deltoides microbial communities from Bellville, Georgia, United States - Xylem-PdKOR-R2 | ecosystem: Host-associated > Plants > Phyllosphere > Stem > Wood/Secondary xylem | place...
GACCATTCGTAGTTCGACAGCGCGGCGATCTGGATCTCGGAGTCGAAGTGGCCGATGTTGCTGACGATCGCCATCGGCTTCATCGCCTTCATGTGATCGGCGGTGATGACGTCGGCGTTGCCGGTGGCGGTGCAGAAGATGTCCGCGCGGGTCACCGCCTCGTCCATCGTCACGACCTCATACCCTTCCATCGCCGCCTGCAGCGCGCAGATCGGGTCGACCTCGGTCACCAGCACGCGGGCGCCGCCGTTGCGCAGCGATGCCGCCGATCCCTTGCCGACATCGCCGAAGCCGGCGACGCAGGCGACCTTGCCCGCGAGCATGACGTCGGTCGCACGCCGGATCGCGTCGACCAGCGACTCCTTGCAACCGTACAGGTTGTCGAACTTCGACTTGGTGACCGAGTCGTTGACGTTGATCGCCGGAAACGGGAGCTCGCCCTTCTTGGCGATCTCGTACAGGCGATGGACGCCGGTGGTGGTCTCTTCGGACACGCCCTTCAACGCCTTGACCGTCTGGGTCAGGTAGCCGGGCTTGCTGGCGATGAACGCCTTGACCGAACGCTGGAACTCGACTTCCTCGTCATTCTCGGGCTCGCCGAAGCTCGCGCCCGCCTCGAGCCTGGCGCCCCACAGCGCGAACATGGTGGCATCACCGCCATCGTCGAGGATGATGTTCGACGTGGTGCCCGAACCGTCCTGATCCCAATCGAAGATCGAGCCGACATAGTCCCAGTATTCGGCCAGCGTCTCGCCCTTGACCGCAAAGACGGGGATGCCTGCGGCGGCGATCGCGGCAGCGGCGTGGTCCTGGGTCGAGAAGATGTTGCAGGTCGCCCAGCGTACGTCGGCGCCGAGCGCGACCAGCGTCTCGATCAGCACGGCCGTCTGGATCGTCATGTGCAGCGAGCCGGTGATGCGCGCGCCCTTCAACGGCTGCGACGCGCCGAACTCGTCGCGCAGGGCCATCAGGCCGGGCATCTCGGTTTCGGCGATGGCGATCTCGGCGCGGCCGAAATCGGCAAGCGCGATATCCTTAATGACATAGTCGTGGAACTGGGCGGCAGGTGCGGTGGCCACGGGCGGTCTCCGAAAGGTGAAAAGGTCGCGCCGGAGGCGGCGCGCTTGGCTGCCCCATATAAAGATATCTTTATGTCTGCAACCGGTCTGTATGGGGCGGTGTGTGCGGGGCGGCGCAGTCGAAAGGGGTCAGGCGCGGCCGGCCTGCGCGGAGAGCAGGCGCGGGTCGACGCCCGCCCCGGCATAGGCGCGGGTCCAGCGATCGCCGGCATCCGCATCGAACAGCAGCGCGAGGTCGCCGGATACGTTGAGCCAACCGGGGCCGGCCAGTTCGCCGTCCAGTTGTCCCTCACCCCAGCCGGCATAGCCGAGCGCCACCACCCATCGGCTCGGGCCGTTGCCGGCCGCGAGCGCGCGCAGGATGTCGACCGTGCCGGTCAGCGACCAGAGTCCCGCGACATCGATCGTGTCCTGTCCGGCCCAATCGCGACTGTGGAGCACGAAGCCGCGACGCGGCTCCACCGGGCCGCCGAAATGGACGGGCGCATTGGCGACGGTGCCAGGGTCGATCTCGAACTGGCCGAGCAGGTCGTGGAGGCCGAGGCCGTCGATCGTCGCGCCGATGCCGATCCCAACCGCCCCTTCCGCGTCGTGCGCGCAGATCGCGATCACGGCCCGGGCAAAACGCGGATCGGCCATGCCCGGGGTGGCGAGCAGGAACTGGCCGGTGAGATAAGGCGTGTCCATGACGGGAACATAGGCGCGGCGGGGTTTGTTCGCCACGCTTGTCCCTGTCCCGATCCTGCGACACGAACGAAGCAAGGAGTTTCCATCGATGACGATCGCTGCCGGCGACCCCCTGCCCGCCGCAACCCTGGTCCGGGTCACGCCCGATGGCCCCGACAAGGTCGATGTGCCGGGCTGGTTCGCCGGGCGGACGGTGGCGCTGTTCGCGGTGCCGGGTGCGTTCACCCCCACGTGCTCGGCGCGTCACCTGCCCGGTTTCGTCGAACATGCGGCTGCGTTCAAGGCCAAAGGGGTCGACGAGATCGCGTGTACCGCGGTCAACGACGCGTTCGTGCTGGACGCCTGGGCGAAGGCCAGCGGAGCGGACGGGATCACCATGCTGGCGGACGGCAATGCCGATTTCGCGCGGGCGCTGGGGCTGGCCGCCGACAGCTCGGCGTTCGGGATGGGAACCCGCAGCCGGCGCTATGCCATGCTGGTGGAGGACGGGGTGGTGCGGCACCTGTTCGTCGACGAGCCGGGGGCGTTTCGCGACAGTTCGGCGGAAAACCTGCTCGCCGCCCTGTGACCGGGCATCGCGGGCGGCCGATCGGCTAAGGTCGTCGCGAACGGGTCCGGGACGACGGCAGGCAGGCGAGTCTTGCCAGCGTCACGGCAGCCGCGTAACCATGTCCGATGACACGCGCTGCCCAGATCGTCCAGGACCTCGACCGGCTTTACTCCGCTTCCGTCGAGCGGCTCCGTGCCGCGCTCGATGCCTATCTGACCAACGGCACGCTGCCACATCCGGCGATGCGGACCAACGGATGCTTCGCCTATCCCGAGATCCGGCTGGTGTACCGCGGCGAGGCGAGCCGGCCTGCGCCGATGCGGTCGTTCGGGCGGCTCGTGTCGCCGGGCGAGTACCGGATCAGCGTGACCAAGCCGGGGCTGTTCGCCGATTACCTGGCCGAACAGCTGGACCTGCTGATCGAGGATTATGACGTCGAGGTCGAGGCGGTCGAAGGACGGCAGGAAATCCCCTTCCCCTATGTGCTTGACGCGGGCCACGCGCTGAGCCTCGACCAGGTATCCGCCGCCGAACTCGCGCGCTGGTTTCCGGCGACCGAACTCGCATTCATCGGCGACGAGATCGCCGACGGTATCTGGCAGTCGGGGCGCGAACGCCCGCTGGCGTTGTTCGACGCGCTGCGTACCGATTTCAGCCTTGCGCGGTTGCGGCACTATACCGGCACCCCGCCCGAGCACACCCAGCGCTTCGTGCTGTTCACCAACTACCACCGCTATGTCGACGAGTTCGTCCAGTTCGCGGCGTCGCAGCTGGAGCCGGCGGCGGACGGGACCCCGAGCCGCTTCACCGCGCTGTCGGGGGCGGGTGGCGTGATGATCCGGGCGGGCGACGATGCGGCGCGGATCATCTCGGATTCGGCATGGCGGCGGCACCAGATGCCTGCCTATCACCTGATGGCGGAGGACGGGACCGGGATCACGCTGGTCAACATCGGCGTCGGGCCGTCCAATGCCAAGACGATCTGCGACCATCTGGCGGTGATGCGGCCGGAGGCGTGGCTGATGATCGGACATTGCGGCGGGCTGCGGCCTAGCCAGCGGATCGGCGATTACGTGCTCGCCCATGCCTATCTGCGCGACGATCATGTGCTCGACGACGTGCTGCCCCCCGAGATCCCGGTGCCCGCGATCGCGGAGGTGCAGGTGGCGATGGCGCGGGCGGCGGAGATCGTCAGTGGCCAGTCGGGCGAGGAGCTCAAACGGCGGCTGCGGACGGGCACGATCGTCACCACCGACGACCGCAACTGGGAATTGCGTTATTCGGCGTCGGCACTGCGCTTCTCGCTGAGCCGGGCGGTGGGGATCGACATGGAGTCGGCGACGATCGCGGCGCAGGGCTATCGCTTCCGCGTGCCGTACGGGACGCTGCTGTGCGTGTCGGACAAGCCGTTGCATGGCGAACTCAAGCTGCCGGGGCAGGCCAATCGCTTCTACGAACGGGCGATCAGCGAGCACATGCGGATCGGGATCGAGGCTTGCGAGCAGCTGCGCCAGGAAGGCGAGCGGCTGCACAGCCGCAAGCTGCGCGCCTTCAACGAGCCGCCCTTCCGCTAAGGCGGACCCCGGCTTGCCCTGACGCGTTGGGGGTGCTCCTTTCCGGGAGTACGCTTATGAAAACCGTCCTGCTCGCCGCCATGGCGCTGGCCACCGTTGCCGCACCGCTTGCGACCACTCCTGCCGAAGCGCAGCGGCGCGACCGCGAATATCGTGACAACGATCGGGACCGGCGGGGTGATGGCCGCGATTGGCGCGGCGACGACCGCGAGTGGAACCCGAGCGAAAGTTATCGTCGCGGCAATTACCGCGAGCGGCGGTTGGGTCGCAACGACCAGGTCTATCGCGGTCGCGATGGCCGCGCCTATTGCAAGCGCAATGATGGCACCACCGGGCTGGTGATCGGTGGCGTCGGCGGCGGTGTCCTCGGCAATCTGGTCGGCGGCGGGACGCTGGGGACTCTGCTGGGTGCGGGCGGCGGTGCGCTGTTGGGACGGCAGATCGATCGCGGCAACGTGCGCTGCCGTTAACCTGATGACTGGGCGGGGCGCGTGTTTCTCGCGCTCCCCGCCGCCACGGGGTCACCTCGCGGCCTGTACCAGCGATCGCCGGTTGCCGCTACGGTTACACGCACCACGCGCCTCCACCGCCTGTAGTTCCCATGCAGACGTCGCGTTGCCTAAACGGTCGTCGACCGATCAGATAGGACGGGCATAGACCACATCATCGTGCCACGTCGTTCCGACCAGGAAGCGGCGCTCGCCGGCCAGGGTAAAGCCCTGCCGTTCGTAGAAGGCGCGCGCACGGGCGTTGGTACCCAGCACACCCAATAGCAGTCGATCGCGGCCGAGCTTCAGGGCGTCGGCGACCGCCCGTTCCATCAAGGCGGCGCCGAGGCCGGTGCCGCGGGTCAGCGACAAGGCGTAGATGCGACGGAGCTCGATGTCGCCCGGACCGGTTTCGCCCGCCAGGTCGGGCGGGGTGAGGAGCGAGTAGCCGACCGGGGCGCCGCCGTTCGGATGCTCGGCCAAGGTCAGCACCGCACCGGAGTCCCCGATCCAGGCGGTCAATGCGGCGGGCGAGCTTTTGGCCGCGACATGCGCGACGATATCGGGGCCGGTCAGGATACCGGCAAAGGTTTCGAGGAAGCTGGCCCCTGCGACCAGGGACACCGCGCCCGCGTCGGCTGGCGACGCGCGGCGCAGCGTCCAGCGCATCAGCCGACGATCTCTTCGGGCTTGAAGAAGTACGCGATCTCGGTGGCGGCGTTCTCGTCGGAGTCCGAGCCGTGAACGGTGTTGGCCTCGATCGATTCCGCCAGCTCCTTGCGGATGGTGCCGGCATCGGCGTTGGCCGGGTTGGTCGCGCCCATGGCGTCGCGGTTGCGCTTCACTGCGTCCTCGCCCTCGAGCACCTGCACGACCACCGGCCCGGAGATCATGAAGTCGACGAGGTCGTTGAAGAACGGGCGCTCGCGGTGGACGGCGTAGAAGCCCTCTGCCTGCTCACGGGTGAGCTGGAGCCGCTTGGAGGCGACCACGCGCAGGCCCGCTTCTTCCAGCATCTTGGTGACGGCGCCGGTCAGGTTGCGGCGGGTGGCGTCGGGCTTGATGATCGAAAAGGTACGGTTCGCGGCCATGATGGTCACGGGCTCCTGATGCAAGAACGGGTGGAAACGGCGCTGCCCCTAGGCGGACGGGGCCGGATTGGCAAGGTCAGGCGGCCTGGTGCCAGCGGCCGTCCTCGTCCTGCTTCCAGTACCGGCGTTCGACGCCGTCGCGGTCGGCCAGCGCCTTCCAGGCGCTGCGAGCGTCGGTGATCCGGTTCTCGTCGAAGAAGTGAAAGGCGCGCTCGAAGCCGAGTGCGGCGTCGCGCCAGATGCCGTCCGCCAGCGCGACGTTGCGGGCGCCGTTGGCGGCGTGCGGCTCGGGAGCGATCAGGACGGGCTGGGCCGCATCGTCGCCGGCACCCGCCTGGGCATGGGGGAGGAAGCTGTCGGGCTTGTACGCCCAGAGAAGACGGTCGAGATGCTGCCGCTGCCGCTCCTCGCCGGCGACCACGAGCAGGCGGTCGCCGGCGGCGAGGACCTTTTCGGCGATCGGCGGCAAGACGCGGTCGAGGGGGACAGTGAGGTGGTAGAAGTCGACCTGCATCCCGTACCCCTTCGTCGATTTCGGCGTTGCGGATGGCGCCTGGTGACCGCCGGACCCCGGCTCAAGGCCAGGGTACCCGTCGGCGTGATTGGCGTTCAGCCCTCGAAGGCGTCGGCGACGAAACGATCGAGGAGGCGGACGCCATAGCCGGTCGCACCCTTGTCGTGGTGGGTGCCGGGCTTGTCGGACCAGACCATGCCCGCGATGTCGAGATGCGCCCATCGGACGCCCTTCTCGACGAAGCGCCCGACGAACTGCGCCGCGGTGATCGAGCCGGCGCCGCGGGGGCCGACATTCTTCATGTCGGCGATCGGGCTGTCGATCAGCTTGTCGTAGGTGTCCGACAGCGGGAAGCGCCAGAGCTTGTCGCCGGTTTCCTCGCCCGCAGCGGCAAGCTGGCCGGCGAGGGTGTCGTCATTGGCGAACAGCCCGCCATATTCGTTGCCGAGGCTGACGATCATCGCGCCGGTCAGCGTCGCGAGGTCGACGATGGTCTTCACGCGGTGGGTACGCTGGACCCAGGTGACCGCGTCGGCGAGGACGAGGCGCCCTTCGGCATCGGTGTTGAGCACCTCGATCGTCTGGCCGGACATCGAGACGAGGACGTCGCTGGGGCGGGTAGCGGCACCGTCCGGCATGTTCTCGACCAGCCCGCACACACCGATGACGTTGGCGCGCGCCCCACGCTTGACGAGCGACAGCATCGCCCCGGCGACCGCGCCCGCGCCGCCCATGTCCCACTTCATGTCTTCCATGCCGGCGCCGGGCTTGAGCGAGATGCCGCCGGTGTCGAACGTAACGCCCTTGCCGACCAGCGCGACGGCGGGGTCGCCATCCCCCGCCCCCTGCCAGCGGATCGCGAGCAGCCGGGCCTCACGCGCGGAGCCGAGGCTGACGCCGAGCAGCGCCCCCATGCCAAGGTCGCGCATCGCGGCTTCGTCGAGCACGTCGATGATCGCGTCGGTCCCCTCGAATGCCGCACACACCCGGTCGACAAAGGTTTCGGGGTAGAGGATGTTGGGCGGCTCGGTGACGAGCTGGCGGGTCAGCGCCATGCCATCGGTGATCGCCGACTGCACGCCCCAGGCGGCATCGGTGCCGTCGGGCGCGCCGACGATCGTCAGCGTGGCGAGGCTGGGCTTCTGCGTTTCAGGCAGGCGGGTGCGGTACCGGTCGTAGCGCCAGGCGCGCTGGGTCGCGGTGCCGGCGAGACGTGCGACCGCATCGGGCGCGGTCGTCGTGCCGGACAGGTCGAGAGTGGCGTCGGTGACGCCAGAGGTCAGCAGCCGCGCGACCAGTGCACCGCCCGCCTTGCCCCAGTCGGCGGGCGTGCCGTCGCCGATGCCGAGGAGCAGCACCTGACGCGCACCGGCATCGACCGGCACGAACAACTCGACGACGCTGCCCGCCTCTCCGGTGAAGCGCGCAGCGGCGGCCGCGGCGGTCGCGAGTGCGGCCCCATCGAGCGCGCCCCACGCGATCGCCCCCACCCCGTCCCGCGCCACGGGAAGTGCGAGCGCACCCGTGGTGGAGGTGGCGCCCTGGCCGGTGGCGAACTGGATCTGCATGCAAGGTCCTCGGTAACGGGATTATCCAGCCGACATAGGCCGATGCGGGCGGAGGGCAAGCACGGGCGTTGCAGCGGCGCGGCGCCGGTGCGATAGGCGGCGCTCGTTCCGGGCGGTCCCGGACCGCCGCCGGGCCAAAGGGGAAGTGGGTGTCGCGTTTCGGGCTGCTCGTCGGATGCGCCCTGCTGGGGCCGATCGCGGCGACGCGCGTCACGGCACAGGATCTTCAGGATCGCCCGGTCGCGTCGCCGGGTGCCGGAAGCGACGTGGGTACCCCGACCGCCGAGGACCAGATCCGTTTCAGCGCGGACAGCCTGGAATACGATTATGAAGGCGACGTGGTCACCGCCACCGGCGAGGTACGGCTGACCCGGGAGGGCGAGCGGCTGCGCGCCGACAAGGTCGTCTGGAACCGCAAGACCGGCAAGGTCAACGCCACCGGCAACATCGCGGTCGCCAACCCGCAGGGCGACGTCGCCTATGGCGATGCGATCGAGCTGACCGATACGCTGAAGGACGGCGTGGTCGACAACATGCTGGTGGTGCTGGAACGCGGTGGCCGGATCGCGGCACGGCGGGGCACGCGGCAGGCGGACGGCACCGTTGCGCTGGAGCGGGCCGCCTATTCCCCCTGCGCGGTGGTCGACTCCGAAGGCTGTCCCAAGGAGCCGACGTGGAAGATCACGGCGGTCAGCGTCACCTATCGTCCCGATCGGGAGCGCGTCTACTACAAGGGCGCGGAGATCAACCTGTTCGGGCTGACCCTGCCACTGCCCAGCTTCTCGCACCCGGTGGGCGGCAGCGCGTCGAGCGGGGTGCTGACCCCGGATGCGGGATACAGCCGGGTCAACGGGCTCGAAGCCGCCCTGCCCTATTACTGGAAGCTGGCGCCCAATCGCGCGCTGACGGTGACGCCGCACGTCTATTCGAGCGTGCTGCCGATGTTGCAGGCCGAATATGCCGAGCTCGGCGCCACCGGGGCGTTTCGGGTCACCGGCTACCTGACCGAGAGCCGGCGGTCCGACGACCTCCAGACGGTCAACCCGACCGACACGAGCAACGCCGTGCGCGGCTATCTCGACGCCGTGGCCCGCTATCAGTTCGGACCGGAGTGGAGCGTGGCGGGATCGGCGCGGCTGACCACCGACCGTACGTTCCTGCGCCGCTACGACATCTCGCGCGACGACCGGCTGCGGACCACCGCGACCCTTCAGCACATCGATGCGGACAGCTATTTCGCGATCACCGGCTGGCACGTCCAGACTCTGCGGGTCAATGATCGCCAGGGACTGCAACCGCTGGCGCTGCCCGAGATCGACTATCGCCGGCGTTTCGCCGACGGGATCGCGGGCGGGCGGTTCGAGTTGCAGCTTAACACGCTGGCGCTCGACCGGAGCGCGGGCCAGGACACCCAGCGCGCCTTTGCGTCGTTGCGTTGGGACGTGCGGCGGCTGACCCGCTGGGGGCAGGAACTGACGCTGACGGGGTATGCGCGCGCCGACGCATACAACACCGACGTCGATCCCACCACGCCGCTGGTCTATCGCGGCGTTGACGGTTTCCAGGGGCGCGGGATCGGCGCGGTTGCGGCCGATCTGCGCTGGCCGTTCGTGGGCGAGGCGTTCGGCGGCACCCAGCGCATCACCCCACGGTTCCAGATCGTCGCGGCTCCTCGGCTCAAGAACCTGGACGTCCCCAACGAGGATGCGCGGGCGGTGGACTTGGAGGACACCAACCTTTTCGCGCTGAACCGATTTCCGGGGTACGACCGGTTCGAGGATTCCAGCCGCGCGACCTATGGCGGCGAATATGCGCTGACCATGCCGGGGTTCACGCTCAGCGCCGTGATCGGGCAGAGCTACCGCCTCTCGGCGCGGCCAACCATCCTGTACGACGGCACCGGGCTGTCCGACCGGTTCTCCGACATCGTCGGCCGCACCGAGCTGCGCTTTCGCGATTTCGTGTCGCTCACCCATCGCTACCGGCTGGACAAGGACAGCCTGGGCGCGCGCCGAAACGAGGTGGATGCGACGGTGGGATCGCGCGCGACCTATGTCCAGGTCGGATATCTGCGGCTCAACCGCAACATCTTCCCTTCGATCGAGGATCTGCAGGACCGCGAGGAGCTGCGCGCGGCGGGACGGGTGCAGTTCGCGCGCTTCTGGTCCGCGTTCGCGTCGAGCGTGGTGGACCTGACCAACCGGTCGGAGGACCCGTTGTCGCTGTCCGACGGGTTTTCGCCGATCCGCCACCGCGTGGGCGTGCAATATGAGGACGACTGCATCCGCATGGGGCTGACCTGGCGGCGCGATTACCAGGTGATCGGCGATGCGCGGCGGGGCAACAGCTTCCTGTTGACGCTGGCCCTCACGAACCTCGGGCGCTAAGCCCCGGTTCAGCCATGTTTGGCCATTAGATGCGGGCATCAACGGGGCCGGCCCGGCCCGATGAGGTATGGTAGCGCACATGAGCTTTCTTCGACAGTCGGCCACCGCCGTCGTGATGGCGGGCCTGGCCGCCGCCGCCGCCGCGCAGACGGTGACCGACCAGAGCGTGCCACAGACCGGCGGGCTCGACATTCCGGAGAACCTTCAGATCTTCGGCAAGCTCGACCCCAACGTCCGCAAGCCGACCGCGATCGTCAACGACACCGTCCTGACCGGCACCGACGTCGACCAGCGGGTGGCGCTGATCGCGCTGGCCAACAGCGTGCCGATCGCGCAGCTGGGCCAGGAAGAGCGTGACCGGTTGCGGGTGCAGGTGCTGCGCCAGCTGATCGACGAGACGCTTCAGGTCCAGGAGGCCAAGACCGCCGAGGTGGAGATCACCAAGGAGGAGATGGACCAGAGCTTCGAACAGATTGCCCGCCGCAACTTCCAGAAGAGCCCTGCGCAGATGACGGTGGCATTGCGCGAGGCGGGAACGTCCGAGCGTTCGCTGCGGCGGCAGATCGAGGCGGAGCTCGCCTGGTCGCGCTATCTGCGCCGGCGCATCGAGCCGCAGACCAATGTCGGCGAGGCGGAGGTCAAGGCGATCCTGGCACGATTGGAGCAGGCGCGCGGCACCGACGAATATGCGCTCCACGAGATCTATCTGAATGCCCCCGCCGGCAACGAGCAGCAGGCCTATACCAACGCCCGCCAGCTAATCTCCGAGATCCAGAAGGGTCAGCGGCCGTTCGACTATTATGCGCGCCAGTTTTCCGAGGCGACGACGCGGGCCACCGGCGGCGACCTGGGATGGATCCGCCTGTCCACCCTGCCCGCGCCGCTGGCCGAGGCGACCAAGACGATGGAAGTCGGCCAGGTCGCGGGGCCGGTCGAGACACCCGGCGGCTTTTCCATCCTGTACCTGACCGACAAGCGCCAGGTAGGCATGGCCGACCCACGCGATGCGCGGCTCAGCCTGAAGCAGCTGACGCTCCGTTTCCCGGCCAAGATCACCGAAGCGGACGCCACCCAGCGCGCGGCGGCGTTCGGCAAGGCGATCCAGGCGATCAAGGGTTGCGGCACCGTCGAGAAGGTGGCGGGCGGGCTCGGCGCGGACGTGGTGGATAGCGATGCCGTCCGCATCCGCGAACTGCCCGCGCCGTTGCAGGAGATCATGCTCAAGCTCCAGGTGGGCGAGGCGTCGCCCCCGTTCGGGTCCGCCGAACAGGGCGTGCGCTCGCTGGTGCTGTGCGGGCGCGACGAGGCGCGGGGCGGCGACCTGCCCAGTGCCAGCGCGGTGCAGAACCAGGTGGAACAGCAGCGCGTCAACCTGCGCGCCCAGCAGAAGCTGCGCGATCTGAGGCGCGATGCGGTGGTGGAATATCGTTGAGGGTTCGGGGATGACGGCGCCGCTCGCGGTCTCGATGGGCGATCCGGCGGGGATCGGACCCGAGGTGATCGCCAAGGCGTGGGACGCGCGCGACGCCCATGACCTGCCCCCGTTCGTGGCGGTCGGCGATGCGCGGGCGGTGGCGCGGATATGGGACGGGCCGGTCGCGCCCGTGGACACGATGGCGGCAGCCGCCGCGGCGTTCGCCACCGCGCTGCCCGTGCTGACGGTCGAGGACGCGGGCGAGATCGTGCCGGGGGTGCCCGATACCGACGGCGCGCGGTGCGCGTTCCACTCGCTCGAACTGGCGGTGGGGCTGGCACGGGAGGGCGCGGCGGCGGCGCTGGTGACGGGGCCGGTCAGCAAGGCGCAGCTTTATGGCGTCGGCTTCATCCACCCGGGACAGACCGAGTTCGTCGCTGAACGGTGCGGGGTGGCGCGCGACAATGCGGTGATGATGCTGGCGGGACCGAGCTTGCGGGTGGTGCCCATCACCACGCATGTGCCGCTGGCGGCGGTGTCGGGGCTGCTGACGGTCGAGCTGATCGTCGCCAAGGCGCGGGCGACCGCGCGGGGGCTCCAGCGCAACTTCGGCATCGACGCGCCGCGGCTCGCCTTTGCCGGGCTCAACCCGCATGCCGGCGAGGGCGGCGCGCTGGGCCGTGAGGAGATCGATGTGATCGAACCCGCCATCGCGATCCTGCGCGAGGAGGGGATCGACGCGACGGGGCCGTTCGCGGCGGACACGCTGTTCCACGCCCGGGCGCGCGCGACCTATGACGTCGTGCTGTGCCCGTATCACGATCAGGCGCTGGTGCCGTTGAAGACGCTGCACTTCGACGAGGGCGTCAACATGACGCTGGGGCTGCCGATCGTACGCACCGCGCCCGACCATGGCACCGCGTTCGGGATCGCCGGGCGGGGCGTGGCGGAGCCGGGAGCGACGATCGCGGCGATCCGGATGGCCGGAGAGGCGGCGCGGCGGCGCTCCGCGTGATCGAGCCAGCCGCGGCGCTGCCGCCCCTGCGCGAGGTGGTGCAGCGGCATGGGCTGGCCGCATCCAAGGCGCTGGGGCAGAACTTCCTGTTCGACGGCCAGCTGCTTGCGCGGATCGCGGCGGTGCCGGGGGATCTGCACGACTGCCCGGTGCTGGAGGTCGGGCCGGGTCCGGGCGGGCTGACCCGCGCGCTGTTGCTGGCCGGGGCGAGGGTGACCGCGATCGAACGCGACCGGCGCTGCCTGCCTGCGCTGGCCGAACTGGAGGCGGCGTTTCCGGGGCGGCTCCGGGTGATCGAGGGGGACGCGCTCGCGATCGATGCGCGGACGCTGTTCGAGGCGCCGCCGGCGATCGTGTCCAACCTGCCGTACAATGTCGGCACCGCGTTGACGGTGGGGTGGCTGTCCGCCGAGTGGCGGCCGTGGTGGCGGTCACTGACGCTGATGTTCCAGAAGGAGGTCGCGGAGCGGATCGTGGCCGGGCCGGGAGGCGGCGCCTATGGCCGGTTGGCGGTGCTGGCGCAGTGGCGCTCGACCGCGCGGATCGCGATGCCGGTGCACCGGTCGGCCTTTACCCCGCCCCCCAAGGTCATGTCGGCGGTGGTCCAGATCGAACCCGCGGACGCGCCGGAAGGCGTGCGGTTCACGACGCTGGAGCGGCTGACCGGAGCGGCGTTCGGGCAGCGGCGCAAGATGCTGCGCCAGTCGTTGAAGGGGGTTGCGGGCGCGGAGGCGGCGATGGCGGTGGTGGGAGTCGATCCGACGCGGCGGGCGGAGACGCTGTTGGTCGCGGAGTTCGTGGCGCTGGCGCGGGCGATCGATGCCTGATCCTCGCCTTCGCCCTTCCACACTGTCGGTTACGGGTTCGCCTGGTTGGTGGGCGTGACCGCGGCGGTGGTGACCGGCGGACCCTTGGCGATCGCGGCGGCGAGCCGGGTCGCGTCCGCGCACTCGCCCTTGCACAGCGTCCTGATGCGGATGAGGTTGGCTCGCGCGAGGTTGACCGCGCCCTTGGCGACCATCGCCTCCCCCTGCCCGCGCAGCGCGGCGGTGTCGTCGGGCTGGAGCAGCAGCGCCTCGCGATAGAGGCGAAGCGACTTGCCGGGCAGGTCGCGCGCCTCGGCGATCTCGGCGAGCGTGACAAAGGCGCCGCGATTGCGCGGATCGACCGCCACCGCGGTTTCGAGCGTGTCGGTGGCGGCATCGAGATTGCCCGCGGCCTTTTGCGCGCGGCCCTCGGCAAGGAGCTGCATCGAGCGAGGATCGAGCTGCGCCGCGGGTCGCTGCCCCATCAGGCTGGTGGACACGCTCACCACGGCCAGGCCGGCAGCGAGGGCGAGCGAGGACAGGCGCATGAACATCTCCAGGCGAGGCACAGGTGCGATTGCTATCACGGGCCGCGCAGCCGTGCGACAAAAAAGCCGTCGCTGCCGTCGCTTGCCGGGTCGATCCGCCAGCCCTGCCCGTGGGTGCGGCCGAGCGGAAGCGCGAGCGGCTCGGCGGTCCAGCCGGGATGGTCGGCGAGGAAGCGATCGATCTGGTCCCGCCCCTCGGCGTCGAGCAGCGAGCAGACGACGTGGACGAGCGCGCCGCCGGGGCGGACCAGCGCGGCACCGATGCGCAGCAGGTGCGCCTGGGTTTCCGCGAGGCGCGACAGGCGGGCGGGGGTGAGCCGCCAGCGCGCCTCCGGATTGCGGCGCCAGGTGCCAGTGCCCGAACAGGGGGCGTCGACCAGCACCGCATCGGCGCGGCCGGCGACATCGGCGAGCGCCGCCGCCTCGCGACCGGGATCGAGCAGGCGGGCCTGCGCGATCGCAACCCCTGCCCGCTCGGCGCGCGGCGGCAGGCGGCGCAGGCGGGTGCGGTCGGTGTCCGCGGCGAGGATCGCGCCGCGGTTCGCCATGGCGGCGGCCAGTGCGAGCGTCTTGCCGCCGGCGCCCGCGCACAGGTCGACGACAGCCATGCCCGGCTCGGCACCGACCGCGAGCGTGACCGCCTGACTGCCCGCGTCCTGTACCTCGATCGCCCCCGCCAGCCAGAGCGGGTGCTGTTCGAGCGCGGTTCCGGCGGGAAGACGGAGGGCATCGGGTAGGCCGGGGATGGGTTCGGTCGGGGACAGGTCGGTGCGAACCTGTTCAACGGTGGCGCGCAGGGTGTTGACGCGGATGTCGAGCGGCGCGCGGGCGACCAGCGCGTCGGTGGCGAGCGGACCCAGATGGTCGAGCAGCCAGCCGGGCGCGATGCCAGCGGTGGCGCGCGGGTCGGCGGGGGTGATCGGGGCGGGCGCGTGGGGGGAGCCGTCGAAGGTCGCGGCGAGTGCCGGGTCGCGATCGGCGAGCACGAGCATTGCGGCGCGGCCGGTGGCAGGCGGGTCTCCGCAGGCGCGGATGGCGGCGAAGACAAGTTCGCGGACGGCGCGGCGGTCCTTGGCACCGGCGTAGCGGCGGGTGGCGAAATAGCGCTGAACGATCGTGTCGCCGGCCGCGCCACCGCCTTGCGCGGCGGTAGCGATGGCGTCGACGAGGTCGATCGCGGCCTGGGTGCGGGCGGCGGGGGTCATCGGAGGGTCAGCAAAGGTCGCGGGGTGTGGGGTGTTCCGGGCGGAAGGTCAGTGAAGGTCGCGGGGTCGGGGGTGTTCTGCACGCGGTGCGTCGAGCGACACGGTGTGTCCATGGGTGCGGAGCTTGTCGAAGCACCGCTCTTTGTGCGCGAGGAAGGACGGCACTTCGACAAGCGCCGTGCGAACGGTGGAGGTTGCATGGCGGGGCCGTATCGGAGTGGAGGTGTGTAGGACAGGGTTTCCGGTTGGCGGACGGATGGTCTGGTGGCGTACCCGGTATTTGAGCGACCCCAGCCTTCGCTGGGGTGACGGGGGTACTTTCAGCGCGTCGGATAGTTGGGCGCCTCGCGGGTGATGGTGACGTCGTGGACGTGGCTTTCCTTGAGCCCCGCGCCGGTGATGCGGACGAAGCTGGCGCGGTCGCGGAGTGCGGCAAGCGTCGCGGAGCCGGTGTAGCCCATCGCCGCCTTGATGCCGCCGACGAGCTGGTGGATCACCTCGCGCGCGGGACCCTTGTAGGCGACCTGGCCCTCGATCCCCTCGGGAACGAGCTTGAGCTGGTCGCGGACCTCGCCCTGGAAATAGCGGTCGGCCGAGCCGCGGCCCATCGCACCCAGCGAGCCCATGCCGCGGTACGACTTGTACGCCCGGCCCTGGTAGAGGAAGGTTTCGCCGGGCGCTTCCTCCGTGCCGGCCAGCAGCGAGCCGACCATGCAGATCGAGGCGCCTGCCGCCAGCGCCTTGGCAAGGTCGCCCGAGGTGCGCAGGCCGCCATCGGCGATGACCGGGACGCCCGCCTTCCAGGCGGCTTCGGCGCAGTCCATGACGGCGGTGAGCTGGGGGACGCCGACCCCCGCGACGACGCGGGTGGTGCAGATCGAGCCGGGGCCGATCCCGACCTTGATCCCGTCCGCCCCCGCGCCGATCAGCGCGCGCGCTGCCTCCGCGGTGGCGACGTTGCCGGCGACGACTTGGACCGAGTTGCTGAGCATCTTGACCCGTTCCACCGCGGCGGCGACGTCGCGGTTGTGGCCATGCGCGGTGTCGATGACGACGAGGTCGCATTCGGCGTCGACCAGCGCCTGAGTCCGTGCGAACCCCTTGTCACCGACGGTGGTGGCGGCGGCGACGCGCAGGCGCCCGGCGGCGTCCTTGGTCGCATCGGGATAGGTTACCGCCTTTTCGATATCCTTGACGGTGACGAGGCCGACGCAGCGATAGGCGTCGTCGACCACCAGCAGCTTTTCGATCCGGCGCGCGTGGAGCAGGCGGCGCGCCTCCTCCTGCCCGACGCCGACCGAGACGGTCGCGAGATTGTCGCGGGTCATCAGCTCGGCGACCGGCTGGCCGGGATTGGCGGCGAAGCGGACATCGCGGTTGGTGAGGATGCCGACCAGCCTGCCGTCGCCTTCGACCACCGGGATGCCGCTGATCCGGTGCTGCGCCATCAGGCCCTGCGCCTCGGCCAGCGTCGCGGTGGGGGCGATGGTGATCGGGTTGACGACCATGCCGCTTTCGAACCGCTTGACCTGGCGGACGGCGGCGACCTGTTCGTCCTGCGTCAGGTTGCGGTGGAGCACGCCCATGCCGCCCAGCTGCGCCATGACGATCGCCATGTCCGCCTCCGTCACCGTGTCCATCGCGGCGGACATGATCGGGATGTTGAGCGCGATGCCGCGGGTCACCTGCGTCCGCGTGTCTGCGGCGCTCGGCAGGACGGCGGACTCGGCCGGGACCAGCAGCACGTCGTCGAAGGTGAGGCCGAGGCGGATGTCCATGGGGTGCCGGTTCCGTAAGGGGGTGGCGGGCCATGTAACCGCGGGCGGCGCAAAGCGCCAGCGCCGGGCGATTTCGCTTCCGCCCTGCCCCGTGATCGCTAGGGTGCGCTGACACACCTTGGAGGAACCCATGGGTCTCGCCGTCGCCGCGCTCGCCGTCCTGCTGGTGCTGCTGTACCTGCTCACCAGCATCAAGATCGTGCGTCAGGGATATCAATACACGATCGAACATTTCGGGCGGTTCACCACCGTCGCGCGACCGGGGTTCAACTTCTATCCGGCGTTCTTCTATCGCGTCGGCCGTAAGGTCAACATGATGGAGCAGGTGATCGACATTCCGGGGCAGGAGATCATCACCAAGGACAATGCGATCGTCGCCACCGACGGCGTCGTGTTCTTTCAGGTGCTCGACCCGGCCAAGGCGGCGTACGAGGTGTCGGACCTGTATGTCGCGCTGTTGCAGCTGACCACCACCAACCTGCGCACGGTGATGGGGTCGATGGACCTCGACGAGACGCTGTCCAAGCGCGACGAGATCAACGCGCGGCTGCTGTCGGTCGTCGACCATGCGACGGTGCCTTGGGGGGTGAAGATCACGCGCGTCGAGATCAAGGACATTCGCCCGCCCGCCGACATCGTGTCCGCGATGGGGCGGCAGATGAAGGCGGAGCGCGAGAAGCGTGCCAACATCCTGGAGGCGGAAGGAACACGGGCGTCCGAAATTCTGCGCGCCGAGGGGCAGAAGCAGGCGCGCATCCTGGAGGCCGAGGGGCGGCGCGAGTCGGCGTTCCGCGATTCGGAAGCGCGCGAACGCGCGGCGGAGGCAGAGGCCAAGGCGACCAGCGTCGTGTCCGACGCGATCGCGACCGGGGGCACGCAGGCGATCAACTATTTCGTGGCGCAGAAATATGTGGAGGCGATCGGCAAGTTCGCGACCAGCCCCAACGCCAAGACCATCCTGTTCCCGGTCGAGGCGACCCAGCTGATGGGGACGCTGGGCGGAATCGGCGAGCTGGCCAAGGAGGCGCTGGGTGGGAACGCCGGGACGGGTTCGGGCAAGCCGGCCGCTGACCCCACGGGGCGGCAGGCGCAAATCGGACAGGCGCAGGTCGGGCAGGAACGGCAGGCGCAGCTGCCCGTCGGCATCGCGGGCGTGCCGACCGTGCGGTCGCCATCGGACGGCTGATGCCGGGCGGGATCGACACGCCGCTGATCTGGCTGGGGCTGGCGCTCGTTCTGGGCGGTGCGGAGCTGCTGGTGCCCGGCGTGTTCCTGATCTTTCTGGCGATCGCAGCGGCGGTGACCGCGGCGATCGGTTGGGCAGTGCCGGGGCTGCCGCTGGGCGCGGAACTGGCGGCGTTCGGCGTGTGGAGCGTGGTGGCCGTGCTGATCGGGCGGCGCTGGTATCGGGAGTATCCGCTGGACAGCGAGGACGCGCTGCTCAACGACCGTACCGCGCGGATGATCGGTCAGGTGGTGCGCGTCGAGGCGGCGATCGTCGACGGGCATGGCCGGGTGCTCGTCGGCGATGGCGGCTGGCCGGCATCCGGGCCGGACCTGCCGGTCGGCGCGCGGGCGCGCGTGACGGCGGTCAGGGACGGGGTGCTGCTGGTCGAGCGCGTCGATCGGCAGGACGACGGATCGCCCGCGGCAAGCTGACGGGCCGTGCTGCGCGCACCCTCCCCGAGCGGGCTCGGGGAGGGTCGCACGGTCAGGCGGGCTGGGTCACCCGGGGGGCGGCGTCGAGGACGCCCTGATCGACGTCGTCGGCGAACTGGGCGAAGTTGGCGGAGAACAGGCCGACGAGCTTCTCCGCGGTCGCGTCATAGGCGGCGGTATCCGCCCAGGTCGCGCGGGGATCGAGAATGGTGGCGTCGACCCCCGGCACCGCCACCGGCACGTCGAAGCCGAAGTTCGGGTCGGTGCGGAACGCCGCGCCGCCCAGGCTGCCGTCGAGCGCCGCCGCCAGGAGCGCGCGGGTGACGCGGATCGGCATCCGGCTGCCCACCCCGTACTTGCCCCCGGTCCAGCCGGTGTTGACCAGCCAGCATTGCACCCCGCCGCGCGCGATCCGCGCCTTGAGCAGATTGCCGTAGACGGACGGGTGGCGCGGCATGAATGGCGCGCCGAAGCAGGTGGAGAAGGTAGCGTCGGGCTCGGTCACCCCGATCTCGGTCCCGGCGACGCGCGCGGTGTAGCCCGACAGGAAATGGTACATCGCCTGGTCGGGGGTGAGCCGCGCGATCGGCGGCAGCACGCCATAGGCGTCGGCGGTGAGGAAGATCACCGTGCGCGGCACCCCGCCCATGTTGTCGGCGGACGCGTTGGGGATGAAATCGATCGGGTAGGCGCCGCGGCTGTTCTCGGCCAGCGACGCGTCGTCGAGGTCGAGTTGGCGGGTGACCGGGTCCATCACCACATTCTCGAGCACGGTGCCGAAGCGCTTGGTGGTGGCGAAGATTTCGGGCTCGGCGTCCGCGGACAGGCGGATCATCTTGGCATAGCAGCCGCCCTCGAAATTGAAGACGGCGGTGTCCGACCAGCCATGCTCGTCGTCGCCGATCAGCGTGCGGGTCGGGTCGGCGCTGAGCGTCGTCTTGCCGGTGCCCGACAGGCCGAAGAACACGGCGGTCGATCCGTCCGCGCCCATGTTGGCCGAACAGTGCATCGGCATCACGCCGGTCGGGGGCAGCAGGTAGTTGAGGAGGCCGAACACCGACTTCTTCATCTCGCCGGCATAGCGGGTGCCGCCGATCAGGATCAGCTTTTCGGACAGGTCGATCGCGATCACGGTTTCGGACCGGGTGCCGTGGATGGCCGGGTCGGCGCGGAACGAGGGCAGGTCGATGATCGTGTAGTCTGCCCCGAACCCCTTCAGCTCATGCTCCTCGGGCCGGACCAGCATGGTGCGGATGAACAGGTTGTGCCAGGCGAGCTCGGTGACGACGCGGACGCGGACGCGGTGCTCGGGCTGCGAGCCGCCGTACAGGTCCTGGACGAACAGGTCCTCCTTGTCATGGAGCGCGCGCAGGAAGTCGGCCTTGAGCGCGGCGAAGTCGTCGGGGCTCATCGGCCGGTTGGTTTTGCCCCACCAGACGGTGTCGCGGGTTTCGTCGTCGCGGACGATGAACTTGTCCTGCGCGGAGCGGCCGGTGTGCTGGCCGGTTTCCACCACCAGCGGGCCGTCGGCGCTGAGCTTGCCCTCGCCGCGGGCGACCGCGGTTTCGAGCAGGCGGGCGGTGACCAGATTCCAGTGCAGGGTGGCGCGGGTCTCGATGCCCTGCGCCTCCAGCCCCCTGTCGGGGATGCGTTCGTTCAAGGTTCCTCTCCAGCAGATGCGCGGCTGTGGCCGCGTCAACCCCTGCTTTGGTCGCGGTCGCGGGCCGGGTCAACACGCTGCGGTTTGCGGTAGCGCTCGCATTGCCCTAGGCACGCGGACATGACCGCCTCGATCGCGCTGGTCGATGACGACCGCAACATCCTGACCTCCGTGTCGATCGCGCTGCAGACCGAGGGGTTCTTGACCCGGGTCTATGCCGATGGCGAGCAGGCGTTGAAGGCGCTGACCGACAATCCCCCCGATCTGGCGGTGCTCGACATCAAGATGCCGCGGATGGACGGGCTGGAGCTGTTGCGCCGGCTGCGCGAGCGGAGCCAGGTGCCCGTCATCTTCCTGACCAGCAAGGACGACGAGCTGGACGAGGCGCTGGGCCTCGCGATGGGCGCGGACGACTACATCGCCAAGCCGTTCAGCCAGCGGCTGCTGATCGCGCGCATCCGGGCGATCCTGCGCCGCACCGAGCCGGCCCAGACCCCTGCGGGCGCGGAGGCGGATCAGGCGGGGCCGCTGACGCGCGGGCGGCTCAGCATGGACCCGGCGCGCCACCGCACCCATTGGGGCGGCCAGCCGGTGACGCTGACGGTGACCGAGTTCCTGATCCTGGAAACGCTGGCGCAGCGGCCCGGCATCGTGAAGACGCGCAACCAGCTGATGGACGCGGCGTACCAGGACGACATCTACGTCGACGACCGCACGATCGACAGCCACATCAAGCGCCTGCGCCGCAAGTTCCGGCAGGTCGACCCCGAGTTCGACGCGATCGAGACGCTGTATGGCGCCGGATACCGCTTTTCCGACGATTGAGCCCGGCGGCGAGGTCGATCGCGACCTGAAGCTGCGCTGGTCGGGGCAGATCAGCCTGACGCGGCGCATCCTGGCGGTGAACACGGTGGCGCTGCTGCTGCTGGCGGGCGGCTTCTTCTACCTCGACAGCTTCCGCAGTCGCATCATCGACAACCGGGTCGACCGCGCGGGCCGCGAAGCGCGGCTGGTCGCCGAGGCGATGGCCGCGGCGGAGGACGCGACCGAGCGCGACACGCTGGTGGTGCGGCTGGCGAGCGACACCGCGGCGCGGGTGCGGCTGTTCGGGCCGGACGGGCGGCAGGTAGTGGACAGCCGGACGCTGGGGGTGCGCAACTTCGGGCTGCGCGACCCCGACAAGCAGCCTTGGGACAAGGCGGCGGCGCGGTTCCTGGACGCGGTAATCGACACGGTGGTGTCGGCCGAGCGCCCGCCGCTGTACCGCGAGCGCCGCCCGGACGGGCGCTGGCCCGACGTGGAGCGCGCCCGCACCCGGCGCACGATCGCCGCCACTGTCTGGCGCGCGCCCGACCGCACCCCGGTCATCACCGCCGCCGCCCCCTTGCGCGACGGCGGCGTGGTGATGACCACCGCCAATGCACGCGACATCACCCAACAGGTGCGGGTCGAGCGGACCCGGCTGTCGGTGGTGCTGCTGACGGTGACGCTGATCTCGGTCCTGTTGTCGCTGTTCCTGGCGCGGACCATCGTGCGGCCGCTGCGGCGGCTGGCGCGCGCGGCGGTGCGGGTGCGACTGGGGCGCGCTCGCGAGGTGGTGGTGCCCAGGCTGCCCGACCGGCGCGACGAGATCGGCAGCCTGGCGCGCGCGCTGTCGGACATGAGCCTGGCCCTGCGCGCGCGGATCGACGCGACCGAGGCGTTCGCGGCGGACGTGACGCACGAACTCAAGAACCCGCTGGCGTCGTTGCGGTCGGCGGTGGACGGGCTGGGGCGGGTCGCCGACCCCCAGTTGCGCGAACGGCTGCTGGGCATCGTCCAGGATGACGTGCGGCGGCTCGACCGGCTGATTTCGGACATATCGGAGGCGTCACGGCTCGATGCGCAGCTGTCCCGCGCCAAGTTCGAGCGGGTCGACCTGGGGGCGCTGCTGGCGGCGCTGGTCGACCAGCGGCTGGCGCGCGGCGTCGAGCGCGGCATCCGGCTGCGCTTCGACCGGCCGTCCGATGCGGCGATGCTGGCGGTGATGGCGGAGGGCGCGCGGCTGGAGCGGGTGTTCGAGAACCTGCTCGACAATGCGGTGTCCTTCTCCCCCGATGGCGGCACGGTCGCGATCGGGGTGGCCGCAACCGCCACGGAGGTTGCGGTCCGGGTCGAGGACGAAGGGCCGGGCGTGCCCGAAGCGGCGCGCGAGGCGATCTTTCGCCGGTTCCATTCGATCCGGCCCGCGACCGAGGCGTTCGGGCAGCATTCGGGACTGGGACTCGCCATTGCGCGGACGATCGTCGAGGCGCATCAGGGCAGCGTGACCGTTGAATCGCGCGAAGACCGGCTGGGCGGCGCCCGTTTCGTGATCCGCCTGCCCCGCGCGCATGCGCTGCACCTGTCCGACGTATAGGCACGCGCGCTTGCCGGCCCCCCTGCTCTCCTCCGAGTTGCTCCATGCCACCGCCGTCGGCATCGACGGCCGGGCGGTGGTGATCGAGGGGCCCTCGGGCAGCGGCAAGTCCGACCTGGCGCTGAGGCTGATCGATCGGGGCGCGGTGCTGGTGGCGGACGACCAGACGCTGCTGGTCCGGCGCGGTGCCCCGGAGGGAGGGAGCCTGATCGCGCGCTGCCCGCCGACGATCGCGGGTCGGATCGAGGTGCGCGGGCTGGGTATCGTGACAGTGCCGCATCTCGACGACCTGCCGGTCGCGCTGATCGTGCGGCTGGGGTCGGAGAACCAGCGAATGCCCGAACGGCGGGTCCGCCGGATCGCGGGGGTGGCCGTGCGCGAGATGATGCTGGACCCGTTCCGCGCTTCCGCGCCGATCAAGGTCGAATGGGCGCTGACGCATCCCGAGGCGATGGAGGCGTGACCCCCGCCCCGATCCGCAAGCACGTGCTGGTCGTCACCGGCATGTCGGGGGCGGGCAAGTCCACCGTGCTGCGGACGCTGGAGGACCTGGGGTGGGAGGTCGTCGACAACCTGCCGCTGCCGCTGCTCGACCGGCTGCTCGAGTCGCCGCCGCCCGCCGCGGCGGACGGGGCGGAGCGGCCGCTGGCGTTGGGACTGGGCGTCCAGACCCGTGATTTCGAAGCAGCGGGGATCGTCGCGCGGGTGCGCCACCTCCACCAGGCGCACGGGCTGGAGATCGGGACGCTGTTCCTCGACTGCGCAGGAGCCGAGCTGGAGCGGCGCTATGCCGAGACGCGGCGGCGCCACCCGCTCGCGCCCGACCGGCCGGTGGCGGACGGGATCGCGCGCGAACGCGAGCTGCTGCGTCCCTTGCGCGATCGCGCCGAACGGCTGATCGACACCACCGCGCTGCGTGCCAACGATCTCGCCGCGCAGGTTCGTGGCAGCTTCGCAGGCGAGGCGGGCGCGCCGGTGCTGTCGGTACTGTCCTTCGGCTTCTCGCGCGGGGTGCCGCGCAATGCGGACCTGGTGTTCGACATGCGCTTCCTGCGCAATCCGCATTGGGACCCGGTGCTCCGGCCCGGCACCGGACTCGACCCCGACGTCGCCGCCTATGTCGCCGCGGACCCCGCCTACGAGCCCGCGATCGGCCGGATCGAGGACCTGCTTGCGCTGTTGCTGCCCCGCTACGCCGCGGAAGGGAAGGCCTATGTCACCGTCGCGATCGGGTGTACCGGAGGAAGACACCGGTCGGTCCACGTCGCGACCCGGATCGCTGCCCGGTTGCGCCGGGAGGGTTTTTCGCCCACGGTTTCGCACCGCGATCTGGGGATCGCCACCCAGGACTCGCTTGAGGAACCGCGCCGGGCGCCATGACGTGGATGTTGCAACGATGATCGGGCTGGTGCTCGTGACCCATGGCCGGCTCGCCGACGAGTTCGTGACCGCGATGGTCCATGTCGTGGGCCCGCAGGAGCAGATCGCCGCGATCGCGATCGGCCCGGAGGACGACATGGAGGAACGCCGCGGCGACATCGACGCCGCGATCCGGCAGGTCGACACCGGCCAGGGCGTGATCGTACTGACCGACCTGTTCGGGGGCACCCCGTCCAATCTCGCCATCAGCCTGATGGAGCGGGGACGGGTGGAAGTGATCGCAGGCATGAACCTGCCGATGCTGATCCGGCTGGGTTCCGCGCGCAAGGCGATGACCGTCACCGCCGCGGTCGCCGCCGCGCGCGAGGCGGGCCGCAAATATATCTCGGTCGCGTCCGAGGTACTGGGCGAGGCCGCGGCATGAGCCGGGTCGAGCGGGTGGTGGCGATAACCAACAAGCGCGGGCTGCACGCGCGCGCGTCCGCGAAGTTCGTGACGCTGGCGACCGGGCAGCTATGCGAGGTGCGCGTCGAGAAGGACGGCAGCGGATCGGTGACGGGCACCTCGATCATGGGGCTGATGATGCTGGGCGCGGCCAAGGGCGACAGCATCACCATTTCCGCCGAGGGCGACGGCGCCGAGGCGGCGGTGGAGGCGATGTGCGCGCTGGTCGAGGGCAAGTTCGGGGAAGACTGAGCGCCCCCGGTCTGCCAGCCCGACCTGTGTCGGTCGTAGCCTATGATCGAAAGAAGAACGGTGCCTCGACAAGTGCAGCACGAACGGTTCAGGCTTGCATCCCCCTCCCCCGTCGGTGCCGCGTGATGCCTCGCCAGATCACGGCCTTCTCCAACCCGCTCATCAAGCAGGTCCGCGATCTGCGCAACAAGCGGCATCGGCGCGAGCAGCGCCGGTTCCTGGCGGAAGGGTTGCGCATCTTGACGGAGGCGCAGGACGCCGGCCGGGTGCCGGTGCTGCTGTTCTTCGCCGCCGCGAGCGCGGGGCATCCGCTGGTCGTGCGGCTGGTGTCGGCGGTGGAAGCCGCGGGCGGCGACGCGATCGAGACCACCCCCGACATCCTGTCCAAGCTGTCGGGCAAGGACAATCCGCAGGCGGTGGTGGGCGTATTCGACGAGTTCGCCGCGACGCTGGACGAGCTGGACCGGACGGCGGCGGGCATCTGGCTGGTGGCGGAGCGGCTGCGCGATCCGGGCAACCTCGGCACCATGCTGCGGACCGGCGACGCGGTGGGTGCGGGCGGGCTGATCCTGGTGGGCGAGTGCGTAGATCCGTTTTCGGTCGAGGCGGTGCGGGCGAG
>Ga0325401_1000741_pt1 | contig 25093 bp, 22 predicted proteins | sample PopdelMetagenome_FD_205666 | JGI IMG/M metagenome (GOLD analysis project Ga0325401, IMG submission 205666) | Populus deltoides microbial communities from Bellville, Georgia, United States - Xylem-PdKOR-R2 | ecosystem: Host-associated > Plants > Phyllosphere > Stem > Wood/Secondary xylem | place...
CCCATTGCCACCACTACCGTTTTGATGCGTTTGTTGGCTTGCAGCTGCTGCAAAAACTTAATAGCGCCTTCCCCAATGCCGTAGCTATGGGTGGGCGTGTTGTTCATGTTGTGCAGACTGACTACTACCGTGTTATACGGAGCAAGCTGGGTGAGAATGCGCGTAAAAGTGGAATCGACGGCGTAGCGGTTCGGCACGGAGTACACGGGACCCGCCTGGTACTTATTCATCATGTCGCCGTAGGTGCTGCCCACGGGCGAGCCAATAGTGACAGAGGCAATGCGCAACGTGTCGAGGCGGGTGAATGGCAACAGCTTGTCGTCATTTTTCACCACCGTAACAGCGTGCTCATAGATTTCCTGCTGTACCGTGCGACTCAGCGGCCGATTCAGATTCTGCATCAGGCTTGGTACATCCACTGGGCGGTAGCGGTTGAGCCCTGCCCAGTACTTCGCTCGCAGAATTTTACGTACGCGGAAATCAATGTCCTCCTGCGTGATACGGCCCGCGGCAATGGCTTCCCGGATTTTCTGCTGAGCCACCGGCACATCTTCCGAAAACAGCAGCACGTCGTTGCCGGCTACCAGGGCCATGGCGTCTACCTCGCCGGGTTTGTAGAGGTTGGCCACGCTGCGCATATTGAGGGCATCCGTGAAAACCAGCCCTTTGTACGCCATTTTCTCTTTCAAGAGCCCCGTTACAAGGTTCCGCGAAAGGGTGGTGGCTTGGGTGCGTACCGTATCGAAAAGCGGCATGTAGAGGTGAGCCACCATTACCCCCATCACGCCTGCGTCGAAGGATTGCTGGAAGGGGTAAAGGTCGATGTTGGTCAACCTAGCCATGTCAGTATTAATGACCGGCAAAGCCACGTGCGAGTCGATGTCGGTGTCGCCGTGGCCGGGAAAGTGCTTAGCCACGGCGATAATGCCGTGATCCTGCAAGCCTCGGATGTAAGCAATACCGCGCTTCGACACTTGGTCTTTATTCTCGCCAAAAGAGCGGTTACCGATGACGGGATTATCCGGGTTGGAGTTGACGTCGATAACGGGGGAGAAGCTGACCTGCACGCCCAAGGTCTTCATCTTGAGCGCAATTTCGCGGCCCATCTGGTACACGTACTGGTCGTCGTCCATAGCACCTAGGGTCATTTCCTTGGCAAAGTGCATGGAACTATCCAAGCGCATATCGAGGCCCCACTCGGCGTCGAGGGCGATGAGCAGCGGAACTTTGGCTTCGGCTTGGTAGCGGTTGGTCAGGTTCGCTTGCCGGCGTGGCCCGCCCTGTAAAAACATTAACCCGCCAATGTTGTAATTACGAACTAGGTCGTCGATGTGCTGAACGTGCTTCTTATCCTTATTGGAGTAAGCCGCCACCATAAACAGCTGACCGAGGCGCTGGTCGGGCGTGAGCGTATTCATCACGCTGTCAACCCAGTTTTGCTCGGCCACCGAAATGGGCCGTTCGCCTTTGTCGTTGGGGGAGGAGGAAGAGATAATTAGACCCGTAACGGCCAATAAAAGCAGTAAGAGTCTAATCCGAAAATCCTTGAGCATCGGCTCCCGTGATGATAACGTAATGTTGAATTCGAGTGGAAATAGCCGTACTTTTGTCTACTATTGAAAGCGATAAACGCCCCATCGGCGGCCATTTCAGCTGCCTCCTAGGTGGCGTCAAACGTTTCAAAAACACCGAAGCGGAATCCCGTTCGGTGCTGCGCAAACAAAGGTTGGTCGCGAAGTTACGGATTATTTCCCGAGGCCGAATGTAGCCTCGTTCGGTGCCTGCCACTTTTGCGTTTGTTAACCTATTCATTCTCAACTTCAGTTCCCGGCCCATGGCGGACGTGATTCAGTTGCTTCCCGAATACCTTGCCAATCAGATTGCGGCGGGCGAAGTGGTGCAACGCCCGGCCTCAGTGGTCAAAGAGTTGTTGGAAAACGCGGTGGATGCCAAAGCCACCCAGGTTCGTTTAATCATTAAAGAAGCGGGCAAGCAGCTCGTGCAGGTCGTCGATAACGGCGCGGGGATGTCGCCCACCGATGCGCGCATGAGCCTAGAGCGCCACGCTACCAGCAAGATCCGGTCGACGGAGGACTTGTTTAAAATCCGCACCCTAGGTTTCCGGGGAGAGGCGCTGGCCAGTATTGCGGCCGTATCGCAACTCGAGTTGCGCACCAAGCAGCGCGACTACGACACGGGCACGTTGCTGCTGGTAGATGGTTCGCAGGTAACTAGCCAGCAGCCCGTGGCCTGCCCCGACGGCACGAGCATCTCGGTCAAGAACCTCTTCTACAATGTGCCCGCTCGCCGTAACTTCTTAAAAAGTAACGCGGTGGAGATGCGGCACATTCTGGATGAGTTTCAGCACGTAGCCCTTGCCAACCCACAGATTGCCTTTTCACTGCACCAGAACGAGCTAGAGGTGTTCAACTTACCAGCCGGTAAGCTCAGCCAGCGCATTGTGGCATTGCTCGGCAATGGCTACAAAGAGCAGCTAGCGCATTGCGAAGAAGTGACGCCGTTTATCAGCGTGAAAGGCTACATCGGCAAGCCTGAGTCGGCGAAGAAGAGCCGGGGCGACCAGTTTTTCTTTGTCAACAACCGCTTTATTCGCTCCGCCTACCTCAACCACGCCGTGCTGGCCGCTTACGAAGGCCTGTTGCCCCGCGATACGCACCCGTTCTATGTGCTGTTCTTGGAGCTCGACCCCAAAACGATTGACATCAACGTGCATCCCACGAAGACCGAAATCAAATTTGAGGACGAGAAAACCGTGTATGCCATCGTGCGGGCGGCCGTGAAACAGTCGTTGGGAATTCACAACATGGCACCCTCGCTCGACTTCGAGGGCGACGTGAACTTTGCGCCCATCCAGCCGCTCCGCATTTCCGACACTGCCAAGAATAGCTTCGATACCAACTTCCGACCCGATGCCCTCGCTTCGGCGGCGGCCCGCGCTGCTGCCCCGAAGGAAGCTAGCCCATCCAAGGAGAAGTTTACGCCAGAGCGAAACTTGCCACCGCGTCCTACCGAAGAAGCAAAGCGTGGGTTGGAAGACTTTTACCGTTCCCTAGGGCAGACGGTGGTGCCCGATGTGCCGGCTACGCCGCCCGTTAACCCATTCACCAAAACCAGTGTTGGGCCGCCGCCCGAACCTGCTGAGCCAGCTGCAACCGAACTGCCGTTGCGCGAAGCTAGCAGCGGTCCTGGCACTCGGGTCATTCAAGTAAATCAACAGTATTTGCTGGTGCCGGTGAAGTCGGGGGTAATGCTGATCGACCAAGTGGCGGCCCGTGAGCGGATCTTGTACGAGCAATATACCCAGGCACTAGAGCGGGAGAGTGGTCTGTCGCAGACGCTATTGTTTCCGCGTACGGTCACATTTTCGCCCCAGGATTTTGCCGTGCTGCGCGAAGTGACAGATTCCCTACACGCCCTAGGTTTCCGCTTCACGGAGTTCGGCCCTAATACGATTGCCGTGGAAGGTATTCCGGCCGACGTACCTGCCCGCGACGAAAAAGAGCTGTTTGAAGGATTGATTGAGCAATTCCGCATTAGTGCTAGCTCTGTCCGGCTCGACCGGCGTGAGCAGATGGCGCGGGCCCTATCTCGCCGGGTCGCCAACACCAGCAACGGCAGCCGGCTAGCCGAGATGGAAATGAATACGCTCGTGGATAAACTCTTTGCGTGCTCCGTGCCGAGCTATACGCCCGATGGCCGGCGCACGTTGGTGTTACTAGAGCTTAGTCAGTTACAGGAGTTTTTCCGTAAGGGCTAGCAGCAGCGGCGCGAAGCTCCAGCTTCGCGCCGCGTTGAACGATTAGCAGCTGCGCTGGTTCAACGAATGACGTTCACCGATTCGCGAAGCTGGAGCTTCGCGCTACCTTTTGCTATGTTCAATCTTACCCCAACGGTTCGGCTTCTGCTCTTTATCAATGTGGGCTTGTGCTTCTTGCAAACTCAACTAGGAGGGCAGGTAGAAGCTTTTGGCGCGTTGTTTCCTATCGGATCCATGTACTTCCAGCTTTGGCAGTTTCTAACCTATATGTTTTTACATAGTGGTTGGGGGCACCTGTTTTCTAACATGTTTGGTCTGGTTGCCTTCGGACCTTTGTTGGAACAGCGTTGGGGCGGCGAACGATTTCTGACCTTTTGGCTGATATGCGGGGTTGGGGCCGGCGCGTTGTACTCATCAGTGCGCTACTACGAGCTGCACAAGATGAATGAGGCAAAGACGGAATTTGTGCACCAACCGACCGGGGTAGGTTTCAGAGACTTCTTTGATGGGAATGCGCCAGATTACTACAGCCCGGCTAGAAAGGCAGCAGCGGCGGCTCTGGTACGCAATCCAAATGACCAAACGCTGATTTCATCCATGGTCGAGGATATCCAGCGGCTTTACTCCACTAGTCTTAATTCGCCTATGCTAGGTGCTTCAGGTGCACTGTTTGGGTTGATATTCGCGTTTGGATACTTGTTCCCTAATACGGAACTCATGTTGCTTTTCTTTCCCTTTCCAATCAAAGCCAAATATTTCGTCACGCTTTATGCCTTATATGAACTGTATAAGGGCATCCATCGCACACCGGGCGACAATGTGGCGCACTTTGCCCATTTGGGCGGATTGTTGATTGGCTTCATTGTGTTAAAATTCTGGGAACGGAACCGTTCGCAGTTTTATTGATTTCTTTGTCGCATGAGTATTCTCGATGACATCCGGGCCGTTTTCAGCCGCCGCGACAATGCGTTGAATCAACTGCTGCTCATCAACGCAGCGGTGTTCGTGGTGATTCTGCTGGCACAGGCCATTATTTTCCTCTCCACCGGTGATCGTAACGGCGACGCCTTGCTGCTCAACTGGGTGGCTATGCCTTCTCTGCTGCCTCGGTTGCTGTACCGTTCCTGGACGGTATTGACCTACGCCTTCGTGCACGAAGGCTTTTTTCATATTTTGTTTAACATGCTGAACCTGTACTGGTTCGGCTCTTTAATCCGCGAGTACCTAGGTGACCGTAAGCTAGTCAGCCTCTACATTCTTGGGGCCCTAGCTGGAGCTTTATTTTTCGCCCTGGCGTACAACCTGCTGCCGGTTTTTCAGGCTTCAAGACCCATTCTCTACGGCGCCTCAGCCAGTGTGATGGCAATAGTAGTGGGGGCTGCCACCCTTTTGCCGGATTACACTTTCGGGTTGATTCTAATCGGGCCAGTGCGCATCAAGTACATTGCAGCGGCCTTACTGTTGATTTCCGTTTCTGGCCTCAGCGGGGATAACTCGGGCGGACAGATTGCGCACTTGGGTGGTGCTTTGCTTGGTTTTCTCTTTATCAAACAGCTTCAGCGCGGCACCGACCTAGGTCGCCCCGTGCAAGCCGTCGGCGACTTTGTGGGCAATGTGTTTAGTGGGCGCCCCCGCCTGCGCGTTACGCACCGTAGCCGCGCCGAAGAACCCACCCCAGCGCGCCGAGGTACTTTCGTGAAACCTGAGCAAGATGAGATTGATACAATCTTGGATAAAATATCGCGCTCTGGTTATGAAAGCCTATCGAAAGATGAGAAGCAGAAGCTGTTTCGCGCCAGTCAGAAGTAGCGCGACGCTAAGTCACCACAACGCCCACCTAAAACCTAGGTGGGCGTTGTGGTTTCAGAGGGTACTAATCGTGATTAGGTAACTGGCTCAGTGAATATCGTAGTTGATGTCACGCCGCTCATGTGTGTAGAAGTAAGCATAGTTACTACACATTTGTTCCCAACCCGACTCAGTAGCAAATTTCTCGTGCATTACATCCTCCCACGCTAGGCGCATTTGGCGGGCGCATACCAGTGGCCGCACTTGACCTACACCAGTACCTAGGCCTGGAATAGCAATACTATTTACTCTACTTTTCACAGGCTCGTCCGTACGAAGCTTGCCGTATTGTAATAGCAAAAGCACCGCCTTCATGCTCTGGTATACATTCGGCCCGCGTGTGATGGTCATTGGAGTCCGCATAGTGGGGGCAGCAATCAAATAGCGGAAAAGCTCATGACCTGTTTCGATAATTTCGGCTTGGCCAACTAGTAGCTCTCCGTAATACTTCTCCCGGATGATCTTCTGTAGTTCTTTTTCTAAGTGCCAACCTAGATGTTTGGAAATGGCGAAGTCGATGCCCCCGTTCATATATCCAAAGCTATTGGCGGGACTCACTAGCGCATCGGCGGGATGGTCGAAGATAGAGCCATGATGAACAGCTACTTGCGGTACGTCGGCAAACACTTTTTGCCAAGCATCTGTGATTTCGGAGTTTGTGTCAACAAGGAGTATGTTCATAAAGCTGCTTCAAGCAGCAAAATACTGATTGTTCTGCTGCATGTATAAGCAAACAGGCCGTCTCGCTATCCGAGACGGCCTGTTTGTAGAAACAACTTATGGTGCGTACTAGGCGCTAGCTGGCTGCTCTTGGCTCATTTTATCCAACGCGTCCATTACTTCTTTCACGTGGCCGCGAGAAGTTTCGAGGAGAGCTTTCTCATCTTCGTTAAGTTGTAGCTCAATCACTCGCTCGATGCCGTTCTTACCCAAAATCACGGGTGCACCTAGGTATACGCCGTCGATACCGTACTCGCCTTCTAGCTTTAAGCACACGGGGAACACACGGCGCTGGTCGCGTACAATGGCTTCTACCATTTGTGCGGCAGCGGCGCCGGGGGCATACCAGGCAGAGGTGCCCATGAGCTTCACTAGCTCGCCACCACCCACGGCCGTGCGCTGCACAATAGCGTCGAGTTGCTCTTTGCCAATAAGCTCCGTAACCGGAATGCCGCCCACCGTAGTATAGCGGGGTAGGGGTACCATGGTGTCGCCGTGGCCACCCATGAGCACCGCCTGAATGTCTTTGGGGCTCACGTTGAGCGCTTCAGCTAGGAAAGCGCGGTAGCGGGCCGTATCCAAAATGCCCGCCATGCCAAACACTTTCTCCCGCGGCAAACCCGAAGTGAGGTGTGCTTGGTAGGTCATCACATCAAGCGGGTTGCTCACTACAATAACGATGGCATTGGGCGAGTACTTCACCACCTGCTCTGTCACCGACTTCACAATGCCCGCGTTGGTTGAAATCAGGTCGTCGCGACTCATGCCAGGCTTGCGGGGCAGACCCGAGGTAATCACCACCACCTCCGAGTCAGCCGTGCGGCTGTAGTCACCCGTGACCCCAACGGTACGGGAATCGTAGCCGATAATGGGTGCTTTCTGCCAAATATCGAGGGCCTTGCCTTCCGCAAAACCTTCTTTAATATCTACTAATACAACTTCATTAGCGATTTCGCGAGTGGCGAGAACGTCGGCACAGGTGGCGCCTACGTTGCCAGCTCCAACTACAGTTACTTTCATCGGTGAACGGGTTGGGAGTGAAACTTGGGGGTACGTGTAAATGTAAGTAAAACCCGCTCACTTCAATACGCGACATTTCGGCCATCCAGGTACCTAGGCAGGATGAGGGAGAAATGCGAAAGGCTAGCTTTCAAACCTTGCCCGCCCGCAACACCAGTATTTGCTCCGTTTCGGGGGTTACTTTATACCGTTCGTCGGGCCGGTAGCCGATAACCCAGGCAATGCGGCCGTCGGCATTTACCAGCACGCGCACATCGTCCTTTAAGTTGAGCGGTACTTTCTGATCAATTAGAAAATCGGAGAGTTTCTTCTTGCCTTTCATGCCCAGCGGCATAAACCAGTCTCCCTCTTGCCAGCGGCGCACCATCAGTGGAAATTGCAGCTTGTCGGCGTTGAGCGCCGTTTCGTTGCGGCCGCGCGGAATGGTGAAGCCTTCTGCTTCGCGCAGCGTAGCCGTCAGCCGCAAGCCATCCGCGATAAGCTCCGGCTGGCCGGCCATGAGCTGGTGCGTGCCGAAGCGAGCTAGGTTTTTGCGTGTGATAACAAGCTGGTCGCGGTCCTTTACCAAGGTGTGCGTCGGTGACTCAAACTGCCGCCCCGCCGGCGCTTTAAACGCTGCCACAATATCTTTCACCACCAAATAAGAGAAGTTAAACGGCCGCAGCAGCTCGTGTAGCACCAACGCCACGGCGGCGGTGGCTTGCAGCGTGCCAATGTTGAGGTAGGTTACGTCGTCCTCTACCTTCTGCGCGTGGGTCGCCGTGTCGGCTACGTAGCGCCGCACAATCTCTTCGGCGCCACCCACCCGCTCAGCGGTGTAGTGCAGCGTCTGGTCGAGGTTGGGGTTAATGTCGCGCAGCACGGGCATCACGTCGTGGCGCAGGCGGTTGCGCTGGTATGTCGTGCTGTCATTGGAAGAATCTTCCCGCCACACGAGCCGGCGCTCCACCACGTAGTCAAATAATTCCTCCTTACCGGTACCTAGCAACGGACGCACGATATAGCCGTTCTTGGCTGGAATGCCATGCAAGCCAGCTAGGCCCGTGCCGTGCGTGAGATTTAAAAGCATGGTCTCGGCGGCGTCGCGCTGGTGGTGGGCGGTGGCGATGTAGCTGAGCTGCTGGGTTTGGCGCAGGCGCTCAAACCACTCGTAGCGGAGCACGCGCGCGGCCATCTGCGTCGAAATGCCTTCCTGCTCGGCAAACGCTTTGGTTTGGAAGAACTCAGCGAAGTAAGGCACGTCATACTTTTTGGCCAGCTTGCGCACAAAGTCCTCGTCGGCGTCGGCTTCTTCGCCGCGCAGCCCGAAGTGGCAGTGGGCAATGGCAAACGATACCCCTAGCTTGTGCAGCACGTCAGCCAGGGCAACGGAATCGATGCCGCCGCTCACGGCCACCAGCAGCGGATCGGTGGTAAGGGAAAAGAGCTGGTGCTCTTCAATAAATTGGCGAACTTGGTCGAGCATATATAGGTTAATTCTGGTGTAGCGTGTTGCGGCCATTCGGCTTACTTCGCGTGGTATAAGGACACTACAATACAAAGATGGGCGTTACCAGTCGGCCTTCCGTACCTTTGCGCTCAAATGCCATTCTGTAAGTCACTTTATCTTCTTCTATTTGCGCTTCTGCCCGTGCTGGCGCTGGCGCAACAACGGCCGGCTACGCGCCCTACTACTCCGCCCAAAGGCCAGCGTATCGAACTGCTCACGGCAGCCGAACTGGTTGGAGGGGAATTCAATGGGGTTGCCATCCGAAAACTGCTTGGCAACGTGAGTTTCCGGCAGGGTACTACGCTGCTTTATTGCGACTCCGCTTATCAGTACACGGAACGCAATGCGCTGGAGGCCTTCAGCAATGTGCGTATCATTCAGAACGATACCGTGACCATCACCGGCGACCGGGGCACCTACGACGGCGACACGCGCAAAGCGCGCATGACGGGCAACGTAGTGATGCGTGACCCGAGCATGACGCTCACTACCTCCGCTCTCGACTACGACCTGAGTACCAACCTAGCTTATTACAACACGGGCGGCCATATCGTCGACCCCGAGAATACGCTGGATAGTCAGTTTGGGTACTACAACACGAATTCCAAGGTGTTTAGCTTTCGGCGTAATGTGCACGTTGTCACGAAGAGCAACGAAATCAACAGCGACACCCTGCAATACAATACCGTTACGAAGATCACCTATTTCTTTGGGCCCACGCGCATGAAGGACAAGCTAGGGCGTACGCTCTATGCTGAAAACGGTACGTATAACACCATCACCAAGCTGGCGAACTTTCAGCGCAATGCTAAGATTGAAACGCCAGAGTACCTGCTCGGCGGCGACAAGCTGGTCTATGACCAAAACACGGAATATGGTATTGCGACGGGCCACGTCTCGATGACTTCCAAGAAAGACAACCTAGAAATTCGCGGCGACGTGGGGCGCTATTGGCGCAACCTAGGTCGAATCAAAGTGTACGGGAGTCAGCCAGTGATGCGCAATATTTCCGGAAAGGATACCATGTACCTAGCTGCGGATACGCTGCTGAGTATTGAGCCGAAACAGCCTCGGCCTGATACTAGGAGTGTGCTTTACGCCTTTCGCAAGGTGAAGATATTTCGCGGCACCTTGCAGGGGCGGTGCGATTCGCTGACCTACGACCGGCAGGATTCCATTATCTACCTGAACCGCAACCCTATTCTGTGGTCCGATAAAAATCAGCTAACGGCCGACAGCATGGAAGTGCGGCAGCGGCGCAGCAAAATCGACCAAGTGCGGCTCTACGCCAACTCATTTGTAGTAGGGCAAGACACGCTACTCAACTTCAATCAGGTGAAGGGGCGCAATATGGTGGCGTACTTCAGCGATAGTAAATTAAAAAAAGTAGACGTGCTTGGCAACGCGGAGAGTCTCTACTATGCTCTTGAGGGAGATACGGCCGTGTCGGGCGTGAACAAAGCGCTCAGCGCCAACATGGCCTTGCGCTTTCTTGAAAGTAAACTGAGCTCTATTTCCTTCCTCACCAACCCCGATGCTAGCTTTATTCCACCGCCTGAACTCAAACCCGAAGATGCCAAGCTGAAAGGCTTTGCGTGGCGGGCCACGGAACGGCCCACCCGGCGTCAGGTGTTAGGCAAACACTTCACGTTGCCGGTGAAAGCCAAGGCAAAGGTAAAATCGAAGTCTCGTTCGAAAACCAAATCTACCACTCCTAAGAAAGCAGCCGCACCCAAAAAGCCAGCTATCAAGCCAGCGCCCGTCAAGGCGCCCACGCGCCCACCGGTGGCTCGGTAGCTATCTAGCGCCCGACCTTTGATTCGGCTTTCCCATCTGTTATCTTTGTCCCCCTTATGCTGACTTCCCGTCCGATATTTTTCCTTCTGCTGCTGAGTACGTTAGTTCTTGGCTCGTGCTCGGGCTACCAAAAGCTGCTCAAGAGTACCGACGCAAACGCGAAGTACCAAGCGGCCATCAAATACTACGAAAGTGGCGACTATTTCAAATCGGGTACGCTGCTCGAAGAGCTTATCCCATTGTTGAAGGGTCGACCAGAGGCTGAAAAGGCGCAGTTTTACTTCGCCAACACCAACTACAAACAGCGTAACTATACGCTGGCAGCCTATTACTTCAAATCGTTTTACGACACCTACCCGAACTCGCAGTACACTGAGGAGGCGACCTTGTTGCACGCCAAATCCCTGTTCCGCGATTCACCGAACTTCGAGCTCGACCAAACGAACACCCTCTCGGCAATTGAGTCTATCCAGGAATTCCTGAACCGCTATCCGGAAAGCCAGTACAAGCAGGAAGCCGAGACCATGCAAAAGGAACTAGAGCAGAAGCTGGAAAACAAAGCCTTCCAGAGTGCTGAGCTGTACTATAACGTGCGCTACTACCAGTCGGCCGTTGTCGCCATGACTACTTTTCAGCAGCAGTACCCAGCATCTAGCTACAATGAGCAAGCGGCTTTTTTGAAGTTGAGCGCGCAGTACAACTTAGCCAAGGAAAGCGTGGAGGAAAAGCAGCGAGAGCGTTACTTGGAAGCACTATCGTTCTACCAAGCTTTCATCGATACGTACCCGCAAAGCCGGAACCTGAAAGCCGCTGAAAGCATGTACAACGAAACCCGGGAGCAGTTGGCGAAGATGAAAGATCCGAAATCAACGGCGGCAAATCAGTAAGGGAAGGAGCAACGGCTATATTGCTAACTTGTTTATAGCGTAGCAATCAGGCGTTGAGCTATTCCGCAATCAACAATTAAACTCTATCAACTCATGAAAACTCCGAACAACGTTCCTGCTTCTATCGTGACCCGCAACATGGCGGATTTTGCCAACGAAACCGGCAACGTCTACGAGTCGATTGCCATCATTTCGAAGCGCGCCAACCAGATTTCGGTGAAGCTGAAGGAAGAACTCAACAGCAAGCTGGCTGAGTTTGCCACCACTGTCGATAACTTGGAAGAAGTGTTCGAAAATCGCGAGCAAATCGAGATTTCGAAGCACTATGAGCGCTTACCAAAGCCAACCAACCTAGCCATAGAGGAGTTCTTGGAAGGCAAAGTGCATTTCAACACGCCTGAAGATCCTAACGGACCAGAGCGTACGGGCTTCACCCGCCCGACGGAATAGCCAACACGCGGTAGTATGTCGCTGCAAGGCCGCAAGATTTTGCTGGGAGTATGCGGGAGTATTGCCGCCTACAAATCGGCCTTACTCGTGCGACTTTTGATTAAAGCCGGGGCTGAGGTGCAAGTCATTCTGACTGCCTCGGCCTCGGCTTTTGTCACGCCCCTTACTCTGGGCACGCTCTCAAAAAATCCGGTGCTGACGGGTTTTTTGAAAAACGAGGCCGCTGGCGAGTGGCACAACCACGTGCACCTAGGTCTGTGGGCCGATGCACTCGTCATTGCTCCCGCTAGTGCTAATACCATCGGGCACTTGGCCAATGGCCTCTGCGACTCGCTCCTTGATGCCGTGTACCTTTCTGCCCGCTGTCCCGTGTTTTTGGCCCCCGCCATGGACCTAGATATGTACGCGCACCCCGCCGTCACGCAGAATTTTGCCAAGCTACGTTCGTATGGCAACCACGTACTGGAGTCGCCGGCGGGTGAGCTAGCGAGTGGGCTGTCTGGACCTGGTCGTATGCTGGAACCCGAGGAGATTACAGCGGAACTGGATCGGTTTTTTGCGTAGGAACGCGCTACACTGCATTCTTACACGGCAGATTAATATCATGCAACGATTGAACGCGCCGTGGCGCGTTCCTACAATACAACCCATGCGTGTTCTCATCACGGCTGGTCCCACGTACGAGCCCATCGACCCAGTACGGTTTATTGGCAATCATAGCACGGGCAAAATGGGCTATGCGCTGGCTGAGGCGTTTGCGGCTACAGGCGCAATAGTAACACTGGTAAGTGGCCCTACGAACCTAGCTAACCCGGCGCATCCGCGCATCCAAACCGTGCGCGTAGATACGGCCGATCAGATGTACGCAGCGGCTGCTGCCATAGCCCCAGACGCCGATGTTTGGGTATTTGCCGCCGCCGTGGCCGATTACAAACCCCGTGATGTGGCCGCCAACAAGATCAAGAAAGAAGGCGACACGCTGACGCTGGAACTCGTGAAAAACGTAGACATTGCGGCTACGCTCGGCAAGACCAAACGGGCTGAACAATTTTCTGTCGGTTTTGCGTTGGAGACTAATAACGAGGAAGTCAATGCTCGGGAGAAGCTAGCGCGCAAGAATTTCGACTTGGTGGTGCTAAACTCACTGCGCGACCCTGGTGCTGGTTTTCGGCACGACACGAACAAGGTGACGTTGCTGGAGGCCGATGGCCAAATGACTACCTTTGAGTTGAAGCCCAAGGCTGCCGTGGCCGCTGATATTGTCCGTACTATTTTTGCCCGCCTTCCTCATCATGCGTAAATTTTTGTTGTTGCCCCTGCTGTTGTTGGTTAGTTACCTAGGTAAGGCGCAAGAGCTGCTCGCCGACGTGACCGTGACAACCGAAAACGTGACGATTTCGGATCGGCAGTTGGTGACGCAGATGCAAAATGACATCAAAGGCTTCCTGAATACGCGCAAGTGGACCAATCAGACGTACCGGCCTGAGGAACGGATTCGGTGCCGTTTTTTCGTGGGTATTCGAGAAATTCCGCAGACGGGCACGTACCGGGCTACTGTCCGTATTATCACGACGCGTCCCGTTTACGGAACAGGGTACGAGACGAATTTGCTTTCCTTCTCCGACCCTAACTGGATCTTCAACTATTCTCCCCAAAATCCGCTCGACTACTCGGAAAATACATTCGTTTCGAATCTTTCCTCGCTGCTAGCTTTCTACGCCAGCATTATCGTGGGGATGGACCAAGACAGTTTTTCAAAGCTAGGGGGCTCGCCCTACTACGACCGTGCCCGCACGATCATGCTGAATGCAGCTGCGCAAAACAACACGAGTGAGCAAGATCCATCCTGGAAAGATGCCGATCAGCGCAACCGTTACTGGCTGCTCAACAACTTACAAGATCCAATTTTCGAGGCGTTTCGCACCGGTTTCTATAGTTACTACCGGCAGGGGCTTGATGTTTTTATTACCAAGCCCGATGATGCTCGCGCTAGTATCTTCGCTGCTATCCAAGGGTTGCAACAGGCTGTGGTGCGTCGGCCCGGGACGATGCTAGCTCGCTTTTTCTTCGAAACCAAGGCCGATGAAATTGCCAACGTATTCCGGACTAGTCAAGATGCTCAGCAGAAACAACAAGTAGTGGCTATTATGTCGGAAATTGACCCGACTAATGTGGCTAAGTATCAGACTATCTTACGACAGCCCTAATTGCTACAGTAAATAGCTATTTTGAGCGGCAGACGCGGATTTGAGTAAAATAATTAGTAGTAGACTAAATCACTTAGTAGATTTGTAGATAGCGGGCGGCTCATCAGCCGTCGGGTAAGCCAGTATTCAGCCTTTTTTGGGCTTTGATCTTCTATTTTGGCTCGTTATGCTCGTCGATCTTCGCATTCAAAACTACGCTCTTATCGAGCAACTTGAGCTTCGGCCGTCGGCGCTGCTCAACATTATTACTGGCGAAACGGGCGCTGGTAAGTCGATTATGCTAGGGGCTATTGGCCTACTGCTCGGCAACCGCGCCGATTCGCGCATGCTGTTCAATACCGAACGCAAGTGCGTGATTGAAGGCCAATTCAACATCTCTGATTATCAGCTGCAAGACATCTTCGAGGCCGAAGACCTTGATTATGATACCCAATGCATTTTGCGGCGCGAAATAAGCCCCACGGGCAAATCGCGCGCGTTTGTGAACGACACGCCTGTAACGCTTGATGTGTTGCGCAAAATCGGGGCGAATCTCATGGATATTCACTCCCAGCACGATACACTCTTGCTCGGGGATGCCGTTTTCCAGTTAAACCTGCTCGACCTTTACGGCGGCCTGGTACCAACGCGGGCGCATTATGGTAATGCCTTCCGCCAGTATCGCAAGCTCGAAACTGATCTGAAAGCGCTAGAAGATCAAGTAGCTCAAGCTAACAAGGAATTAGATTACAACAGCTTCTTACTCAGCGAGCTGGAAGACGCCCGCCTCGACGACGAAAACCAGGAGGAACTGGAACAGGAAATCAAGCAACTGGAGCATGCTGAGGAAATTAAGTACAAGCTCAGTCAGACTTACCAGAGCTTGAGTGAAAGCGAGTACTGTGCTTCGGGCAGCATGAAGGAAGCGGCGACGTTGCTTGGCCAGATTGCGACGTACTCCGACGTTTTTAAAAGCTTGAAGGAGCGCATCGATAGCTGCTTAATTGAGCTGAACGATATTGCCGACGAAGTAGAAACCGCTGAGCGCCACACTGAAGGCGACCCGGCGCGCATCGATGAGCTGCAAGCTAGGCTCAACGTCGTTTACAATTTGCAGCGTAAGCACCAGGTCCGCGACGTTGAAGGCCTGATCCAAGTGCGCGACGATTTGCGCCGGAAAGTAGGCTCGGTGTTCAACCTCGACAAAGAAATTGCCCGCCTGCGCAAGGACGCAGAAGGGGCTCTTGCCACCGTAAAACGCCAGGCAGCCAAGCTATCTGAAAACCGGCAGAAGGCATTCCCGCTGTTCTCAAAAGAGCTGTGCGCCTTGCTCGCCGACCTAGGTATGCCGCACTCGCGCATTGTGGTGCAGCACAGCACGGGTCAGCCAACTGCCAGCGGCACCGATGTGATCAGCATCCTGTTCACGGCCAATAAGGGTGCCCAACCACAGACGCTCAGCAAGGCGGCTTCGGGTGGTGAGTTCTCGCGTTTGATGCTCTGCATCAAATACATGCTCGCCGACAAGACTGCGCTGCCCACCATTGTGTTCGATGAAATCGACACGGGTATTTCGGGTGAAATTGCGGTGAAAGTAGGTCGCATGATGCAGCAAATGGCCAAGAAGCACCAGCTCGTAGCCATTTCGCACTTGCCCCAGATGGCTGCCGCCGGCGACGCACACTACTTCGTGTACAAAGAAGACCGCGCCGACCGCACCGTGAGCCGCATCCGTAAACTATCGGAAGAAGAGCGTATACGCGAAATTGCGCAGATGATTTCGGGGGCCAACCCCAGCGAAAACGCCTTCCAGAGTGCCCGCGAACTGCTGGCCCTCGGCGGCGAGTTGCTAGCGGCTTAGCGGTGATTTAGCGATTTAGTCACTTAGTGAGTTTGTGATTATCTAACTTGCCGGCTCGAAACCGTAAGGCAGCAAATAGCTAGCTTAGCTCTGCTCACTAAGTCGCCAACTCACTACATCACTTACCTACCCATGCCCAACAACCTCCTCGCTGGCAAAGTCGGCATTATTTCCGGCGCCCTGAACGAAGAATCTATTGCCTGGAAAGTGGCGCTCAAAGCCCACGAAGAAGGCGCCCGCATCGTGCTGACCAACGCTCCCCTCGCCATGCGAATGGGCGAAATCAATAAGCTAGCGGAGCAGTGCAATGCCACCATCATTCCAGCAGATGCCACCTCGGTGGAAGACCTAGAAAAACTTTTTGCTGGTGCGCAGGAGCAACTAGGTGGCAAGCTAGACTTCGTGCTGCACAGCATCGGCATGAGCCCAAACATTCGTAAGGGCAAGCATTACGGTGAGTTGAACTACGACTGGTTTCAGAAGACGCTCGACATCTCGGCGCTGTCGTTTCACAAGATGCTCGCCGTGGCCGAGAAACAAGACGCCTTCAACGAGTGGGCCTCGGTGGTAGCGCTGTCGTACATTGCTGCCCAGCGTGCCTTCCTCGACTACACCGATATGTCGCAGGCGAAAGCTGTGCTCGAAAGTATTGCTCGTAGCTACGGTCAGCGCCTGGGCAAGCTGAAGAAAGTGCGCGTGAACACCGTTAGCCAGTCGCCAACGAAAACCACGGCCGGCACCGGCATTTCTGGCTTCGATGCTTTCTTTGAGTACGCCAACCGAATGTCGCCACTCGGCAACGCACCCGCCGAAGCTTGCGCCGATTACTGCATCAGCCTCTTCTCCGACCTGACCCGCTACGTGACCATGCAAAATCTCATGCACGATGGCGGCTTCAGCACCACGGGTATTTCGGAGGAAATCGTAGAAGCCGTTACGGCTGTCACGAAGCAGAACGCTTAATAGCACGTTTCTAGAGTAGAGCGTCATGCTGAGCCTGCTGAAGCATCTCTACCGCTTCGTCCTCACAGTAGGGGTACCACTGCAGTAGAGATGCTTCGGTAAGCTCAGCATGATGCTCAATAGTTACTTGTATTCTCAAAAGCCCAGCTACCTAGCTGGGCTTTTCGCTTTTCAGAACCTAGGCCATTACCGAAACCATCTGCAACGCTACTTCCCCGAACTGCTGATTACCACGGATTTCCACCTGTTCGCGTACGTGTTCCGGCCGGAGGCTCTTCGAAAACAAACGCCAAGAAACGTCGGGCGGAATGATGACTTCCGATGTCACGTTGGTAGCTGCTTCTGCAAGCACCCATCCGTTCTCGGCCTTCTGTAAATACCACGAGCCACCGATTTCCGTCGGGATGGTGAGTTGCACAGTGGTGCCGGTTTCGGCTGCTACGTCGCGGTAGGTGGGGGGCAGGCCGCGCATGAAGATGTTGATAAACGGGTGGAAAAACTCTCGCGTCATGAGGCCCGGTTGCTGCACAGCGTCGCGAATTTGCTGCTGATGCAACCACTTTTCGGTGTACTCGCGGGCAATGTGCATCCAGTTTTGACTTTCACTTTCACCAGCCCACGCCACGGAAAAGGCTGCGGGCGCAAACGGGTCGAGGGAGGCGTAGTACTCGCAAAAGGATTTACCTGTCACCTTGTGCAGTAAGATTAATACCTGGGGGCTGACGCGCTTCATGGCTTTCACCCAGTCCGCGTTCAGGCCGTTCAGAAAATCGACCAGATCCTGGTAGGAGTGAATAGGAGGGGGCACCTCGCCGGTGTAATGGTCGCGCAGCATGGATAGGATGCGGATATTACCGTCGAGCAAGTGGGCGGCTACATCTTTCACCTTCCACAACTTGGCAATGGTTTGGTGCTGCCAGTCTTCGGGTGTGAGCGACCTTAGCAGCGCAAGCAGTTTTTCATCGAGCAGCGGAAGCAAATGCACGACGTCAATGGGCGGCTGGGACATGGGCGTGGCGTTTGAAAAAGCTAGGTAAGTGGCTATCAAGTTGTAGAGACACCTACTTGTGTCTCGTCGTTGCTGATGTTGCTTTACAGTGTACCGTTCTCGCTTGTGTCGTTCTGATGCAGGTCGTTCAACGAGAAGACACAAGTAGGTGTCTCTCTACAAATGTACTTAGCTTAAAACCCCAGCGCTAGTTGCCGACTTACGCTTTCGGTCGCCGTATCGAGGCTCGACAGCGTTACGCCGATGAGGCGCACGCCTAGTGGCAGGGGGAACAACGCCGTCAATAGCTCGTGGCTGATGCGTTCTACTTGATTTCGCTCGGATAAAGGAGCTAGGAAGCTGCGACTGCGGGTGATCTGCTGAAAGTCAGCGTACTTCACTTTTAGCGTGAGCGTGCGACCTCGCAAGTTCGTTCGCTCGCAGTAACCCCACACTTTCTCGATGCAGGGCTGCAAAGCCTCAGCTAGCTCCGGCAGGGTGGCTAGGTCGCGGGGGAAAGTGGTTTCGGCCCCGATAGACTTGCGTAGCCGGTCGGCCACCACGGGACGGTGGTCGATGGCGCGGGCAATGGTGTAGTAGTAAGAGCCCGCTTTGCCAAAGTGTTGACGTAGAGATGCTTCCGATTGTTGGCGCAAATCCCAGCCGGTATAGATGCCGAGCTGGTTCATCTTGGCCGCCGTCACCTTACCGACGCCGTGAAACTGGCCAACTTCCAGCGACTCTACAAAAGCTAGGCCCTCACTAGGCAGAATAACAAACTGCCCGTTGGGCTTGCGGTAATCGGAAGCTAGCTTGGCCAGAAACTTATTGTAGGAAATGCCTGCCGAAGCCGTGAGCTGCGTTTCTTCCAGAATACGGGCCCGAATTTCAGCTGCAATGCGCGTGGCTGAGGGAATATTGAGCAAATTGTCGGTAACGTCGAGGTAGGCTTCATCCAAGGACAATGGCTCAATTAGCCGCGTGTATTCGCCAAAAATGGTGTGAATCTGCCGCGACACGGCTTTGTACACCTCAAACCTGGGTGACACAAACAAGAGCTCCGGACACAGCCGCCGCGCCACCGCCGCCGACATGGCCGAGCGCACACCAAACTGCCGTGCTTCATAGCTAGCAGCCGCTACCACGCCCCGCTCGCGGGCACCACCTACCGCCAACGGACGACCCCGCAACTCCGGATTGTCGCGCTGTTCCACCGACGCGTAGAAAGCGTCCATGTCGAGGTGAATGATCTTGCGCGGCTTTTCCAACTCGTTCAAATCTGCTGTCAGCACCCTACAAAGATACAACAGCTAGGTCGACGCCGTAACCTGAAAATAGGTCCCGTGACCAGGCTGAACTAGTAGTCTGGAGCAGCACCAACCGTAAAAGCTACTGTACTTGTCGCGAAACGGATTTCAGCACCATATGGGAAAAGCTGAATGGAGTTTGGTGGTCGCTGTCATAAAACCTTGCACAGTATAAGATGGTGTTTTATTGTGATTTAAGGCTCAATACTTAAGCAACCGTTTCATTAACCGGCTATATATTGAATATGAGTATAAACTTTATTGAATGTATTTCGTTTAAGCAAGCAGAACAGCAAGGATAGGGTTATGGCAAGATGATTGCATTCCTAAATTATTCCTATTGCTGGATTTTTTTGAACGAAAGAAACATTGCCATGAAAACGATCAGCCGAGTGATGAGCTTAGTGCTCGTACTTTCCCTGTTGTTCAACCAAGCAGCCCGAGCTCAAGAAAGAAGAGGTTGGAGTCCACAAGCGAAGGGTACCGTTATTGGTTTAGGTGCTGGCGCTGTTACGGGCGCTGTCATCAACAAGCGGAACCGGGTAGCGGGTGGCGTAGTAGGCGGTGTGGTTGGCGGCGCCGCTGGTTACGCCATCGGTAAGCACAAAGACAACAAAAACAAAGAGGCGGTGCGCATTGCCGCAGCCAACCGGGCCGCTGCGGCGCGTGTGGCGGCTGCCAATCGTCGGGCCGAGCTAGCTCGCCAAGAAGCTAACCGGGCAAAAGCCGCAGCAGCGCCAGCTACCGTGCCGATGGCTAGCCTAGCAGCCGTCAACGCAGCGTCCCTCTACGATGCCAAAGGCTCCGCCTCGAACGCTGCTTATCTTCCCAATCCGTCGTACGGCGACCGTTCGACACCCTATGCCTCCTCTGAATATAGAAGAAAAAGCTGGTAAGGCTTAGCGGCCCCCAGCCCAAAAGCCCAGGCACCTTGCTTGGGCTTTTTGTATCGCTCAATTCTCCCTCAATTACTCATTCCCATGAAAGCTTTTGTTAGCGCCCTATTTGCGACAGCGCTACTTTCCTCCTGCGCTGGCTCGGCGGAAAAAATCAACGTACAAGACCTGAATCAGCAGTTTATTCAAGCTTGGAACAACAAAGACGCCGATAAAGTAACGGCCTTGCTGGCCGACGACGCGCAGTTTTTGCAAGGTGAAACGCACTTCAGCGGTAAGTCGGAAATACGTGATAAGTGGGTGAAAGCCACCCTAGGCACCATCGCCAATCTAAAAACCAGCATCGTTAGCTCCGACGCTGATACGCACACGGCATACGAAGCGGGTACTTTTTCCGTTGATGTGCTGCCAACGGGAGCCGATCAGCCGGCCGGTTTCGGCGAAGGCAACTTTATTTTGCTCTGGAAGAAAGGCGCAGATGGGGCCTGGAAGCTAAGCTACGCGCAGCTAGAAGACTTGCCGGTGCAAGTCAAAAATCAATAAGCAAGATAGCTAGGGTCTAGTGGCTGGACCCTACTTTCGGGGGCTAGGTCGGAGTCGCTTCTTGAGGGAGCGTCCGGCTTAGCCCCCATTTAGTTGCTAGCCATTGATTTTTTCGCGAAAAGATGAAGCGCAAGAACGTGTTGACTTTGTGGAGCTTGCTGCTCTTGGTAGGAATAAGCGCACACGCCCAAGAAGCCGCGCCTGCTGGACCAATCATTGTGGCACAAGATGGCACGGGCACGTACCGCACGGTGCAAGAGGCCGTGAATGCAATACCCAACCAAGTGCAAGCGCAGGTAGTCATTCGGGTGAAAAAGGGCACATACCGGGAGAAACTAGTAGTTCCTGCCCTGAAGACGCACATTGCGCTGGTAGGCGAGGATAAGAACAACACCATCATCACCTACGACGACCACACGGGCAAGGGCGACATCAACACTTATACCTCGCACTCGGTGCTGGTGCAAGGCAACGACTTTAGGGCCGAGAACATCACCTTCGAAAACACAGCTGGCTACACGGCCGGGCAGGCCGTGGCCCTGCACGTGGAGGCCGACCGTTGCGTGTTCAAGAACTGCCGCATGGTGGGCAATCAGGACGTGCTGTTTCTGGCCACCGACAACAGCCGGCAGTATTACCAAGACTGTTACATCGAAGGGACCACCGACTTTATCTTCGGCGCCAGCACGGCCGTGTTCGACCATTGCACCATTTATAGCAAGAAAAACTCCTATATCACGGCCGCTTCTACGCCGGCGGGGCACCCGTATGGTTTTGTATTTCTGCACTGTAAACTTCTGGCCGATAGTACGCGGGCCACGCAGGTGCACCTAGGTCGGCCGTGGCGACCGAGTGCGCGGGTGGTGTTCTTGCACACGGAGATGGACCGCCACATTGTGCCCGCGGGCTGGCACAATTGGAACAAGCCCGAAAGCGAAAAGCTAGCCTACTACGCCGAGTACAAGTCGACAGGGCCCGGCGCGAACCCGCAGAGCCGGGTGCCTTGGTCGCATCAGCTCACGGCCAAAGAAGCCAAGCTGTACACCTTAAAGCAAATTTTCGGCGGGCCGTTGCCCTGGGACCCCACCAAGAAATAGCTAGGCTAGGTAGATGCTTTGCGCTGGCGTACGTAAACGCTCTACTCAGCCTAGCTTATGCCTGCACCTACTCGCTCTACTCTGTTGCGCCGCTTCGACCGGTGGGCGACGCCTGCTTTGGCCGCGGTGGCCCTAGCGGTATTCGTGGCCGAAGCCATCCGACCCTTGCGGCGGCGGACGCGCCCGCGGACTGAACGGTGGCCGGTGAACGTAGGCGTGGCTGCGCCTTCGCTCTTGGGTATGCGCCTAGGTTTGCTGCCCGCCATGGTCGGCCTGACGCAACTCGCCGCGCGCCGCCGCTGGGGGTTGCACCGGCTGCCGCTGCCAGCCCCCATACGTTTGTTGGCGGAGGTGCTGGTGCTTGATTATGTGGCGTATTCCTGGCACCGACTGCTGCATGCACCCTTTTTGTGGCGGTTTCACCGAGTGCACCACTCCGACCTGGATATGGACCTGAGCACGGGTTGGCGCTTTCACGCCGGCGAAATGCTAGCGAGTATTCCCTATCGGGGTGGTGTGCCGGCGCTAGTGGGCGTGCGACCTAGCACCTTGTTCGCTTACGAAGCGCTGTTCGAAGCTTGTACGGCCTTTCACCATTCCAATTGGCGGTTGCCTTTTGGGCTAGAGCAGCAGCTGGTGCGCTTTATGGTCACGCCGCGGGTGCACGGCATTCATCATTCGGTGGTGCACCGCGAAACGCAAAGCAACTTCGGGGTGGTGCTCACGCTCTGGGACCGGCTGCACCGCACGTGGCGCGTGAACATCCCACAGGAACAAGTCACGATTGGGGTGCCAGCTTACCCTGATCCGGCCGAGCAAACGGTGCTGCATCTGCTCCAACTGCCTTTGGCGCCGCACCGGCCGTGGGCGCGACCCGATGGCTCGGTGCCAGTGCGCGAGCCGCTGCCAGGGCTTAGTAGCGAGCTAGCCAAGTAGCCACCTAGGTAGCGTTTCTAAAAGTTGATCTGCGCTTGCAAGCGCAGCAGCCCTCCGCGCTGACGATTGTCTGGGCGCTGAAAGTCCTCGAAGCGGCGCGACGAAAGTGTGTACATGGTAACTAGCTCGAAGCTGCTAAACGGCTGCCATTCTACCCCCAGCTCTGCCTCGCGCACGGTGTAGCTACGGGCATCACGTTCATGCTTTTTGCCACCGTCGTAGTATTGCATCCGTAGGAAAGGATAGAACTGCTGCTGCTTGTAGCGCAGCCGGTAATTGAGCATCACGTAGCCACCGTGCAGGCGCCGGGTGCTGATGCTATCCGTTTTGGGGTTAAACTCAGGTCCGCGCCCAACGTTGTATTCGGTCTGGATGCCAAAGGGCTGGGGGTATAGCACAAAAGTAGCCGCCGCGCGCTGATCGGGGTAGCGCAGATCGGGGCGGTGCTTCACGCCGCTCGAAAGTTGGTCCTTGGGTATCACGTACTCACCGGTGTAGGCTTGCAAGCTAGGTTCAATCAAGTGCTTGCCAATGGCAATAGGGTAGGTGATGCGGGCTACCACATGGCGCTGGTTGTTCAGCTCGGGGCGGTTAGCGGTTTGCCCGTTGAATACACCGATTCCCACTACGCCGTAGTCGCCGGAGCCTTTTAAGCCTTCTTTTACCAGCTCGCTAAAGCGCTTGCGCACGGCTACGGGTGACCAATACAGAAAAGCACCTAGGTCTCGCTCGTTGGAGAGGGCGCTATTTAGGGCGTCGTTGCGGTCGAGGGGGAGGCGGTTCTGGCTCGACTGCATGTTTTCGAAGCCGAAAGGAATTTTGCTCTGCCCCACCCGTATCCGAAAGCGGCTTTCCTTATCAAGACCTAGGTCGAGGTAAGCGTCGCGTAGTTGGGCGATGTTCTGCGAGGTGCTGCCGCTGACGCTGCTGGCAAAATCGGGTTGCAAGTAGAAGTAAAGCCGCTCGTGGAGCTGACCGAAGAAGATAACTCGAATACGTCGAAGCGAAATGCCCCCGTTGCGCCCCCATGAACGGTCGCACTGCTCACAGGTTAGGTCCGGGTTGGTTTCGAGCAGACGGTTGTAACGGGCTTGCACATAGCCGCGAATAGCGAAGGTTTCAAACCACTTTTTCGCAGCAGGCACCGGCTTGGCTACCGTGTCGGGGCTTTGCCCATAGCAGTGGACTGCTACTAAGCTCAGCAGGAGAGTTAACAATCTCTTCATGAAGTAATAATGCTGGCACAAAGTGCGGCATTGAATATTACTTCATGGTTACCTAGCTGTTATCACAGCGTTAACACTCATGACTATTTAGTAACATTTTGTTAACAATAGCCGGAAATGGTTGCTAGTAAGGACCGGCGTAAACCTTATATCTGCTTTCGTAACCAATGTTGCGCTGCCTCCAAGTTGTCGAACATATGAATGTGCAGCAGGTCGCCAATGCGAAGTTGTAAGTTCTCAATGGAGAGTTGGGCGAAGATGTCGGGGGAGAGCACCTGGGCAAAGTAGCGCAAACCCGCCCCGATAATGAGCGGCGTCCAAACTTGCTCAATCCAATCGTTGGCCTCGGTAAAATTGCCTACTAAGTCGCGATGGTCGTTGAGGAGCCTAGGGCAAGGCTCCTCACGTAACATCTCTACGTAGGTAAGCCCTCCGTCCATAATACTACCTAGGGTTTGCAAGCCATGCCAGCTAGCATGAATCCAGTCTTCTCGTTGGTTGCGGTCTACGGTGAGGTACACGCTGCCGTCGCCTCGGCGCAGCGAAGTAATCATGAACAGAATAGGTAATTTGGTTGATAATAGGTGGTAGAAAAGCGCAGAGATAGGTCAACGGAGATTCTGCTCTAATGTTTACTTGCAGTAGACAAGACCCAACAGTCAGTAAGAAGGAGCTCGCAGCGTGATAACCTTCCCCCATGGCCCTCGTTCAACTAGGCTACCCTTATGGGTACTTATTCCCTCAGACAAACAAAAGGCTATGCCGGAGCAACATTCTATTGAAGACGTACTGAACACGCAGCAAAAAAAGCTAGCGTTCTTCCAAAACCTCGTGCTGCTTGCTGCGGCTGATAGTCAGCTCAGCCAGGAGGAAGGTGATTTCTTACTGCAAATAGGCAATAGGCTAGGGTTGAAGCCAGAAGAGGTAATGCCCATTGCCGATAACATTGGCGTGCTGAGCTTTATCGTGCCCGCCGAAGGTATTCAGCGCACTTTGGAGCTGCAAACCTTAGTGCAGATGATGCTGCAAGACGGCCAGATTGATGCCCGCGAATACGGCTTGTGCATGGAATACGCCAACCGCATTGGCTATAGCAAAGCC
>Ga0325401_1000742_pt1 | contig 25092 bp, 17 predicted proteins | sample PopdelMetagenome_FD_205666 | JGI IMG/M metagenome (GOLD analysis project Ga0325401, IMG submission 205666) | Populus deltoides microbial communities from Bellville, Georgia, United States - Xylem-PdKOR-R2 | ecosystem: Host-associated > Plants > Phyllosphere > Stem > Wood/Secondary xylem | place...
TTAAAAATATATATAAATAAATTTTTTATTTTATAAAAAATATTTTTAACATCAGCACATCAAAATAACTTAAAAATATTAAATAAATAAATAGATAATATTTTTTAAAACATAAAACCAAACATCCTCGTATTCTCCGTATCTCTCGACTGGTGGCGACGAGATAATAACGCAGTGCATTTTAAAATTCTCCGTGCCTGTCAAGTGGCAATAACATAAAACCTCCCGCCATTTTTCGTGCGCCACTTAGTTTTGGACCCATCTCTAATGCGGACCCTCGGATTCGTTAGATGTCAAGATCACAACTCCATTTTTCTAGATCATTAGTGGGGCTGGCAGCACGGATGTCACCATACGCCGGCTAAGCAAGCACCAGGGCACCACCTACTCCTTTCCTTTTTCTTTTTCTTTTTTTTTTCCTGGCAAATCATTATATTATTCCGGAAAAGATCGTACGAGACATGTAGACGTAAAATTATACTCCCCACTTTGGTAGGTTTGTCAGTGTGTTTATAGTTTCTATGAATCTAGTAATTGTTTGAAGACGTAACTATCCATTGCCATATTAATTTAACCATTTTTTTTATTTAATTTGAAAATATAGCATCTACGTGGAATGTTTTTGCAACTCGAACCAGTATTCTTTTTCGTTCACACTTTATAGCCCATGTTGATGTTTTTGTATAACAAATTGTGGTGTTATTCAAAAATAAAATCATGAGATTTGGTTGAAGTACTTTATATCTTTTTTTAACTAGATTATCAAAGCAACTAGAAAATTAGGATTAGTTTAACTCGACATGTAAACCGTGAACAAGATTAACATACTTGTTTAGTTATTTTATAAAATTTTATATCGCGGTTAAATTGATTGACGTGTAGTTCTGATTATAAAAGGTTAAAAGTTTAAGTTATGTGAAACCCGTTATTATATTTTATTCGATAATTCACCTTTCACTTGTTATTATTTTCATTAGAAAAACTACATATGTCAGTTCTCTATGTTAAAAATTATGTTAGGTACATGTAAATTGATTTATACATTTATGTTAATCAAAAATAAAATAAAATTAAGCACGCGAGCCTATCTTAGACCAGCACACTTGGTTGTTCACACACGTGGCTGTTTGTGGTAGACCTAGCCTGGCCTGCTACAATCTAACATTTTTTGTTGGCTTATATATACATTGATTTTATTTTATTTTATTATTTAATGATATGTTTTTATGTAAACCGTGGATAAGATTAATATACTTTTGATTGGTAGTAAAACATCAATTTCGCTGTTGAGATCCAATTTGATCTTCATAAATATCTCGAGATAGATTAATATACTTGTTTAGTTATTTTATAAAATCTTGTGTTATGGTTTGAATTGGTTTATATATGGTGCTGATTATAAGAAGTTACGAGTTGGAGTTATGTGAACACATATTATCATATATTATTTGACAATTCACTTTTCACTTATTATTTTTTTTTATAAAAAAGATCATAGACATCCGTCCCTTATGTTAAAAATCGGGTTAGGCACACGGGCCTATTTTAGACCCACACACCAAGCTATTTGTGGTAGATTTAGCCTAGTTCATCTGACTTTTTTTTTTTTTGTTGGTTTACATATATATTGGTTTTTATTTTATTTTATTATTTAATATTATATTTTTATTAAGTTTTATTATTAAATATTGAGCACATAATATTAGTTTTTGTATTTTATATTATGTAATTAAATAAAAAATAATTTAACCCAATTCAGTCTAAGTGCAGGATCGTAGACTTGATAAATTCATCAGAGTAAACCTGACATTTTTTTTTCTCCCTTGAGTTTTTTCATTGAACTTGGCTAGTGGAAAAGATAGTGTCGAGCACCTCTCAAATTATTTGATTTAAAATCCGGGTCAAATAAAGAATCGGGTTAAGATTTTGTGGGTTTAACTATTGTACCAGTATGATGAAAATGCTGAAAAGTCATCCACAATCTATATATTATTTTTTAGATTCCATAATTTTTTTTATCCAAGCTGTAATGATAATGTGGAAAATAAATTAGAAATTTTGTAACGAGCTTGATTTTTCATGACGAATGATCCTGGACGTTAAATGAAGCGGATGAAGAGGCGAAACCCGACCCGAACTTGCCTCGCCTTTTCACGAAGTGGGCTGCCCGCACTTACCTCAGCTGTTCACCAAGTGGGCCGGGCCGGTCCGGGCTTCCGGTTTGACTAGCGAAGGAAGGCTCATGAGGTTACAAGGGTAATATGGATAGAATACCGGGCCCCTGCAGGGCCTAGTGTGATACGGGGTATTGAGTTTTTCCAGGGACGTGGAATTGTTAACATGTGTGCACTCATACCTAACTTTGCCTACAAATTGGATGGTCGTTGACCAATCACACGTATGGAAATTTATTATCAGTAAGAAATGCATATCGTTTTCGGATTTTCTCAGCCTGCATAGTCGTTGTCATTGCATAATTTGCATCGTATTATTGGTTCTCTGTCCCTGACACCACCCACGTGTCCCATTGTCCCGGCCCCACCACCATTATTGTCTCCCGGAATGATTTTGGGGACCCACTTCTTATTTTCCCATTTTCAAGTTCAATCCGGTTTTCTTGTTTCCTTTCTCGATATTCTTGTTTGTTTGGCGAAGAGACGGGTCCAGTCTATGTCTGGACAATTTAGTCTCGATGCACGGAGAAAATAGGGACTGGTTGAGATATCTTCTTTTTTCCCTCGCTTGATCCCCCCCCTGTCTTGATTGACTTTGATGAATTAGTTAGTATTTGTAATTGGTTGTTTTTAAAAGTATTTTTTATTTAAAAATATATTGAAATAATTTTTAAAAAAAATTAATATGAATACATCAATAAAAAAACTAATCTAAAATTAAAAAAAAATCAAATTTTGCTAAAAAAATACATTGCAGCTGCGTAGATAAAAGTGTCTTCCAAGGAAAGACATCTAACTTTTCATTTAAACAGTGCATAGATAAAAATAAAATAAAAAATTCCACAAAAAGCACATTTGTTTTAGCTTTTAAAATCACATGTACTAGATCAACAATTGTTTCCGTAGAGCAGACGTTTCATTTAAAAAATAGATAAAAAAAAAGCTGATTATGTCTACTTCTTTTTTCTAGTTTTAAAAAAATCTACGATAAAAAAAAAACAAAAACAAGACCAATAAATTATAAACATGGATGATTTTTAGCTTTTTCGGCCAAAATCCCAACATAAATAACCTGTGTTTTCTAATAGGTTAATATCATTTTTTTAAAATGTAAAACAAAATTAAAAATATAAAGATGGTTTTAAATACTTTGATGTTCAAGCTAGACAAATGAATATTGGATCTGACGGTCATGTTAGATCTAGAAAAATAATAAATAAATAAGAGGCAATTATGCATTTTAGCTGTCATGGAAGGAAAAAAAAAAACACAACAATTAATCACCATTGAAAGTCAACCATGATATGTCTATATATACCGCACCATGTGGTTGATGACACGTATACATATCTATCTAAATAGTGAATGATTAAATTTAACTACCGAGAGACCTCTTGAATAGCGTGAGAGCTGTCTATTTGTTGGGATGTGTGAAACACACGCTAATAATTTTTTAAATAAAAAATAAAAAAACAACATCCTTATAATTCTTTTAATTACACACTATATTCATATAAATTTTACTGTCACAATCTTCAATAATACGTGTCTAAAACTACAATAAAAATCTACATCATTTAACTTTCTTTATAATTGCTACAGGGTCCTTGCATTCATAGAGTTTTGAAAATGTTCAACTTGATCATTCAAGTCAGATTTTCAAGACAGTAAAGCAGGAAATTAACACTGACAATGACAAGAAAGAAAAAAGAAAGAAAGAAGAGAGATGTTTTTTTGTGGTGCGTCGTATCACAAAACACCATTTATTATAAGTTGCTGTTTTTTTTTTTCTGCGTTTGTTTTTTCAATAAAATTTATGTTTATTTATTTATTTATTTTATTTTACTCATTAACTTCTAGTTTATATAAATTAAGTTTTATGATCTATTTTTTTATATAATTATTCCAGTCTCATGACCCGTATAGTTAATAGTAGGTTAATCTGGTTGGCTTTATTTTTTTTTAATTTCATTATTCAACACTAAATTAATTATAAATCATGCTCCCTAATTTAATTTGATTTACTTTTTATTAGATTATCATAGTTTCATGACATAAGTCATAAGTTTTGTCGGGTTTAATTGGATTGCTTTATTGTGTTCTTTTTTATACTGATTTTTTTTTAGTTTCATTCTCTAACAATAGTTTGATTGAAAATTTTGTTTTGTAATTTATTTTAATTTACTTTATACGAGGTTATCCCAGTCTCATGATCTGATTCACGACTTTGACAGGGGTGACCTAGATTGTTTTTTTAGTTTGTTTTTTACAAGATCACCACTCTCATGAGTCGAGCCATGAGTTTGGCGGGTTAACTATGGTTATTTTTTATGTTTTTTCTAAATGATTTTTTCCAACTTCATCATTCAGTATTAGGTTGATTGAGAACTAATACTCATAAATTGTTTTGATTTGTTTTTTATCTGGTTATTCTAATCTTATGATTTAGATCGTGTATTCAGAATGTTATATTGAACTGACTCATGCCATTTTTTTAATTGATTTTCTTTATTTTGCTATTCAACATTGAGTTGATTGAGATTTTAATTTTATAATTTATTTTAATTTGTTATCATAATTTCATGATTTTAGGCTGTGAATTTAATATATCAATCCAAGTTAATCCAGATCGATCAAATTTATTGTTTTTTTCAATATTTTTTTAAAAGCGCTGTCTTGAGCAAAATTATTATTTTTTGTTTTTCAAGTTGTATTTTAACCCATTAAATTAATCCATTCATATTGTTTCAACACCCTTATAATTATCTTTTTACTAAAAAAATTAATAATGACCGGATATTTATTCTTATGTAAAAAAAAAGATCAGACCTAAAACATAGTGCTACATTCCAGTACCACATTATTCTTCTTGATTCTCTTTTTTCTTTAACCCAGGATGTTTGGACTAACTTACATGCATCATAATTAATTTTTGAACTCATTGAATATCCTGTAAATTCAATAAATATATAAGACACCGCAAGAATAATAAACATACACAACAAGACTTGAAACCTAGGACAAAGAAAGAGAACAAATTCCTTCCATCGGGGTCACAATCTCAATTGCGATTCTCTTAAATTTAACTCATATAAAATTCACTTGCTGGTTTTTATCTTTACACTGTCACCTTTGAAATGTTTGTTTAAAGTTATGATATAAAATGTTTTTTAAAATAATTTTTTGTGTGAAATTATATTATTTTTTTAGATATATTTTTTTAATATCATAAAATCAAAGTCTTATAAAATATTTTAAAAAATATAAAATTAATACTTTTTTTAACAAAAATATTTTTAAAAGTATTAAAAAATAGAAAAATAAGATCTCCCAGGCACACCCAAAATCCAAGCGAAATTTTACTCCCAAGAAACAACCCCCCCGCCCCCCCCTGTTTTTAAACAGATTCAGAATCATCCTGACCTCAGCCGCATTGAATTGACCGGCGAAGAACACCTCACCGTTAAGGGGAAAAAACCTAAAAACAAGGAAAACATAACCGCTATACCACTCGACTCGACTACTGGCTATTCCAAAAAACTGTTTGCAAATGTGCTAGGAACAGTGTTTTTTAAAATTATTTATTCAAAAAACAGTATAAAAAACAATGACTACCACGGTTGCCGAACACCATCTCACAGCGTCGTGCCACAGTCCGCATCACAACGCTGGATCGTGAATTCGTGACCGCCTCACGGTCCGTTCTTCGCGTCCTCTATCTCTTTTTCCGGTGTCTTAAAATCTTAAAATCCCAACAGCATCCTTACCTCGATTCTTCTCCCTATATTCTCTCTTCTCTCCTTTCAGTTATAACTTACAAGCAACCAACAGCAGCACCAGTATCACTCTAAAAAATAAAAATAAAAATAAAAATGGACGACGTTTTTTTCTCCCTTCACTCTGCACCTCCTCGAACGAACAGCGATGATGCTTCTTCGTCCTCACCTCCGCTCCGAACACCAAAGATCTTCGACCGTTACTTTTCCTCCTCCCCCTCCTCACCATCCTCCTCCTCCGACGATGATCTACAGCCTTCCAATCCCAATCCCTCCCTGGAAGCCTCCACTAAACGCCTGGATTACATGATCCAGTTCCTCGACCGAAAACTCTCCAATAACAACTGTAATAATAGCTCTAACAACAACGAAAGTTTTTCCCACAGACACAAAACTCCGGCTCTACCAGAATTCATTGGCAAAGGAGGGGGAACCGGGATTTTCCGTATCCCAGTTTGAGCCGCGGTTCACCCAGTCCGTCCACCCAGTCTTGAAATTCGGCCACATCCGTTGAGAGAATCTCAAACCGGTCGGTTTTTGAGAACAATTGTAACTACCGAGACGCAAGTATGGGGTGGGAGAGAAAACGGCGCCGTTCAGGTCTGGGAATTGAAGGAAATGTACGGCGGGAGTGATGAAACGGCGCCGTTCAAGGAGTCTGTGGCGTTGAATTCGGGTTCGGGCGTTTCGTGTTTGGTTGGTGATGAAGGGAGTCGAGTTGTTTGGAGTGGACATAGAGATGGTAGAATTCGGTGTTGGAAAATGGATACGGGTCCAGGGTTGGACCGAAGTCGTGTCAAGGATGTCTTGTCTTGGATGGCACATCGCGGGCCAGTCATGACCATGATCTTGACTTGTTATGGTCGGTCAGTTCTCACTGGTTTAAAATTATGGATTAATGTTTTAGTTATTGTTGTATTTTGATAGAATTTTATTTCGTGTTTTGATTCCAGGGGATTTATGGTCGGGATCAGAAGGGGGGGTTATTAAGATATGGCCCTGGGAAGATCTGGAAAAGGCCTTTTCATTTACCGCAGAAGAGAGGCATATGGCTGCACTGTCAGTGGAGAGGTCATATATTGATATAAGGAACCAAGTGACCGTGAATGGATTCAGCAATGTATTGAATTCCGACGTTAGATACTTGCTTTCTGATAATTCCAGGGCTAAAGTCTGGAGTGCTGGGTTCCTGTCGTTCGCATTGTGGTATGTGTTTATTTGACTTTATTTTTGCTTGATAAGTAGCTAGAAGTATCTAATTATGATTTTTTATAAGTTTGCTCTCTCTCATTGGTCTTACGGTAGTTTAGAAACTTCACTACAATGGTATGGTTTTTAAAATGTAGAATATGATTTGAAACTGGTTTTAGAAGTTCTAGTCAAATACATAATGTCTTAAAAATAACATGGTTTGACACTTGTATACCGGAAAAATATTAACATTTGATCCGTAGAAAAAAACAAAGAGTGAAAATAAAAATATTCTGCTACGCATCATATTTTGATCAATGTTTATCTTGATATGGTCCCTTTTTTCCCAATATTAGAACTATAGCTTGAAAATTTCTGTCTGTGTTTATTCACAAGAAACTTACGGATCCTAGGGCTTGTGCATTATCTCATGGCATAGTTTTGGTGTCACACCCCTCTCCTAATTACTTTGGTAATGCATCTTAGTTAGTATCTTTAATTGTATTCACTTTAGAATTGTGCTTTTAGTTAGCTAAGTAAACCAACCTCTCTAATTGCTTCTTATTGTTACCTAAACAGTTAAATTTCTCAACCAAACATGTATTTATAAGCATACACACCCTGATGTCCAGTAAACAAACTTATATGACATCTTGTTGTCTTGCTGTCCAGTAAATAAACTAATATGACATCTTGTTGTCCTGTCTTGATCATTCCCTTATATTTTACATCATGTGTAGCATATAGGTGGCCACAATTTCATGTAAAGAAAGCTTTACTCTTTTCACATATCATGTGCGGTTATATCAACACAATATTTGGGCTAAAACATAGCTTTTACTTTAAAAGATCACATCATACTTCGATCTTTCACAATCACACTCTTATTTAGCAACTATCATATGAAGTTTCCATTGAAAACTAAGGTTATACATTTATATTCTGAAAATCCAGCAAACATTTAAAGAAATTCTTCATGCATAAAAGCATCTAAAACAATAGGATTTTTACGTACTTATCAATTTAATCACTCACCTTAAGCTTTAGCCCGTTTTCCCTTACTTTCTTTCCTTTCCTTTTATAACCTCACAATCTATCTTTGGTTTGTTTCCTAACAATTCTATTGAATCTAAGCCCTAATACTTCACAATTTGTTCTTGGAATTTATGGTTTGGTAGTTTTAGTTTGTAGGATAGTGTATAGCTCTCTCTTAGGTTCAAGAAATGGAAGAAAAAGATGTAGTTAGTTCTGAAAATTTTGAAGGAAAGCACATCTCTACCTTCCTTTTGACACCTCATAAGCATGGCATGCCAAAACTTGTCCTCCTTCACCTACTTAATCATGCAAAACTTATCCTACTTCACCTAGTTAAGTTAGTAATTGCATTTTGAACCTTCTTTTCCTTAGTTCTTTGGCTTTTGTTCCCTAATTTTCTCTAAACTTACATTATTCTAAAGAAACCATCAATTACAGTCAAATGCAAATTTTGGGGTGTTACAATTGGAACTTCGTCAGCCCATTTGGCACCTTGTTCTCTATGTTCATGTTGGCTGTAGGCAGTGTGAATGGAGAATGGCCTTGAGAGTAGCCAAATAGAATACAATCTGAGGTGTTTCTACCAATGATAGAATTCAGAGAGTAAGCTGACATGATGTCGACTTTCTCAGTTCTCTGTAGAGACGGAGCTAGTATGAAGGGTTTCTTTTTGCTGCATTAGCCAGGACCTTGTTCAGCTACCAAACTGAAACCCTACAGCAATCCTTAAATAATACATTCTCCTCGAATCCTTCCTATCTGGAGTGGGATTTTGCATTTAGCTATTTTGTCGTAGAACTTCAAATTGCATGGTTCTCTGTTAACAAACTAGAATTGCTGCATCTACTTCCTGAGGTGGGCATTGCTTGTCTTCTTTAAGTTCCAACTAAATGATTCTTCAATCTTATTTTTGCATTTAACTTTGTCATTTCTGTGGTGTTTGCATTCTTATGCGAATAGAAGTGACAAATCAATTTACTTTAACAACTTAACTAAACTTCAATACCAAATAAGTGACTAGTTGCAGTGGTTGCTAGGTGTTGAGAATAGGATACCATACAAGGGAGACAGGGTGTCTTCCCAGTAAAGGCAGCTAATAGGCAGACAGAGAAGAGGCACACCGATGTATTATTTTCACTCTTTTCTCATGATTCTGTTTCCTGATTTAGTAGGAACTGATGGTTTCACCCAGTCTTCATTGTGTTTTGGGGATCTTTTCTTTTTAGTTACTTTGCGTAGCACCGATTTAGTTGGATATGGGGACCTATGTCAGTTTCTTTCTTTGTTTATTTATTTTTGGGTTGGAGAGGAGTTGGATATTTTATTTTTCATTAATATTTCTTATATTTTACTAATTAATATTGAATTATGGGGAGACATCTATTTTGCAGGGATGCACACACTAGGGAGTTGCTGAAAATGTTCAATATAGATGGTCAGATTGAAAGACTGGACATGTTGTCAGGACAGGACTTAACCTTTGAAGATGATATCAAGACGAAAATTGTTGCTGGTACAAAGAGAGAGAAAATGCAAACTTCATTCGGTTTCTTTCAGCGTTCACGTAATGCTATAATGGGAGCAGCTGATGCTGTTCGTCGAGTTGCTGTAAAAGGTGGATTTGGAGATGATAATAGGAGAACAGAAGCGGTAATTATAACAACAGATGGAATGATTTGGACTGGGTGTGCAAATGGCTCGCTTGTGCAATGGGATGGAAATGGCAATCGTGTGCAACATTTCCAGTATCATTCTGTTGCTGTTCAGTGCTTGTGTACATTTGGTTTGCAAATATGGGTTGGTTATGCAAGTGGCACTGTTCAGGTGTTAGACCTTGAGGGTAATCTGCTTGCAGGATGGGTGGCTCACAGCAGTCAAGTAATAAAAATGGCTGTTGGGGGTGGCTATGTTTTCACCCTGGCTAATCATGGCGGTATACGTGGATGGAATGTCATGTCTCCAGGACCCCTTGATGGCATACTGCGTTCAGAGTTAGCTGGAAAAGAATTTTTGTATACAAGGATAGAGAATTTAAAAATATTGGCTGGTACATGGAATGTAGCACAAGGAAGAGCTTCGCAAGACTCACTTGTGTCCTGGTTAGGTTCTGCTGCTGGGGACATTGGCATTGTTGTTGTTGGGTTGCAAGAAGTTGAGATGGGTGCTGGTGTTCTTGCAATGTCTGCAGCTAAGGAAACTGTAAAGACATCTCCATTATTAAACTTGGCTAGTATGTTATTAAAGGGTTTTTGTTTGCATGGCCCTCAAAAGTTTTTTTCTGTGTGCTACGGAAGGGACCTTGCCTCTCCTAATCAATTTACAGAAATGACATTGAGAACTCTACTAGCTTGGTCAAGTTTTTTTGCTTTTTTGTTTTGTTTCAAGATATAATAAAACAGCTGTTGCAGGTGATATAATGATGGTGTTAAGTTGTTTTTATGGGTTGAAGATCTTTGAAAAAGTTAATAATTTTAGTCTCAGCTTTAACAATGGTTGGAAACTTTGGAAAAGTACATGATGGAATGAATAAAATGCATTAATATGCTGGTTGGGCAATGAATAAAATGCATGACAGATGTTCACTGTGAACACACTTTAGGATAGGGCAATGTGGGGTGATTTGCTAGGCAGCCATCACAATGAAAGTTGTCTATGATGTTTTTGATATGCTGGTTGTAAATGACCTTTCCTCAAATAAATGAAAGCAAGGATAATTGGAATGAAAGCAATCCTGTTAAACTTCTTGTATCAACATTCTCTTTTATGATTATGCTTATATTATAATTACCCTTGCTTTTCTTCTCTCATCAATTTTTCTGTCTCATGCTATTTGTTTTTTCCTTTCAACTGCAGGTTGGACTGGAGGGCAGTTCTGCTGGGCAGTGGTGGCTGGATACGATTGGCAAAACATTGGATGAAGGGTCAACATTTGAACGTGTTGGTTCTAGGCAGCTAGCAGGCTTGCTGATTGCTATGTGGTCAGTATCTATGGATTATGATAAAAATATGAAATTAGGCCTGTAGTGTTTATCATCAATGGATGTTTGTATGGCTGGATAAAATTGATAATTTCATTGTTATAAATCATATTTCAAGTGAGTTCATCATGCTAGATCGGCATATCTGCATGTATAAAAGAAATGTGCTCTCTAGAAGGCCAGCATTATAAGATTGGAATATGAGCCCTTTACATTTTTCCTTTTTATGTTTACCCTTTCATTTCTTTGGGGTTATTTCTTTGGTTGTGGTGAAGGGTGTATGCAGTGAGGCTGCTTAATTTGGTCCTGAAATGGAATCCACATAATAACTTGATTCAATTTGATTGTGATGTCAGCCCTCTGTAATTTTATGTTCCAGTTCTAGCTTAGGCATGTGCAACTTATCTATTAAATCTCATTCGTCTCAGCCCTTAATGCCTATCTTGGTTCTGATAATTGAATAATTGTATGGCAGGGTTAGAAATAATCTTAAAGCTCATGTCGGGGATGTTGATGCTGCTGCAGTTCCATGTGGCTTTGGGCGTGCAATTGGTAATAAGGTATGCCTTTCCATGTTTTGCTTTCTACCAACTCTGCCCTTGCATTATTTTCAGGAACTGTGTTTGTCTTTGCCTGATTAAAGTTACCTGTTTAAATCTTAATAATTAAATTAAATACAACTTAATGTATAATTAGAAGTTTTAGTGGATCAACCTCCACTTACATTATTTTATCTTATTTTATCTCTTATCATTTTCAAAAAGAAATTGTTTGTAAGAATCACAAAACATCTACATTGTAAAAAAGAATTCATGAATACAAAGAAAAATGTAACCTCCTTTCTTATAATAATGTAAATGCACCCCACTTAATATAAAAAATGTAAGTACTCGTTGGTATAAGAAAATAAATGTGTCAACGAAACAAATCCCATGCGACAAAATAAAAGTAATAAATACCAAAAAAAAAATGAACAGATCGAGATCTTCTCTAATCATGTGATTATAAACCATTAGAATACTCGAGAAAAAGCTTGTTTTCTCAAATTCTCTCCAATCACCGATGACCATGGGACCTGCGAAACTGCAATGGATGACAATTAACATTGACAAGGAACATTATCTGTGAATGAGCTGGACATGTAGAGATAAACCATCACATTATTCAAGGAAGAAATTTCGATATATATAGCTACTAGAACTGCTGCTGAGGTTTTATAGTTTATAGGTTCTCTGTTAATACAGAATTAATGGCAGCATAACAGGCAACAACTACACGCTAGTGGAAATTACTCTGCTTCCTGTTCTCCGTGTGTTCTATTACCATATCCCATGCCCAAATGATTGTTTATTCTTTCTGTGGAGCAATTACAGCTTTGCCTGTTCTGCCCGTGCATTATTTTCAGGAACTGTGTTTGTCTTTGCCTGATTAAAGTTACCTGTCTAAAGGGAAAAAAAATTATTTTTCACTTATCAATTGAATGTCTTGGATTCAAGTTGTAACTACCTCACAAATCTTTTCTTTACACTGCCTGGCTTTTTATCAGCATGCCTTCTCGAGCTATTCTTTTTATTGGTGTGGCTAATTGTTGACTGTGCAGGGTGCTGTTGGTTTGAGGATTAGGGTATATGATCGGGTAATGTGCTTCATTAATTGTCACTTTGCAGCACATTTAGAAGCGGTCAATCGTCGCAATGCTGATTTTGACCATGTATATCGGACAATGACCTTTGGCCGACCATCTAACTTCTTCAATGCTGCAGCCGGTATGGTGTCATACCTGTTCTTGTCTTGCTCGATTTTCTGCTATTTATTTTGGCTTGTTTATTGAACTGGCTTGCCATTGCTCCTTTCTTTTGCAGCTGGCACTTCATCTGCAGTCCAAAATCCCTTGCGTCCAAAAGGAATACCCGAGTTATCAGAGGCAGACATGGTCATATTTCTTGGCGATTTTAATTATCGGCTTGATGGTATATCTTATGACGAAGCAAGGGATTTTGTGTCTCAGAGAAGCTTTGATTGGCTTAGAGAAAAGGACCAACTCCGAACAGAAATGGGAGTTGGAAAAGTGTTCCAAGGAATGCGTGAAGCAGTTATTAGATTTCCTCCCACATACAAGTTTGAAAAGCACCAACCTGGTTTAGCAGGTATGCTTACTGTACATTATGGAGATTTCTGGGTCAACTCACCTGGATTATTGAGGCAGGAATTGGTTTCTAATTGATCCCTTTTGGATGTTTCGTTAAGTATATGATTTGTGTAGGTAACCATGAGTAATAAATCAGATTGAGAACCCCCTGGGAGAGAGGGGGGGTATCAATAGGCTACAGTATCTTTTTCCAGCTTCTATGTTATGGATAGTCAGAAGTTTTATAACTTTTAACTGCTGTAACTACCTGCAGGGTATGATTCAGGTGAAAAGAAGCGCATCCCTGCCTGGTGTGACAGGGTACTATATCGTGATAGCCGGTCAGCTCATGTATCTGAATGCTGCTTAGACTGTCCTGTTGTTTCTTTGATATCTCAGTAAGTTTTCTTAGTAAGGTTTTCTGATGTGTACAGGGAATAAAGATATACCTGCTAAAAGATAAATTTGCGTTGATTAACTAAGACTCATCCTTTGCCTAGACAATGTCTGCATTTACCCGAGCATTAGCTAGTTTGTCCACTTGCATCATAGGGAAATAATATCACTTTAGGGAAAAGTACATGCCCGGCCGCGTGCGCCCACACACACATATCTATAACTTGCTATCTATTGTATAGGTACGATGCTTGCATGGATGTAACTGACAGTGATCACAAGCCTGTTTGTTGCATATTCAGTGTTGATATTGCACGAGTTGATGAGTCAGTGAGGAGACAAGAGTTTGGAGACATTATGAAATCAAACGAGGAAATTAGATACATAATTGATGAACTAAGCAAGATTCCAGAAACTATTGTCAGCACAAACAACATAATCCTTCCAAACCAGGATACAACAATTTTGCGTATCACAAATAAATGTGGGGAAAATGATGCTTTGTTCGAAATTATTTGTGAAGGCCAGTCTATAATTGATGAGAATGGACAAGCATCAGATCATCATCCAAGAGGTTCCTATGGCTTTCCGCAATGGCTTGAGGTAAGTTCCCTGCTTCACAGAAAAATATACTCTAATAACCTTAATTGTTCCTCTTACCCATTATTTGGGCCATTTTGCTGGATACCAGATCATATTGATCTTGATCTTTCAAAAAAAATATGGGAGACTGTAAAAATGTCCGACTCTATTATGAACAACAGAGCCCTGACCCCAAACTAATTGGGATCGGCTGGATGGATTCCTTTGTACCATTCCGTGCTATCATAAACCAAACCTGCCTATGAGGCTCAAAAGAGGAGCTTGTCCTCCTCAACATTGAATTTGAGTCTAATTTGTTTATAATGGACTGGTTATTGAACAGTGCCAGTGAAAATAAGGGGTGGTGCGGTAAAGATAAATCCAATTGCTTGCACACACAGCACTAATGACCATTCGATTTCACTTGATAAGCACGCCCTTATATACCTATTATAGGTGATCAAGAGTACCGCTTTGTGCATTTCAAAATTTGTGCAATTTGAATCAGGTCACTCCAGCAGCTGGTATAATTAAACCAGGCCATATTGCCGAGGTGTCAATTCATCTTGAAGATTTCCCCACTTTGGAGGTTTTTCTTGATGGTGTCCCTCAAAATTCATGGTGTGAAGACACCAGAGACAAGGAAGCTATATTGGTGGTGAAAGTTCGTGGAACTTGCAACACAAATGAGACAAGAAACCACCGGATACGTGTGCGCCACTGCTGTTCATCGCAAACAGCACAACTTGACCCAAGACCGAATGGCTCGGAGCAAGTCCAAGGAAATCTTCTTCACCGGGCTGATTACCAACATCTTAGCAGTTCCTATGATGTGGTCAGCCACCTGCGTAACTTGCGTAGTCCATAAATGGAAATCATTTGCAGTTGTTGACTGGCAAAGCACTGACGAGTTGTTTTCCCTTCTCCATTTTTTACAATCATCTTCGTGTAAATAACACAAGCCTTCTTGCTTTCATTGCTTTTACAAGTTGAGCGCTTGTAAATAGTTTCTTCTTTCAGTTTGATCCAATGCTAATTTTTTGTATGTCTTCAGTTTTTGAGGCGAGTCTGAATATTTGCATTTTTCTGCCTCTTAATTTAGTTCTCAATTGAAAAAGATCAATATGAGGCATCGTTCTTGAATAAATGATGCGTGGATCAATTTCAATTGGCCTGCAGTTTACTTCTTGCAAATGTAAAAGGGCTGGAGCTCCATATAACAATAAAATACCCATCCAGCTATTGGATTGATCTTCACATACAGGGAGACCCATCTCTTCTAAAAAAGTTACAGAAAATTAAGTTTTATTTATTTATTTTTTCCCCAATTGATGCCACGGCAAACCACACACATATATGCAATTACATGCACAGTGGCACAACCTTGCTTAATTACATTTTAAAGCTCTAAGTAACCTTGTACCCGAGACGATAAGCATATTTGATGAGATCATCCAACTCATCCTTGTCTACAACCCCATCGTGGTTGGCATCGGCATGGTGGAGCCCACGGGAGGCTCTAAAGGCAGGGATAAACGCACCCAGACGACCGAAGGCATGCTTTAGCTCTTTCTTGCTGAGAACACCGTCCTTGTTGATATCGGACTCCATGAAAATTGCCCTCAACTGCTCTTCAGTTAGCTGAAAAACCAATGTCTTAGGCACGAGTCGTTTAGGGTTCTTGACTTCAACCCCCATGGTCCCGATGGAATAATAAGAGATTAGCTTAATTTGAACGTAAGAGATGTTTTCACGCTACGATTTTGCAAGTTTGAAAGCAAGGCTCATATATATATATATACATGTCTCGGGTAATCAATCAATTCAATAGTACAGTCCATGCACACCGACTTATCTCCATGCAATATTCCATATAAAAAAAAGCTCTACTTTAGACAAATAATGCGTGCAGCTTTACGGATATGTTCTGATCTTTGCTTATCTTTGATCCCTTTGTTTTGGACCACATACACACTTCTATACATTTCCATATTCCTGTTCATGTCTAAACCTACGGGAGAGATGCAAGCCTAAGACCTACAATTAGTTAATTAGAGGAAATAAGTGAAGACGAGTCCGAAGCTTTGAACTTAGCTAATGAGGAAGTTAAGGTTATTGAAAGCTAGCAGAGGTCCCGGCGTAAAGAAATTGTAATGAGTTTCAAAATAAAAAAAAATCAAATAAAAACCATAGAGATCATACATAATTCTTAAAGATATAAAAAACATACTTTATAAGAAATAAGTCTTAAAGAAGTTAAGGTTATTGAAAGCCTTTCCATCACCTCAGGCCTGCCACCAGAAACACAAGCTTTAATGAGAGAAATGGAGAGGAGAGGAGAGGAGAGGAGAGAGAGATTATCATACCTGTTAGTGGCACCGATGATGAAAATACCAGGGCGCTGATCGATCTGAACCGTCTAACTCTACACAAGCAACTGCAATTACAGGCATTACATTAATCCATACAAACAGGAAACAAGTTGATATATATTGAGTAGAGAAAAACACATGTTTCCATTCAGGAAATGTTACTGACCTTGTTTAAAAGCCGCTCGACAACCCACCCCCTTCTTTCCACGAGTTATCGTCAAAGCATCCACCTATATAAAACAAAATGAATCAGTTGCAAAGTACAACAAACTTAATGGATCTCAGATTACCCAGAAGAACACATGCAATGTTCAGAAAGCCTCGTCAGCCATGCAGAAAACCCACTGTGAGTACTTTACAGGTCATTAAATTTGAATCTCACAAATTAAAGTCAAATAGATCAAAGAGGAAAGAACAATACAAACATGGAGTACTTTGGAATTTCCAATGTACACAAAATTCAGAGTTCACTAGAGTAAGGAAAATGCCAAATATTTCTGTCTTCTATCTTTCCAATATAGATATCCATCATATCAAATTAAATAACTGGAAACTGATGAATACAAAGACATGAGAGCCACAAACCTCATCAAAGAAGATTTTGCATGGCAAGCATGTTCTTGCATGACAGAACAATTAATGTCCGAACTGCCAGTTCACTTTCTCCAACATGCTTATGCAGAAGTTCAGGACCCTAACAAATCATGGCACTGGTCATCGTTAATGCTTCCATTGCTTTTACAAGTTGAGAGCGCTTGTAAATAGTTTTTTCTTTCAGTCTGATCCAATGCCACTTTTTGTATGTCTTCAGTTTTTAGGCGAGTCTGAATACTGAATAGAACTTAAAATTTCTAGGGACTGATTTGTCAATATAAATGTACAGAAAAATGATTTTTCAATTTATTCATTTTTTTCCTAAGATATATGGTTTTGTTTTGGCTCAAACAGTAATGGTGGGCATTATCCTTCCTCATTTAATTTGGTTATGAGTTATGAAAAGCTGTAAATTTCTTAGAACTTTCTTAGTTTAGATGTGGAAACATCTTTGAATGGATTGGAAGAATGGAGTATTTTCAGTGTGCAAAAAACTAGTTTAAAAATACAATTAATTGGTTGTAATTAGAAAAACAAGGGTCGAAGAACACTTTGATTGCTTTTAATTAATTCATCTAGCATGTTTTGAATATTTGAGAGAAATAATTACTTAATTAACAAAAACACTTATTTTTTTAAATTCAAATATTCGTGTACATTTCATAATTTTATATGAGCATAGAGATATATATACTTCATGGAGAGGAAACGAATCGATGAATATTTGCATTTTTCTTCTTCTTAATTTAGTTCTCAATTGAAAAAGATCAATATGAGGCATCGTTCTTGAATAAATGAGTTTACTTCCTGCAAAGGTAAAAGGGCCGGAGCTCCAGGTTCAGAATATATATATATATATATATATATATATATATATATATATATATATATATATATATATATATATATATATTGGATTGATCTTTAATCACATAGAGGGAGATAGAACCATCTCCTCTAAAAAAGACACAGAAAATAAGTTTTTATTTTCCCAATTGATGCCACGGCAAACCACACACATATATGCAATTACATGCACAGTGGCACAACCTGCTTAATTACATTTTAAAGCTCTAAGCAACCTTGTACCCGAGACGATAAGCATATTTGATGAGATCATCCAACTCATCCTTGTCTACAACCCCATCGTGGTTGGCATCGGCATGGTGGAGCCCACGGGCGGCTCTAAAGGCAGGGATAAGCGCACCAAGACGACCGAAGGCTTGCTTTAGCTCTTTCTTGCTGAGAACACCGTCCTTGTTGATATCGGACTCCATGAAAATTGCCCTCAACTGCTCTTTAGTTAGCTGAGAAACAGGTAGTTTAGGCTCGCGTGGTTTATTTTTCTTGACTTCAAACCCCATGGTCTCGATGGAATAATAAGAGATTAGCTTAATTTGAACGTAAGAGATGTTTTCACGCTACGATTTTGCAAGTTTGAAAGCAAGGCTCATATATATATATATATATATACACATGTCTCGGGTAATCAATCAATCAATCAATCAATTCAATAGTACAGTCCATGCACACCGACTTTTCTCCATGCAATATTATTCCATATAAAAAAATGCTCTACTTTAGACAAATAATGCGTGCAGCTTTACGGATATATATGTTCTGATCTTTGCTTATCTTTGATCCTTTTATTTTGAACCACATATATACACTTCTATATATTTCCATATTCCTGTTCATGTCTAAACCTATGGGAGAGATGCAAGCTTAAGGCCTACAATTAGTTAATTAGAGGAAATAAGTGAAGACGAGTCCGAAACTTTGAACTCAACTAATGAGGACGCGGTGGAAATATATATATACATATCATTTTCTAATTAATCCGAATTTGACCATATCTATCCTTAAAACCTCTTCAAGTTACAACATCAACTAATTAAACCCTTCAAGTACTTCCATAAGTTCTCATTACTATTAACTCGATCATTACAATTAATCAAGCATCTCCCTCCTTTTGTGTCCCGAGAGCAAAGAACATGACTTATAAGTTGTGTCTTCATTCTCTGCTGTCTGACCTTTTCTTGATCCTCGTAAGGTCACACAAGCCTTCCTTGATGCTTGGACTGCTGCATGTGGCTCTACCAATTCAAACAATGATTTGCATATATACCTAAAGGAAGGTATTAATTTACTTGGCTCAGTTTCCTTTGAAGGTCATAACTACACAAGTATCCTGATATTACTTTAAGGATTGATGGCACCAGATTGCTCATGAGGATTATCGCATACTTGGTCAAGCCAATGATTGGCTTAGCTTTGAACGTGTTAGTGGTGTCTCAATTGTTGGCGGCGCTCTTGATGCTAAAGGATCATCCTTGTGGGGTTGCAAAGCCAAATGCAACAATTGTCCTGCTGGAGCTACGGTATTCTTTACATTGTTGCTCAATTTAATATCCAGTCTAAGTAAGCACTTGTAACTCGGGATTTGATTCCTTGACCAGGTTAATCTCAAGCTGGATTTTATAACTATATATGGTGATAGCTGCTGCTGATACTCCAAATACAGATGGAATCCATATCCAAAAATCTAAATGTTTTGTGATTGTGAATTCTTCGATTAAAACGGGGGATGATTGTGTCTGAACTTGTGGATGGAAGAGGTTATATGTGGTGCTAGACATGGTATTATTAGGTGGGAAATAATGTAATTAGACCTGCAATCCATTCGATTAATTTTCTTATATACATATTATATATCAAGATAATTAACATTAGGCACAATAATTGTGGGTATGTTGTGTTCTAGTATTGGAAACTTAGGGAAGGGAGCTGGAAGAGCATGAGTGTAGAATGTGACAGTTATCAGGACAATTTCTACCGATAGTCAAAATCGACCTGGAAATTGGATTAGACAAGTCCAAACACCATACATAGAGCCTAGAAGATGGATTTTTTTAAACAAAAGATGTACATCCTATCTCGAATCACAACAGGCCACAGGGTTCCCATAACACCGTTAGTTGGTCTCACTATCGAGTAGACTATCCATCTCCCGTGATCAACCCACACAAATATCCATTAGCAACATGCTCATTAATAATTAATTTCTTCCTTTGCGAGCGTGGACAAGATTTGTATAATAAAACATGCTTCCATATTATAGCTTTCTTAAGTTGTCAATTATTTGATTTACAGACTATTTAGATTCGCAACATCTTGATTTGTTGATGCTAAATAAATTGAGATTAAATACAAAACGAAGGCTAGAATTCTGAATAATCTGTATATTATGAATGCTTAGTCTTAACCTAAATACAAATAAAGTATATATAGGTTAAACTGAAAGTACTATTCTACCCTTAATAAATAACACTACATAAATATTATTTAACGTCTCCTCTCAAACTCAAGATGCGGCAGCTACAAGCATCGAGAGTTTGCCAACAAGAAAACAAAAACGAGAGATGGAATGCGCCTTGGTAAAGAAATCTGCAATCTACAAAGAAGAAGGAACAAAAGGCAAAGCAATGGTGCCATGTTTGAGATGACAACGAGTAAGATGACAATCGATCTCAATGTGCTTAGTGTGCTCATGAAAAACTGAATTATGAGCAATCTAAATAGAACTCTGGTTGTCACAATACATAGGAGTAGGATGAGAAAAGGAAATTTCCATATCAGCAAGTAACCAACGTAACCAAACAATTTCTTTAGTAGTAGATGTCATGTCATGATATTCTGCTTTGGTGGATGATTGAGAAACAATAGATTGTTTCTTGCTCTTCCAAGAAATAAGAGAATCACCTAAAAAGATACAGAACTCGATAACAGATTTGCGATCTGTGGGATCACTACCATGATCAGCATCAGAGTATGCATGCAACTCCTAGGAAGAGGTGGATGAAAGTAAAAGACTCTGAAAAACTGTATCCTGAAGATATCGCAAAATATAAAGAACAGCTGCCTAGTGAACAGTAGTAGGAGAAACAACAAACTGACTAACAACATGAACATCATATGCAATATCTGGACAAGTAATGGTGAGATATACCAAACTCTCAATAATAGTGTGGTATAAAGTAGGATCTATCAAAGGCAAACCATAAAAAGAAGAGTACCTTGTGTTAATCTCAATAGGAGTATCTACAGTCTTATTATCAGTAAGTCTAGCCCGCTCAAGAATATCTGCAATATATTTCGACTGAGAAAGAAGGTAACCTTTAGGTGAGTATGCTACCTCAATACCCAGAAAATATCGAAAATAACCCAAATCCTTCATTTCAAATCGTTTAGCCAACTCTGTCTTCAAAACTGAAATACCATCAATATCATCACCAGTAATAATCATGTCATCAATATATAAAAACAGAATGATACGACCTGCATCAGTGCACTTAATAAAAAGAGCAAAATTATGACTGCTAGAAACAAAGCCAAGAGACGAGATCACAATAGAGAATTTCTCAAACCAAGCACAGGGTGCTTGTTTGAGACCATATAATGCTTTCTTAAGCTTACAAACATATCCAGAGTCATGTGAAATACCAGGAGGGGGTGTCATAAACTTCTTCTTGAATATCTCTATTCAAGAAGACATTTTTAACATCAAGTTGAGAAATATGCTACTGACGAATCGAAGCTACGACAATAAGAGTACGAATAGTAGTTATTTTTGCAACCAGGGCAAATGTCTCCTCATAGTCCATACCATGTTGTTGAGAGTATCCTTTTGTAACCAGCTTAGCTTTGTATCGCTCAATAGACCCATCAGAATTAGTCTTGATCTTATACACCCAACGACAACCAACAACACTCTTATCAGGAGGTAGAAGAACCAGATCTCAAGTATCTGTCTTATACAAAGCAAAAGGTTCCTCATCCATAGCTTGCTGCCAAAGCGGATCAAGAATTGCCTCTTTATAAGAAGAGGGCTCAAAGAGTACAATGAATAGAAGCTAAAAAGGAAGTAAATGATGAAGAATAAAAAGAATAAGCAAAATCTGGTAGTTTTGTAGACTTACGAATGCGTGGACAAGATTTGTATAATAAAACATGCTTCCACATTATAGCTTTGTTAAGTTGTCAATTATTTGATTTACAGACTATTTAGATTTGCAACATCTTGATTTGTTGATGTTAAATTAATTGAGATCAAATACAAAAAGGGGGCTAGAATTCTGAATAATCTGTATATTATGAATGCTTAGTCTTAACCTAAATATAAATAAAGTATATGTAGGTTAAACTAAAAGTATTATTTTACTCTTAATAAATAAGACTACATAAATATTATTTAACAGTTGAAATGTTAAGAATCTGTTTTTGTTTTTTTTTTCCTTATATATTCAGTCTATGGGTTCAATTGAAGATGTTGAGAGAAGAAGATTAGTTTGCTTGACAAAGATTACTATAAACTGGATTAAAATTTGTTATAGATTTTTTCATCAAATATCCCATTGGGAGATATGATTCACCGACTGCATTTCACAACGTTAATTTATGTTTCCTCGGGCTATCAGATGACGTTACGAGAAGATTTAGGGTTAAACAAAAGATATGGAGTTAATTTGTTGTTTAGTGGTTCTTGAGCATCTCGTGGCTGTAGTTTAGTGGTAAGAATTCCACGTTGTGGCCGTGGAGACCTGGGCTCGAATCCCAGCAGCCACATCCGGTTCAATATGGCCCTTTCAAGGGCTGTTCTTAATTTGGACCCTGTGAATTGTTTTTTTATAATTAGTGGTGTAATGAAAAGTAACTTTTTAAAATTTACTAAAAGAATAAAAATTAAATATAATAGATAAAAAAAATTAAAAGGGGTGAAATAAAAAATACATATTTTAAATAAAATAAATGATAATTAAAATAATAAAATCATAGATAAATAGATTAAAAAATAAAATAACAATAAAAAAATATAAGAATCAAAGTTAATGTAAAAATCAAATTTTAAAGGATAAAATTAACAAAAATTAAAATAAAATATATAGCAATTAAAAGATTCATGATCAAATTTAATATAATTCATAAATAATAAGATATTTTTTATTTTTTAGCAATTTTAAAAAAAGTATTTTCAGCAAAAAAAAATATTTTCTTCAAAACTAAGCAGATTTTTTTTAATAAAAAGTTTATAAAATTAATTTCATGCATGATTTTCAATTCGTGTCGAAATACATGTTAATGATGTTTTTTTATTTTTTAAAAATTATTTTTGACATCAGCACATCAAAACGATCTAAAACATACAAAACATATTAAATTTTAACAAAAAAAAATTAATTTTTTTGGAAACGCGGTTTGCACTGCGTTCTCAAACGGTTTCTTAGATCCATTGGGTTTTATACTTTTAGGTGGACCAATCAAGTTGCAAACTTGGTTAGTACATGAAGTCCATGGCTTTAAGTTATTTTTAAAAATAAATATCATAAATTACAACTAATTGACAAACGTATCAATTATGAACAACATGTTGTTCATAATTTTCATTAGAGATTTTTATCTCATTGATAAATAATATGTCTTAATAAATTTATAGAGATTTTATGTTTTTTAAGATTTAGACTAAACATCCAATGTTTTAACTTTGAGAATTTATTTTATCTGAAAGTAGTGTTCTAAGAGATACAGAGAATTCGATTCTCTTTTAAATAATCTTTGAAATATTTAGTCAGATATTAACTACGTCGATGGATCCAATTAGAATTTCTTTTTCCTTTTTTTTTTCTTTACACAATGTATTAGTCAACATGTTGGTTAATTGTATTTTAAAAAACTAAAAAAATCATTGGATTATTAAGTTATCTACGTGGAGCCATGAAAAAATTCAATAAAAAATATAAACAAACCCATTATTTATTTTACATCTTCAGTAACTCCTAATATAACAATAAAAGTAAGACCTGTAGGCATATTAACTCATTAATTTTCATTAAAATAGTATCAGAAAAAACACTTATTATTTGTTGATTATCAATTAGAAGTTGGCAAGTGATACTCTCCAATTATATATTTCATAAATAATCTTGATATATATCCACACCACCATTTAATGAATATATTATTATTTTTTAGTAAATATACATTTATATACTTAATTATGATATTATCGATAAATAAACAATTCAATTGATTAAAAAATAATTTAATACATTTAATTTTGAAAATTGAAAAATAAAGAGGCAGACCGCCAACCATTAACAAGGAAAAAAATAGATAAAGAAAAACACGAAAGGAAAGAGAAAAGGATTTGTGGTTTGTTTATAAAAACAATTGACCCGGAACATGCAGCTGAAGTGTAGTCAACGCCACGTCTCCAATACCAGAGCGTGGAGGATCAAGTAATTAAAATTCTCGTGGACTAATTGTTATTTAATAATCAATATCATAATCACGTGATAAAATAAAATAAAATAAAATAAAATAAAATAATTAGCTCCGTGATTCACTAGAGTAAAGATTACTGCTGTTTGTTTTCCAGTAAAAACATTTCTTGATTTCTTGAGATTTTATTTTTTTATTTTTAAATTATTTTAAATAAAAAAATATTTTAAAAAATAATGGAAACTCAAACACTACCGCACCATCTTAACAAATGTCCATTTCCAAGAAATAAAAGGCTCCTCCAGTTTATTATGTACTTGTGTGTTAATTTTATTTTCCTTAATTTGTCTTCTCGCATATAAGATTATTTTTTATTATTATTTATATTGACAAAATTATTTTGATAAAAAAAACACTCAAAACAAGCACAATTTATTTTAAAAATAAATAAATACGAAGAAAAATGAATTTAACCACAATATGATAATTCTTTTTTGTAACAGATTAGATAAAGCTTGAATTAATTTCATGTGTCAGAAGGATACATTGAAAAATCAACTTATAATAGAATGATAAATTGAGAGCAAG
>Ga0325401_1000744_pt1 | contig 25076 bp, 10 predicted proteins | sample PopdelMetagenome_FD_205666 | JGI IMG/M metagenome (GOLD analysis project Ga0325401, IMG submission 205666) | Populus deltoides microbial communities from Bellville, Georgia, United States - Xylem-PdKOR-R2 | ecosystem: Host-associated > Plants > Phyllosphere > Stem > Wood/Secondary xylem | place...
TATAATTTGGATATTTATAGAGAAAGTTATGTCTAATTTATCAATATATGTTCCTCAAATTTTTGGTATGAAAACTTCCTATTCTTGCAATAGGAAATTTCACTTTTCTCCTTCTTTTATTTCCCAAGACATGTACATAATCTCTTTAAGGTAAATTTCATCATTTAATTTTCTTTTAAATGGACTTTCTTGAATTTATTTCTTCCTACATATAAATAAAAATAAATACATAAAAACTATATAAAATAGCAATATTTAAGATAATCTAGCATAAAATTGAAAGTAAGAGCAGGTAAAAATCATATACAAATCAAGCACATCATATACCCTAAATTTACTTCTTGTTTGTCCTCAAACAATGAAAAAAAAAATAATTTAAAACATGAATTGGTTAATTCATAAAATTTGTTGCCTTAAAGACTGCCTAAAGTTTAAAATCTAAAGGAATCATTAAATATTACACAAGTCTAAAAGTTAATTCAAAATTCAATTCCACAACTTTATCAATTCTCTCATTCATGCATTCCTATCATTCTCACTTCATTATTAGCTCCTAAATGATTTGTTTTACTTGTAGACTTTCTATCTCTCAAACCTTACATACTATTTTAAGAATAAAATTGCATAAACTTAGTTCTTTTGAAAAATGAGGATATTAGTGTTTAAACTCAAATAGGGTAGGGAATATAATATTGTTTAAAAAAATAATAAGACCAAGGTATGATTCAACCAAGCTTAAAAGGTTGACTACGAATGACACGATCAAATGATCAAATGATTGATGTCTTCTCTTAAGTGTAGAAGTGTCAAAATAATAAATAACCGAACAAGACTTGGGTCAATCCACAATGGGGTTAATTATACAAAATCATAAATAATAAAAGAAACAGAGTTGAAGAGAATTTTGAGATGTGATATTAATATAAAGATTAAACGAAGATAAAATAATAGCTAAGGTTAGAGGATCCACTAATGGTATTTCAAATAAGTATAGTCCAAACTCTTTTATTACTCAACTGGAAGCCACATATAAAGAAGTTTCCAATCAGATGATTTATCATTGATGGCTCATTTTAAATTATTAACATGATCATATTAATTATCTTATTTGAGTAACGCCAACACTTGTAAATGTTATGAAGCATTCATGGTGCTAACTTATATCAACAACAAATTGAATTCATTTCATAGCACAAGTGTCGGTTATCTATACAGTAGGTTATGAAATAATCAAATATTTTTTGTGCTAAAGGTTATACACCATGAATCTAAACTCACCACTTAACAAATAGGATAACAATTATAAAACATGTTAATAGCTAATTTTCTTGAATATAATCATTAAAGTCCATGTTGAGTTTGTACTATACTTATTCTTGCACCATTAGTGTAACCTTTTTACCTTGGCAAAAATAAACTTAACTAAACATAATGAAGAAGAAAAACATAAATAAACAAGATAAGAACATCGATATGATATAAATTAAGTATAATAAAGGAAATTATAAGTATAAATAAGAGATTAATGAGAATAAACAATGAAATAAAACTTGAACATTACAAAAATAAAAAGAAAAAAAAGTAAGAGCATGATCTTGATTTGAAAACCAAGATATGTAAATGTATGGCTAATGTCTTCTTTTATAGGCAAAAATTTAAAACTATTGATTTGGTGGCTAATTATTGCTTTAGTGGTGGTGGCTGGACAAAACTTCATTGATAACATTAGAATTGGAACAAATGATCTTCATTAAAGTTGTGGGTATTTGTCTCATATGTTTTTTAAAATAGGCTTATTTGAATTTTTAGAACTCGATATATTAGCTGAACACCAAACAGTGTCTTGGCTACAAGACAAATTCATACTTTTCTTTGGTTGCTAATATTTGAACTTTAAAAAGGCAGTATTGAATCTTGAACTTTGCATAAATGTTTTAGACCTTCATATTAGCTTTCCATCAAGATAAACCAAACATAAATCCAAGGTCTACAACTCTAAATATGACATAAAAACGAAATGGTGTTTCAATTTGAATTGAAGCAACTCAACTTGAATTTCTTCTCTAAGCCTAACCCTCTCTATCTTTCCAATTTTAATAGTTAAACACATTAATTATTCCTCTAAATTATGAGATATAACTGTTTTGCAAACCTACATTTAAAACGAACATTTACCATCAATTAAAGATATCTTATATTATTAGACTTGTTATTATAAAACATATTTAAGTTGGGGATTTTAATGATACTTTAAGTGCAATATGATGATATAAAACTTTAATATTAATGCAATTTTAAGTACTTATCACCCCCCCGAACAAGCTTATTACCGATCCCTATTAATTGAAGTATTAAAATAGAAAAATAATTTACAAAATGCAAAACCAAGGTATTCATCATTTTACTTCCACCAATCTATTCAAATAAAAAAAACTCTCAATAGATTTATGTGTCTAGCACATACCTCTTAATCAAGATATTAACAAACCTTTTTTTATGCTCAATATATCAACACATAGTTATAAGGCTTTACTGGAAAGAAAACAAAATTTATTCTAATGTTTTCTATGGTTAATTTTCTCAGGTTGGATATATATATATATATATATATATATATATATATATATATATATATATATATATATATATATAAACTTAAAACACAATGCATCCTTAACCCATGTAGTGAGCTTTAAGCTAATAACTCCTAGACTAATTGGTCTAAGAGCATTAGGTGTTGAGACACCCTTACAAGCTGGGTAACTTGGGTTGCAAATATTTAAATGTAGATGATGCAATGTTTGATTCCTTTAAACTTTTTCATCAACTCATATAACAAGCTTTGGGCCAATAGCTCCCAGGTTAGTTGACTTTAGCGTATTGAGTATTAAGACACATCTTCAAGCTTAATTACTTAGTTAAGGAGGCTACGAAACTAAACTTATCTAAATTTTTATTTATTTATTTCATTATCATTGATATTATATTTATTATTTTTGTTTATTTTTTAAAATTTATATAATCTCAATTTAACTTAGTTGCTACCTCTAAAAAAAACATAAATAATGTAATAATCTAATTTGCAACCCACAACCATTTGTTAAAGTAAGTGTGTGTGTGTGTATGTGAAAATGATGGTTTATGAATACTTGTTACATAATTATATAAGCAGCATTTAGTGATAACAATATGAGAGTTTTCAAACTTGAATAATTAAAAAAAAATGTATGATAAAATCTCGTTATGAATTTTACAAATAACTACTAGAAAATATTTACCAGGAAGCATCTCAAAAGTTAATAAAATTTCTTCTTACCATGTCATCCTAACAATAACAATTCTATCAAATAGTTTTACTAACATCAAAAAGAAAGTTTTTTTAAAATGATTTCAACTATCTTCTCCCCTCGAAAAAAGAGAGAGACATTGTTCTCAATGTTTAAAGTCAGAAAGGTAGAGTATAGAAGACATCACCTAAAATAGCAACTGCTGAAATACCTGAAACACACTTAAACAAATATAACCAAAATAGAAAATAATATGTTATGAGTAAAAAAAGACATAGATATTTACGCACTAAGGCTCAAATCCAATCTAAGTTTTTCATGGCTTTCTATGGTTGACCAATCTATTTGATTCATGGAGGAATCAATTTCAAGGATGAAAAATTATAGTTTATTAATCAATTATTCAGCAATTGCAGCAGAGATTATGATTTGTTGTGTCAAAGATGTTATAAACTTTTGCTCCACAACATGATTAAGAAAAAACATAAATTATTATAAAAATCATTAACATTTAACAAACTTATAGGTTTTCGGTGAATGTTCAATTGGGTCCAGGAGGAAATATGAAATATTTATTCTAATATGCCCGAACCAACTAGTATGGCAGTAAATGCATCAAAATGTTCAAGCATTGCAACTATTCAATTAGACATTGTTAAGACCTTTAGTTCCTCTCCAACTATTTTTCCAGTGATGTTCTCTTTGGATAAAGCATTTGGTTTGATAGCCAAAACTTGACTACCTCCTTAAAATGCAGTTGTTGACACATTCTCTATTAACCCAAAGTTGCCTCCCCCATATACTAACTGAGTCTTTCTCTCAGCAAGTCCCGATCAAGATTATAAAAACTTTTTTTCTTTCTCAGAACTGGATCCACAAAAAACACAAATATTTTTTATATTATAAGTTAAGAAACTTGCCATTTCTACACCCTCTTATACTCTTTAAATGTATGGGTTGAATAAAAATAAAGGGAAGGATGAGAAGACTTTATAGATAAGAAAAATGAAATGCAATCATATTACTTATATGTAGGCTAGCTGGAGTCTCTTTTGTTTTTGTCAAAACATGTATATATACAAGTAGTTGTGATTGTGACTCACATCTTCCTTTGGTTTTACATCTAAGAATGACTTAAACACCCTCTATGGGTTTGGGGTAAGCTTCCTATCTTGTTTTTTAAAAAACTGAAAAGCATGGTTTTTTTAGTCAGATTCCCAAAACTATGTCTAGCATATTGTGAAAACCCTGGAAATTTATAATTTAAATATGTAGATGTGTAAACTCTTATGTAAATGTAAGACTGAAAGTGGTAATATTTCAATGAGTGACGGAAACCAAGATTAGAAATAATAGATAAATAATGATATATAATGAAAGAGATGACCTCTATAAAATGAATTTTGGTTTAGAATTCATAAGAACAAAGAAACTGGTAACGTGTTTTGATGGATAAAATAATAAGAAAAATAAAAAAATATTTTTAGGAAATAAGTGAGGTAATAAAGAATGCATTATAATAAAGGATAATGCAATGAAAAAGGGTAGGACTGAAGGTGCAAGCACCGATTAAAAATCAGTGACGTTTCTTAAAACAGTAATAAGCCCGATAAATAAATAAAGGTGGAAATCCTAAAATGAATACATTTTAAAATAATAAAATGACCATAAAGTTTTAGAAGGATAATTGATATGATTTTTGTTTATGATGAGTGAACAAGAAAAATCTAGATTGTTTATGAAAAGTCATGAACTGAACAAGTTTATATTAGGAAGCAGAATTCTCAATCCAATCGTAGGATCGGGATGAAATTTTGCATGAAGTCTATTAATATGTTTTCCTACCTTGGTTAAATATCTCATCCCAATCGGAGTTTGGGGAGTTTGGTAAAGACTAACGATTTAAGCAAAAATAAACCAGATAGTTTACATGAAAAATAAAATAAAATACATAAATTAAGGCATGAATGAGGGACAAAATTGTAATTATGGAAAAAGGTGCCTATAAAACTACAAAGGCCACCAGTTAAAAAAAAAGAAAAAGAAAAAAAGAAGAAGAGAAAAGTGGATAGAGAGAGAGCTGTAGATTTGGAGTAAAACCAATAATACTCTTGTGGCTAAGATTTGGATATATTATTCTCATTACACTTATCTACTAACTGACCGGAGGGATTGGAAGGCATACAATCCATTTGACAGAAATCATCATCGGATATTTCATGAAAAACAAAAAGGAAATGCACCTGCAGGGCAGTTTGGTCGCCAGCCGATATCTCTCTCTTCCACCGTTGGATCATGCTCATTCTTGAATATGTGGTGTGCCTTTTGAATCTATTGCTAGTTTTGGCAAAATGTAGCAAGCTTGACTAAATACATGTTTTGATGAAATTAGAATTGTGTGGGTGTAGGTTTTATGGAAGATATAATGGTAAAATATATTCTTGTTATTGGTATTATTATAGATTAATTGTGTATTCTTTATATGAGGGGAAGTATGATTATTGTGTAAGAATAGTTAGGAACATTGCTATATGAACATGTTGATTGAATACAAAGCTAACTTGTTGGTTGTGTGGATATAAATGGGTGGAACCATGAAGAAATTGAAATGAAAGAAATATGGAAAATAAAACATATTTAAAGCTAGCCATAAGTATTTTTGGCAAATTGATTAGTTAATGAAAATTATCATGGATTCCAACCAATATGGTGAAATTGTTGTTGTGATAATAATCTAAGAATATTAATTGTTAAGGTTTACCGCATATGTTTAATCGCACGAGGAGAGAGCGAAAGAATATGAATAGTTCATCATTTTGTTGCATTAATAGTAATATTAGGAGAAATCCCAAAAGGAACGAGTTTCCTTATTTTTGGTCTAATCTTTGCTGTATTGTAGAGGTAGGGAAATTGTTTGAATGTTTTGCTTTAGAATTGGTTTGAATTTGTGATTTAATGATATCAAATAACCTTGGATGATGTTGTTTTTACAATGAAAATAAGTTGAAAGTTGAAAAGGATTTCCAAGGAATGAAAATCCTTGTAGTCCAAAATTTTAGCTATAAAGGACGGGCTATTGTGATTGTTGATTTTGAGCCTTAAAACAAAATAATTTGGAGTTGGTTTCTTCATAAAAGTTGCATTTCCATGTTTTAGCCTTTTATAGAGATAAATCACGACCAAAACTGAGTTTTACAGTTTTATTTAGGATTAAGACACTAAATAGTGTTCTGGGTTGGTTAAGCTAAATTGTTTGGAATCAGACAATTTTTAATCTTTGCTTGGAATTTACTATTGAGTGATGGTTTTGAGAACAAAATTATAAGAATGAATATAAACATGAAAATGAGTAAGAGTATGAGATCTTAAAGAAAATTCCTTGTGATTGGTTTGAGAATACTAATTGAATGAGAATTAAATGAAGATGTGATGTTGGTTGTATTGTTGATAAAAATTGAATCCCTGGTTGTACAGGGGAAGCTGTGGGGATTGGACAATTGCATGGAGTGGCAGCACGTGCACCTATTCTAGGTAGATGATTCATCACCTTATTTTATAATTGTTAGTTTTTCTTAAATATTTGTGTTATGTATTTAATTGATGTTAAAAGAATGAAACAAATGATTAAGTTGAGTGATTGGTAATTTACGCTTATTTTATAATTGTTAGTTTTTCTTAAATATTACAAATGAGAATTATTGGTAATTTAAGAGAAATTACCAAAATTATTTGGCTAACAAAAGAGGTTAGTCAGGTGCTGGGTAATTCGTATGGAATTACCGAATTGATTGTGGCAACCAAGATGGGTAAGCCAGATTTCTTGGGTAATTAAGAGAATTACCGGGTTTATTGGTTAACAAGGAAGTTAACTGGATATGGGGTAATTCGTATGGAATTACCGGATTGATTGTGGCAACCAAGATGGGTTAGCCGGATTTCTTGGGTAATTAAGAGAATTACCGAGTTTATTTGTTAACAAGAAAGTTAACTGGATATGGGGTAATTTATATGGAATTACCGGATTGATTGGCTAACAAAAGAGGTTAGCCGGATGTTGGGTAATTCGTATGGAATTACTGGATTGTATGCAAATGATACTTGGCAACCGTGGTTACAATGCATATGATGTTAATAAGAAAAATGAAAGGGATTCGGTACGAATAGAAGAATCAAATGGCATGGATTAGCTATCCAGGTTTGGATTGCTAATGGTATCGATGAGATTTCATTGGTGCCGGTATTTTTTTAAATTGATTAGTCTAGCCCAATATTAGAAGACTAATGATACTAATGAGATTTATTAGGTTCAATGATTACCTTCTAGCAACAGATTTAAAAAGGGGAAATTATTGATTAATTATTCCAAAAGAATGAGATAAGCTAATGATACCAAGAGAAAAATATCTTGGTATCATGTGAGAATTGATTTATAAGGAGATAGTGTTCACAAATCGTTGAGTTGTGTTGAGATTTCCAAGATGGAATTATTCTTGGCAAATGAGATAGGATATTAGATGGATATTGATAATAGATGGAAAATATATGTTGTAAAAGAGGTTTATGTCTAATTTTATATATATAAAAAAATTCCGTAGAGATTATTGTCTGCCATTGTTATTGCTTGTTACTATCTTTTATATTTATGTGTAATTTTAATTTTTATTTTCAGGTCCATCAAGGTCGCATCAAGGGAAATACTAGTTTAGTTATCTTTTGTTTTTGACCATGTAAATTAATTGTAAATTAAAAGACTTATCTTCTAAAACTTGAGATGTAATATTAATCCGTAAATTTGAATGTATGTCTTTAATCTAATGGTTGAAACTCTTAGTACCTTTTTGACCATGCATGTTTATAATTGAAATTGAATCTTTTATTTAAACTACATTATATGATGTTATTGAATAAGATATGTTGTGTTGATAAGAATGAGTTGGGTTGAGATCCAGGATAATTGGGTCGTGATTTTGAGTTATGAGATGTGAGATATTAGAAGTGTAAACAGGGAATATATCGATAACTTGGGACCTACCAGTATAGGGGAGACTCTGTCGAAATTTTGGTAGAAATTTTGATGGAACCTGTATATTAAAAAAAAATACCTTAAAATTTCCAATATATTGCGAAGAAGAATGTAGAAAAATCGGGGATGTTACACATATTCTTTATGAAAATGAGGCCATAAATCATGAATTACACGATGCACATCTCCACTAGGATGCGTCTCAAGAGTCAATAAAAGATTATCTAAAGATTTCTTACTCAGGCCATCCTCAAGGAATTGTATTTTATCTTTACAGTTTATAGATACCATTCCTAAAGAATGACATTATACATTTTAAGTCCATCTAGCACATTTATGATAGATTTTCAATTATTTTACTAGACATTTCTTTGCTAAAGTATTTTTACCTATCTTAGGCATGTGTGAAATAAAAGAATTGGAAACTCATTTGATAATCGAACCTTTGCTTCAATTATCCAGCAAATATCTTCAAGAATTCCATGGTGCATTAACAACCTTAATCTTTCACACTTAGCATGATAAATTTTTGTTATTGTATTTTGAGGTAAAGTAGAAAAATATTTTTTTAATTTCTCATGAGTGGTGTCCATTTTTCAGATGAGAGGTGAAGAAGAGATGCAAAGAAATGAGAAGGAACAAGAAATTGAACAAACATATAAACAAATATCTGTTATCATGGGAAACTGAAAGAACCAACTTGAGAGTCACAAAGTATCATTATCCACCATTTGATTGAGGTTGGAAAGAGACTAGTAAAACAGAAGTCACAGAAAAAAAAACACAAACACAATGTAAGAAAAACAAAATAATCAATCTTTATAAACAAGATAATTCAAACCAATGGATTCATTTTCACTAGGAAAATTATCAAATTAAGCATTCAAATGATATACATAACCATTCTTTGGATTCTTGATATCGAAAGCCCCATAAGGATACACATGTTTTACAAGAAATGGATCGCTCCATCTTGATCTTCGCTTTCCAGGAAATAAGTGAATCAAGAATTATAAAGCAAAACTTTTTGACAAACATCAAATGTTTTTCATATGATTTTCTAGTCATGAAACACTTTGATTCTTGCTTTATGAATTTGGAATTCAAATACACATCATTTCTTATTTTCTCGAGTTCATTTATTTGTAACTTACGCATCTAGCTAACATCATCAATGTTTGAATTGAAAGCTTTAATAGCGTAGTAAGCTTTATGTTCAAAGTCCACAGGCAAGTGATAAGGTGTTTCATAAACTAGCCTATAAATTAACATACCTATTGATATTTTAAAAGCAGTTCGATAAGCCCAAAATACATCATTAAGTTTTAAAGACCAGTCTTTTTTATTAGGGTTCACTATTTTTTTCAAGATTTGTTTGATTTTCCTATTTGCAAGTTTTACTTGTCACTTTATCTGATGGTGATAAGAGGTGACAACTTTATATGTGATTTCATATTTCTTCATTAAAGATTCAAATGGCTTGTTGCAAAAATGTGTTACACCATCACTTTTCTTGGCTCGAGGGATTCCAAATCGACTCAAAATATTTTCTGTCAAAAACTTGATCACTATTTTATGATCATTATTTGGACTTAGAATTGCCTTTATCCATTTTGAAACATAATATATTATGACTAATATGTACAAAAAAACCAAACGATGGAGGAAATGGTTCCATGAAATCTATACCCTAACATTCAAAGATTTTAATTAGAAGAATATGATTTAAAGGCATCATGTGATGTTTTGAAATGGATCCTAACTTTTGATAATTTTCATAAGTTTTGCAAAATACATATACATCCTTAAACATGGTGGAACAATAAAATCCACATTCTATGATTTTTGCAGTCATCTTTTTTTGTAAGAATTGACCCCTCACATTCCTCAAAATGAAAAAAATTTAATAACACTACTTACCTCATTGTCAGGAATGCATCTTCAAAATATTTGATCAAAACAATACCTGAATAAGTAAGTGTAATCCCAATAAAAGTTCTTCACTTCGCTTAAAAACTTTCTTTTGTCTTGGATACTCCAATGAGTTGGCAAATCTCATATAGCAAGAAAATTAAAAATATTAGCAAACTAAGGTATTGCAGCAATATAAAATAATTATTCATCAGGAAAGTAACTATTGATTGGTGTGATGTCAAATGTTAACTCTATTGTCAATCTTGACAAATAATTAACGACAATATTTTCGGTGTTTTTTTTATCTTTGATTGTGATATCAAATACTTAGAGTAACAAAATCCACCCTATCAATCTAGCCTTAGAATCATTTTTAGAAAAAAAAAAGACATTTTAATTCTGCATGATCACTAAAAACAACAAGTGAAGTAAAAAGATAAGATCTAAATTGTTCACACATAAATACTACTGCAAATAATTCCTTTCAATGGTAGAGTTATTCACTTGAGCACTATTTTAAAGTTTTACTTGCATAGTAAATCATATAAAGTTTTTTTTTTATCTTTTCTTTGTCTTAAGATAGCACCCACGATATAATCACTAGTGTCACATATTGTTTCAAAAGGTAAAGATCAATCAAGAGGTTGAATGACTTGAATAAATGTAAACAAGTTTTTAAGTTTAACAAACATTTCTTCACATGTTCAGTCTATTTAAAAACATTATCCTTTGTTAGGAGGTTATACAATGATTTAGATATTGCACTAAAATCTTTGATAAACCTCCTATAAAAACTAGCATGTCTAAAGAATGATCTAACATCTTTAATAGATTTTGATGTTGCCAAGTTCATAATTAACTTGATTTTAGACTTGTAAACCTTAATTCTTATCAATGAAATAATGTGACCAAGTACAATACCGTTTGTTACCATGAAATGCTATTTTTCCCAATTCAGCATAAGATTCTTCTCTTCATGCCTACTCAAAACCTTTTCCAAGTTAGTTAAACAATTATAAAATGAATTACTAAATATAGAAAAATTATTCATGAAAATCTAAAGAAAACATTCAACTATAACACTAAATATGCTCAACATGCATCTTAGGAATGTGGCTGGTGCATTTTATAATCCAAAAGAAATCCTTTGATATGAAAAAGTACCAAATGGAAAAGTGAAAATTGTTTTCTCTTGTTCTTCAATTTGGTTGTAACATGAATATTCATCTAGGAAACAATAAAATTCATGACTTCAACTCTCTCTAGGATTTGATCTATGAAAGGTAAAGGAAAATGATCTTTTCTAGTCATTGAAGTAAGTTTCCTATAATTAATACACATGCGTCAACCATTAATAGTCCTAGTTGAAATTAACTTATTTTTCTCATTTGTTATCACAATGACTCTAGACTGTTTAGATACAAATTGGGCATGACTTACCTATTTGCTGTTATAAAGAAGATAAATGATTCCATTATCTAGAAGCTTAATGACTTCATTTCTCACTACTTATGTCATACTAGGATTAGGCTTTCGTTGCATTTCTCTAGAGGGTTTAGCTTTTTCCTCCAAATAAATTATGTGTGTGCAAAACAAAGGACTAATTCCTTTTATGTCAGCTATGGTCCATTATAATAAATTTTTATACATTTTTAGAGTTTGTAATAATTTACTTTTTGATGTGTATTAAGTTTGGAAGATATTATTATTGAAAAAGTTTCATTTTCTCCCAAAAATAAGTACTTAAGATTAAATGGTAATGATTTCAAATCAAGTTTTTGTGGTTGAAAACTTGAAGTTATGGACTCGATTGATCATGATGGAAACTACTCAGTTTTTGGTCTCTAACTACTTGCCTTTGATTCTTCCTGAAAATACATCATTTGCAAATCTTCAGATTCATTAAACTCAGTTTCACTAGAAGTAGTTTCAAATTGATCATAAACTAATTTTTCAATAAAATCTACTTCTTATAAATCATTATCATCTCCAGTTTCTTGCAAATATTAAAAACATTCATTTCCAATGTCATGTTTCCAAAGGATAACTTCATCACTCCATTCCTACAATTAATCAATGCATTAGAAGTTGCAAGAAATGGACGTCCTAAAATAATATGAATTCAATTGTGTGTTTCAACAAGTTATGTATTCAAGACAATAAAATCCACTTGATAAATGAATTTATTAATTGGTATTAACATATCTTTAACTACTCCTCTAGATAATTTTACAAATCTATCAGCAAGTAAAATAGTTACAAAAGTTGGTTTTAACTCACCTAGATTAAGACTTTGAAAAACTGAATATGGAATTACATTCACACTAGTTCCAAGATCCAGTAAAGCTTTTTTAATTTTATGTTCTCCAATAAAGCATGAAATTTTAGGACAACGATGATTTTTATATTTTAAAGCATTATTGTTTTGAAGAATGACACTTGTTTGGCTAAAAAGGTTTTTTTTTTCACATTTAGTTTTCTCTTCACAATGCATAAGTCTTTCAAACATTTAGCATAAAAGGTACTTGTTTAATAGCATCCAACAAATGTTTATTGATATTTACCTATTTAAAAGTTTCAAAGATTTTAGAATTATGATTCACTTTTCTTTGATCGGTCATGGCATGAGAAAATGGAAGTACTAGTGGGGAATCAATCTTTTATTTGCAAAGTTCAGGTTTAACCTCTTCTTTACCCTTAGATATTGACTCATCATCTTTCTCACAAGATTCAAGAATAGGATTTTCAATAACCTTACCATTATGAAGAGTCATGACTAATTTGACTTGATCCATGTGTTGGCTTTCGAAGCTACTCGCACTTGAGTTATATTATCCTTTAGAATTTTGTTGTGGTTGAGAAGGAAACTTAACTTTCTCTTAAAAATTAAGAGTAGATTTGAATTTTGCAGGAATGTCTTTCAATATGCCATAGTTTGAGCATTTTGAGTGTTGATTGACTCTTGTTTTTCAATGAATACATGCAGTGTTTTCTCAAGATTTCTTCTAGGAAGGGGAACATAAGAAGGTGCATATCCTTGAGAATTTTAAAAATTATGGTTTGCTTAAAAGGGTGACTGCGAAGTTTGTGCATTATTGTTATTACTTTTCCAACTAAATTTTGGATGATTTCTTTAACCAAGGTCGTATGTTTATGAGTATGGATTAGGATTTGGCATTTGAAAATTGTTTAAAGCATTGGCTTGATCATAAAGACATTCCTTGAAAGAAGGCAAAGTTGGCAATCATTGGTTAAGTGTTCATTAGCTTGACACATTTGATATATAATTTCTTGAACAGATTTTAATTGACCTCTCTTTTTCAATCTTAGTGTCACAACTTTTCTCGCTAAAGACGCAAATCTTGCTTGCAGGTCATGATCTTCCTTAAAGTTGTACATGTCTCCACTAGATGTATGAGGCTGAGTTTTACTTGGTGTCTCACAAGTTCCTATAGTTTTCTAATTTTAGGCATTTTCAAATAACAAGACTAGGTACTCCATTGGTTCATCCGAGTTTTTATCTCTAAAAGTTTCATTGTACATCAGTTCCACCATTTGTCTATCTTTAGGTATTAAACCTTCATAGAAGTGTGAAACTAATGTCCATGTTTCAAAACCATGGTGAGGACATGTATTAAGAAAGTCTTTATAACTATCCCAACACTGGTAAAACATTTCTCCTGGTTTTTTAGTGACAGTGATGATTTGTCTTTTGAAAGAGTTTGTTCGATGAGAAGGAAAAAATTTCTATAAAAATTATTGTTGCATTTCATCCCAAATACGAATAGATCTTGGTATGAGATTTTATAGCCATGTTTTAGCTTATCTTTAACAGAAAAAGGAAAAACCTTTAATTTGATGTTGTTTATGCTACAATTTAAATCATTATAAGTGTCACAAACTTTAATATGGGAAAGGAGGGATAAGCTAACCTATTCAAATTCTCTCAAAGATAAGAATGGATTTTTTAGATCTAAGCCATAAAAAGTAGGTAAAAGTTGAATAATATCTTATTTAAAATTGAAGTGAGATGTATAGGGGGAAACTATACATGATGGTGCACTTGTTATTATTGGATTCATGTGGTCTCTAAGTGTTCTAAGATGGTTATTATCATTATAAAGTGATTGGTTATCTTATTCAGCCATGTTTTCTTGAATTTAAACATTAAAGTCTATGTTGAGTTTGTATTATACTTATTCTTATACCATTATTATAACATTTTCTGTAAACCCCGGAATAAAAATAAATAAATAAATAAAAGTGAAGAAATTCATGCATATGGTTAAATAAAAAATAGAAATTTAGAAATTTTTGAATATAAATTTCCGGAAGAAATAGTTTGAAACATTATAATAAATCTGGTACTGTTGAGGGTTGGATTTAATTGAAGAGAATAATACACTTAAAGGGAAAAAAAGGGGCCTAAATGCAAATAAGGGAAAATATAGAGTATAAATAATCCCTCCTCACCAAAAATCTGTAGGAACTCTAAGGAGAGAAGATAGGGAGTTTTATACCCATTCTTGAGAAATCAAGAGAGAAACACTAAAATTTCAAGAACCCATCCAATATTAAGAGCTTATAGATGGGATAAACACTTAAGAGCAAAGGATTACCAAGAAATTGAACAAGAAGAAAAGAAAGGAGGGAGTTGGAAATCTTCAACTGGTTGAAGATCAAAATCTTAATTTGTACCGGGTAAGGTATTTTAAACATGATCTTAAAAAAAAAAAAGAATTCATTTTTAAATTCGATAAAGAATTGATGCCTTGATATTGAATCATAGGTTAAGGTTCTTACACATAAATTGAGGAAAAAGTACTTATTGTTGAGATTAAGTTAATTCATATGTGTGGTATGTAGTTTATAAAAGTATTGTGTGAAGGGGAGGGGGAGAAAAATCTAGACAGACTTGTCTCCTAACTTTCGATGAGATTTCAGGTAGGAGGATAAGGGAATTAGGATCGGGTTCCTCATAGGAATTGTAGATTTGAATGTTAGCTAACCAAGAAAACTAGTCTTGCTCAATTTGGAGATGTAGAACTCCAATTATGGGTTACCAACTGAGACTGAGTCGTGACTGATTATGTAGGGCAGTAGGATTAATTAGTTAATGAGCAATTTTGACTATTTTAGAGGCAAAACTGGGTTCTCCTCCCTCAGAGAACTTGTAGCCTTGTGTCTTAGCTTTCTAACGAGATCAATCTCACTTACAATGGAGTTTTAGAACTTTAGATATAGTTAAAAATCTAATGAGTGTTCAGACAGTAACAATTGAAAATTGGACAGTAACAGTTGAAAATTAGACAGTAACGGTTGGATAGTAACAGTTCAAAATTGGACAGTAACAGTTGAAAATTAGATAGTAACCGTTGGACAGTAACAGTTCAAAATTTAGACAGTAACAGTTGAAAATTTGACAGTAACGGTTGGACAATAACAATTCAAAATTGGACAGTAACAGTTGAAAATTAGACAGTAACAATTCAAAATTGGTTAGTAATAGTTGAAAATTAGACAGTAACAGTTGGACAATAACAGTTGAAAATTAGACAGTAACAGTTGAAAATTAGACAGTAATGGTTGAAAATTAGATAGTAACGGTTGGACAGTAACAGTTCAAAGTTAGACAGTAACAGTTTAAAAGTGGACAGTAACAATTCAATGTATAGACAGTAATGGTAGGCTTTAACGTGAATACTATATATATAAGAATATAAAAGAATTGAGTCATACGAACACTTGCACATTGAGATACTAACTCTGAAATTATATATGATATATGTATGTATGTTATTATGAGGAAATTAACATTTATAGAAAGTAACATATGAGTAATGGATGAATATGGATTCTCTATAATTTCGGCTTGAAAGGAATCATAGCCAAAAACTTCCTTATAATTCAGGAGGAGCAACCAGCATTGGATCTTCTGTTAGGGGAGGTCGCGAGACAGGCGAAACAGGTGCGTGATTCTCCTCCTATTTGCACTTATACAATTTAGAATTCTTATGGTGAATGCAATTACAATAAATGTCGTGTTCAATGTAAATAAAATCTAGCGTAAATACAAGATTAGCTTCGACTAATGGCATCCGTGATAAGGTTGCCGGGATATGAATTATGAGATTAGCTTCGGCTAATGGCATCCGTGGTAGGGTTGCCGGGAGATGATTTACAAGAGTAGCTTTGGCTAATGGCATCTGTGATAGGATTGCTGGGATATGAATTACAAGATTAGACTTGGCAAGGTCACCCAGTTCATGCAAGTAAATAAGAGTATTCAAATTAAAGATATACAAATGAGTGTTAATTAGGTTTAAAAGACTTATAAGTAAAATATAAGTTCTCTGTTAGAATTCTTATGGGTTTGATAGGAAGTTTATACTTCATTCGTATTCATTACATGAGCATATATATTCTTTATCAACATAATGATATGTTTATTTATGTAACAGGGCCATCAAATATCCAGGAAGATCATTAGTTTAGGACTCTACTTTGTGAAGCTTATGTAAATATTTAACTTAAACAAAAGGGAATTAACGTGTTTATGTAGTATACTTTTGTGTAAACCTTGATGTATTTATAAAAGTTCAACTTAGCATGTGGTATTTTAGTTATCTTGTTATTAACCCTTTTGAAGTATTTAAGAACACTTATTATGTCGTAAATACCTCCTTTGCATGTTAGTATTCCTTTCCTTTTAAATTTTATGATATGATGTTTGGATTATGTTCATATTGAACTTACTTGTAGGATATATATGTGTATATATATATATATATATATATATATATATATATATATTGTGTGGATTGTATGGGGTGTGGAATTATGAGGTTTGATATAAAGTTCGGAAATTATGGGACCTTATGATGATGGGTTGATTAAATAATTTGATAGTAGTCAATAACTTGGGATGTCCTAAATACAAACAAAACTCTGCCGAAATTTTTTAAAAAAATCCCCTCAAATAAAAAGGATATGTTAGGATCTTTTAACATTGATCAAGTCGTACAGTTCGGACTATTACGTTTTCACCTTGGAAAAAAAACGTGATTAAACATAATGAAAAAGAAAAATATAAATAAATAAGATAAGAATATAAATATGATATAAATTAAGTATAGTAAAGGAAATGATAAGTATAAACAATATATTAATAAGAATATAACATGAAATAAAACTTGAAAATTACAGAAATACAAAGAAAGAAAGCAAGAGTTTGATCTTGATCTGAAAATCAAGATGTCTAAATATATGGCAAATACCTTCTTTTATAGGCTAAAATTTAGAACTATTGATTTGGTAGCTAACTATTGCTTTAATGGTGATGTCTAGAAAACATTTTATTTATAACATCAGAATTTGAATTGAAGATTTCATTAAAGTTATGGTTATTTATCTTAACTTTCCAACAAAAAATTAATGGGTTCATTTTGACTTCCAGAACTCGAGATATGAGCTGAACACCGAACAGTGTCTGAATTGCAAGATAGATTCCGACTTCTTTTTGTTTCTGAGATTTGAACTTTAAAATGGTAGTATTGAATGTTGGACTCTTCATGAATGTTTTAGGTCTATGTCTTAGCTTTCCATCAAGATAAAATCACACCTAAATCCAAGGACTAGGACTCCAGTTACGACCCAAAAACTAAATGGTATTTCAATTTGAATTGAACGAACACAACTAGAATTTCTTCTCTAAGCTTGGCCCTCTCTTTGTCTCTCCAATTTCAATAATTAAACACATTAATCATCATTTGAATTGTAATATATGTTTATTTTACAAACCTGCATTTAAACGAGCATTTACCATAAATTAAAGATATATTATATTATTAAACTTTTATTATAAACATGCTTTAGTTAGGGAATTTAATGATATTTCAAGTGCAATATGATTGTATAAAACCTTAATAAAAATATATTTTTAAGTACTTATCAAAGGATAATGATAATAAATAAGTAGGCTTGAAAGGCTCAATCGATTCAAATAATGCCTAAATCAATTCTCATGTTATATTTTGTCTAAGATTTCACATGAGTTTCATCAAACAATTTCCAAAGTTTGTTGAGATCATACAAATTTACAATAGTCACTTAAAATGTATCTAGGTATGCAAAACAATTAATGATCATGATAAGTGTCGCAGCGCGCATAAAGTCAAGAATAACAGGTCTGCATCCTGAGATGTTGGTGAAAAGAGGTTTAGGTTTAATCATAAAATTATGATTATAAGGTTCAAGAGTCACCATCTAGTGTTCTGGTCACTAGAAAACGTAATGGTCTGCAAGAGTCCGGGTAAGAGACTGATTGTGCAAGAAGAAGATGCATCACCCCCATATACTAAAGTATATAATGAAATCTTAACATTTTAAATATAAAGTGAACAAAATAATTAGTGAAGGATTTTTTATATTTTGGTCAAACGTTAACGGATAATCATAAACTAGTTATGATATCCATTTTACATTTAAAAAAAATAAAAAGACGTGATTTTTTGTTTTTGTTTTTAATGAAAATATGCTTAGAAAACTTTTAGCATTTGATCGTATGCTCGAAAACAAAATATATTTTTTTTTGTTCTTAGAAATGAAAATTTTTTATTTTTAATTTTGTAGGAAACCGGATATTTTTAATACCAGATATGTATCTTACAGTGTAAATATACAGTCCGATATTATACAAAATTATTGAAAAAACATGTGGGTAACCTATAAGTTTTTTTTAATATTTAAATATTATTATTTTATTATTAAATATATTGGGCTGGACCTAGCCTAGCCATCTGGGCTAGGCTGAAACGAGTCCAGCTTGACTCAATTGAGTGAGGCCAATTGGTGGCCCAACAAGCTTTTCTCTTCTTTTTTTTTTGCTGAGCTAGGTCCAGTCCACGACCCACATGGTTGCTGGCTCGGCCCAGCAACCATGTTAATTATAATTGATGTTGCATCCAAATTGCATTTTGCATGCAATACCTACAGAAAGCGGGGGGAGAAGAAGAAGAGAGAATGAGATTACCTGGCATGGAAGGAGTGGTTAGTTAGTCCTATTGTTGATTGGTGGTGGAGCTGTTGGTGGAGACACTGGCAATTGGTGATGGTGTTGGTTGCTAGAAGAAAGTTTGTGGTGGAGAGGAAGGAGTTTATAGTTGGAAGCTTGCAATGGTTTTTCAAACTTTGGCTTCAGATTTCTTGATGCCTAATGCATGGAATCCACGTCTAGTTATAAAAGGTGGAAGATGGACATTTTATCTTTACTGTTGTCAAATCTTGACTCTTAATTCAAACTAGAAGGATACCAACCGTTGGTTCAAAGTTGTTATCATGAACTTTCAAATTTTGACAGTTAAATGTTGTCTGAGTTGGCCTTTTTGGGCCAACATCACGGCTGCTATGGTGTCAATTAACCAGAAAGAACCATATCGGGGTATGGTCAAATGTCAGGCCATCCAGCTTTTTATTGTTCAAAACAACATTATTTTATATTGTTTAGGGTTTTAATTTAAGGGTTGACCAAAGTTCAATTTGGTCCTCCATCTTTTCATTTCTTTCAATCGCACCCTTAATTGACCATAAACTTTCAATTTTATGCGATTTTGTCCCTACCAAACTTCAATGTCAACCTCAGATTCCAACAACTCTTTTATTTTGATCATTTGTCTTAGATTTATGCAAATTAACTCTCAATTGACCATTAACCTTTCAGTTTTCTTCAATTTCACCCCTAATTTCATTTAATTTTGTCCCCAGAGTTTGATGCAATTTCCAAAAAGGTTTTTGGTTGTGAATTTTTTCAATCTAACCTCTAATTGACCATAAACTTTGATTTTCTTGTGCTTTTTACCCCTGATTTCAACCAATTAACTTTTAAAAAATTAAGTTTGATCCGCTAATATTCTTAATTAAGCCTAGCTTGGGCTTCAGAACTTAATAATTCACCAATTAAGTCTCAATAAAATTAATTTAACACATTTAAAGTATAATTAAGTCATTGCACTTAATTAAATCATTTAATGTGACCCAAATTAATTTTTAAACATAATTAGACTTTTAATTTAGCTCATGATTAAATCAAATTGACATATTAAAAATCTAATTATATCCTTATGCTTAATTTTTATACAGATTATTCTAATAATCATTTAATGTGACCTTGAATCTTTGATTTCTACACATTCTTAGCAGATTTCAATCCTAACTTTAAACACGTTGTTCTCTCTCATCTAGGTGAATTACTGGGCCAACTATATATAGTTGGAAAGCTTGTGATGTCTAGTTTATAGGCTGACTTGAATTGCAGAACAATAACACTTGTAACTCTATATATGTCCTAAATAGTGCATGGAGGTCTAGTTTAGCAAATTCGACAAGATTCATTCAGTAACTTCTACCCTCTAAAATAATATGTTCTTGAACTCTATTTGACCTGAAATTTTATCAAAATATATTCCTATATGTCTAGTAGCTTCCTGTAAAATTTCAGCTAATTCCAATATATAGTTTGAGAGATATGTTCAATATCGCAAAACTGATCAACAGATATTTCAAGGCCAAATTCAGACTTCACTTAGTTTGTATCACTGGTTGTTTTATATAAAGTTATCATTTGTGCTACCAATGTAGTAATAGAATCAAGTTAAAAAAAAAAAATAAGGCCTGTTGTTACCCGTTTTTTAATTCGCGCACAAAAAAAAGAAAAAGACACACACACACATTTATATTAGGAAGGAATCCAAAAAAAATATTAGGAATGAGAAAAGGATGTTGGAACGCCCATAAAATGGCTAGAAATTGGTTGAGGAGATTCAAAAATACAAGAATTGAAATTTGATAGTATATTTTTAACTGATGAAAGCCCTATTAACAAGAAAAATTCAAAATCAGATGTTTATGGACTCAATTAAAGTTTATCTAAGGTTTAATTGAATTAATGGAGGGTTTGATTGCAAGAAAAATTGATTTTTAAATCAATTTAGGCTTTTATTGGAAGAAATGAAAGTTTTGGGGTCCAATTATAATTTGGAAGAGTCGATTGGATCAAATCAGTGGCTTAATTGCATAATTATTGAAGTTTGATGGCTAATTAGGGACTTGATTGAAACAATCCGAAACCAAGGACCAAACTGAAAAAAGTGTTAAAATCAAGGAATCCAATTACAATTCATTCGGGGGGCTTTATTACAAAATTGTAAAAACATCCAAGGACAAAATCAAAAATATTCATTTGAATTTTGAAACGGCGCTGTTTCATTAAAGCACTATTCATTGTCTCCTTCAAGAAGCCGTTTTTAGCAGTAAAAACAAAGATACATTTTGCAGAAAAAACACCAAATTGCTCCAATTATGGGGCACATTTTATGGTTGTTATCCCTCTGTTTCCAGATTACAAGGCGACAGTTACCACCGCAGGGTTTTCCCTAGCCTATAAAAGCCAGAGAAAGACAATGAACAGGAGATTAAAAAAAAAAAGACAACGAGACAGAGGAAAGAAAAAATAGAGGGAGAGGGGAACGTAAGGAAGAGAAAATAGAGGGAGGGAGAGCATAAGAAACTAAAAAAGCAGCAAGAGAAGAAAGCAGAGAGAGGAGAACAGAGGAGAGCAAACGGCAAAAGAAAGAAAGAGAGAGAGAGAGAGAGAGAGAGAGAGAGAGAGAGAGAGAGAGGAGAGTCAACGAAAAAAAAAACAACAGAGGAACACATTAGCAAACCGAAGCAGAGAAGGCAGATAGCAGAAGAGGTCAGCACCACCATCGTCTTCATCTCTCCAGCACCAGATATGTTCACTTCCCTTCTCAGTCCCTGTAATAAAAAGCGTCATAGTAACTGTGCGCCTGCGTTTCTGGTATTTGCAAGAAGCAGGATGAACAATATGAATGTAATTTAATTACCTTCGCATTACTTAGAAAAAAAAATATTCTTTTGAAATTATTTCAAAAAAATCTGTGATTTTCCGCAAATATTTTACTGCATTTTGATCAATATTGGTTTGTATTTTTACATTGTAAAAATACAAATCCGGTATTAAAATACCTGGTTTTTGTCAAAACATTAAAAAAATAAAATGTTTTGTTTTCACGCATACGACCAAGTCTCTCAAACAAAAAAAAATCACATCGTACTTTCATACAAAGAAAATTTCAACAATAATAATAAAAGAAAAACATATGTTTTAGCATGCAGTATCGACTTTAATAACTAGTTTGTTAAAGTCATGAGGACTAGGCCAATATTTTAAAAAATTTCAAAAAAAATTATTTTGTTTTCTTTTAGTATCTGGGGTTACGATCTTATACGTATAACATATTCCAGATATTAAATTCTTTTGTTGATGTTAGAGTGGTTAGGTTTTACTCGATAAAATAAGGATCTCCTTATCGAGGAGGACTTTTCTTAAATCATAGACGGACCAACAACTAGAAAACACGACAAGACCTTAGATTTTATCAGACAATAAAACGATGCAGCTTACCTTAGGTATGACGTATTTGTGGTGCTAATACATTTTCTTTACGCAACCAGTCCTTATACCCAATATCTGAGACCAGTTAGGGTTCCTAGTAACCAAAATACTAGGTGGCAACTCCCATTCTAACTTTTCACTGATAAAAGACAACAATTTCTTGTCTCCTCATATTTGCCAGATAGATAGAAGATAATATTTTGAAGGTGGATGTTTTCGCAGCGACGCCACACACGTTTGACAGAATAGCGACTCTGTTAGGGACCTTGTGGACTAAGCTTTGTTTTTGTCTGATCTTTATGTTTTGTTTAGTTGCGTGTTTTCTATTAATATGCTTAATTTATTTTATGTTTTAATTTTTGCACATATTTGATCATGCATTGAATAAAACTGCCTCATGCATTACATAATTTAATTTGTGGGAGGCATTCACAATCTTATTAAGTTAGAAGGGGGATTAGTGATCTGCCCTATGACTATTGGTCAGGGTTCAGATGCGTGAAACACCCAACTCATATCTGAGTGCCTGCTTGGTAATGGTGGGCATACGTGCCTTAACTATTCCTTGCAACGTCCCCAAACTATCTTTATGAAGACCGTTACTGAGCAGATATAAAACCCTTTTTGAGACTTAGATAGTTAACCTACCGTTTGTTTCACAAGATATATACTTTCATTTGCATCAAAATTAATCATGTTAAATTCATCACTCCAGGTTCCAAACTGGATTCATTAAATATTGTTATTTCACTAAAACTTTTTGCTTTCATGTTATTTCACCATTTATTTTAATTTTATGTGCTAATCCCAATTCATAAGAGGTTAAACACACAATGACGATAAAATTGGAAATTAGCACATAAAATTAATATAAATGGTGAAATGATACAAAAACAAACAAAATTTTGCTAAATAATGCACTTTTGGATATCATAGTTCTGAATTGTGACATTTATTAATTCTCCATGAGAAATATAGAATTATATCATGAGATGATGGATAATTACTTAATTTTTAGCCCTATTGATTCCAAGATTCTAGCTTTCCAACAAAAGTCTTTTTTTTTCTATGTGCTAACAAGGTACAAAGAGAAACGTATAATCTGAAATGAAAACATACATTATGCAAAGTTAATTATTTATGCTCCTCTTTAATTATTAGGGAAATGACATCAAAAGAAAATGAAGTCTCTCATAGAAAGTTAATAGATGTCATAGTTGAGAACTGTGACATTTAATTAAATGTCACGGTTTCCAATCACGACTTCCAAAAGCATGCTATTTTGCTAAAACATTTTGCTTCCATGTTATTTCACAATGTATTTTAATTTTATGTGCTAATTTCCCAATTTATCTTGGGAAATCAAGCTTTTTTTCTCTTGTACACCATCACAGGCTAAACACACAATGACGACGACAATTGAAAAAACAATAGATATTTGACTCGTGCTCTATTATGAGTTGTAATTTTTTTAAAGAAAAATAGATAGATAGACTATTTTGATATTTTTTACACAAAAAATTTAAAGTGTAAATCAAAAAATTTATCCAAGCATCTAATCAAACCAATAGATAATTATCAATGCAAATAAACGAAAAAAAATCGTTAACAATAACTAAAAGTTAAACTAGACAAATTGAGAGGTAGATGTAGTTCAAGATATTTAATCTCGTAAAATGAGATATTTACTTGTTTATATCTACCAAATTTATTTCTTACAACCAATAAAAGATAACAGAAAGAAACATATATGAAACTAAGTGAATAAAATAAGAGGAAAAAAAATATTATGCAAAGCCGGACATATCAGAAATATTATTTCAAAAGAAATATTTTTTATATAAAATAAAGCTTATTTGTATAAAACAATCTTCAAAAATTAAACACTAAACAAATAAAAAAAACCTTTATTTAAAAAAGCTCTAGAAAACCTGTGGCCTAAGCCATGAGACCGGGATAAACTGATAGAAAAAAATTAAAGATAACAACAAAACCAATCTTTTTTTAAATAATACAAAACAATAAAATAAAATGAGAGAGAGAAAAAAAAAAGCAATCTCTATCTGTATCAATTCTTAAAACTTGAGACTCGTATCATTAGATCGGTGGCACGAGAAATGAAAAAAACCATGAAGCCTAATCCTAAACAAACCAAATGTCGAATGATGAAACCGGGAAAAACATTGTAGCACAAAAAACTGCACTTAAAAGAATGGTGTGAAAATCAAAATAAAAAATAAATTAGAGGGAACAAAAAAACTAACATTAGAGGGTTAAATTGAAAAGAAAAAAATCTTTAACAAAAGCAAAAAATATATATATCAAAAGAATGAGGGCTGAGTTGAAAAAAATAAAACAATATAAACTTTGATTAAATGAT
>Ga0325401_1000745_pt1 | contig 25074 bp, 15 predicted proteins | sample PopdelMetagenome_FD_205666 | JGI IMG/M metagenome (GOLD analysis project Ga0325401, IMG submission 205666) | Populus deltoides microbial communities from Bellville, Georgia, United States - Xylem-PdKOR-R2 | ecosystem: Host-associated > Plants > Phyllosphere > Stem > Wood/Secondary xylem | place...
CCAGCCGGCTTTCATTGCTAACGACCCCATCAGCATCCCCCACCGCTTCACCCAGCGGCAGGATATTGAAATCAGTGGGTTGTTTGCGGCGCTGCTCGCCTGGGGTCAGCGCAAGACCATTATCAGCAAATGCACTGAACTAATGCAGCGCATGGATAATGCGCCGTACCAGTTCATCATGCAGCACGCCGACGATGATTTGAAGGGCCTACTCGGTTTTTGCCACCGGACTTTCTGCGACACCGACCTGCTGTACTTTGTGCATTGGCTGCGTTGGTTTTACCAGAGCCACAGCACTTTAGAAGACGGCTTTCTCTTAGGAAATACGCAACGCGAACGGCTAGAAAACTTTCACAATCTATTCTTTAGCTTACCCGACGCGCCCCAGCGCACGCGCAAGCACGTGGCAACGCCCGCCCGCGGTTCGGCCTGCAAACGCGTAAATATGTACCTGCGCTGGATGGTGCGCCAAGACGCGCGCGGCGTGGATTTCGGCCTCTGGACGCGCATGTCCATGGCCGAACTAGTCTGCCCCTGCGATGTACACGTGGAGCGCGTCGCTCGCCGGCTAGGTTTGATGACGCGCAAACTGGTCGATTGGCAAGCCGCTGAGGAGCTAACGGAGCACTTAAAGTCTTTCGACCCGAAAGACCCGGTGAAGTATGACTTCGCCCTGTTTGGGCTGGGGGTGGAGGAAAAGCACGGCACGTTTTAGCTGTCATTACAAGCGCAGCGAGGAATCTAAATTGACCATAATCCATAATGGTTTACACTCAGATTCCTCGCGGTACTCGGAATGACAAAACCAGCTGGCAACGCGCTGGTCTCACGCAATAAAAAAGCCCTAGCCGCAAAGCGACTAGGGCTTTTAGTGAATAGCGAACTGAAACTCACCTAGCTACCTAGGTGCGCTCCTAATTACCGCCACCACTTTGCGTTTGGGTTGTACCCGCCGGGCGCACGGTTGGGTACTTGATACCGAGCTGCTCCAGGTATGTCTTATACTTCCCCGGATTATAGTAGTATTTCTTCATCTCGGGCCGATAATCGGCCATGATTTTCTTGTTCAACTCAACAGCGGGCTTGTCGGTTTTCGACACGAAGGAAGTGTACTTGGTATCTTTGGTTTGCACGTCGTTGAAGTAGGCCCAGGCATTTTTGATGATTTCGGGCTTCACGAGCATGTCTAGCAGCGTCATGGCTTCGGCTTTGGCGCCAGCCGTTACGCCTTTGTGCGCGATAGGCGTCGCCATAGCAATAGCGTTGGACCAGTGGTGGCCCGGCAGGCCCGGAATGTTCGAAGGGTAGCGTAGCACGATGGTCGGCACGTTCCAGGAAATGTCGGCAATGTCGTCGGAGCCGCCGCCGATGGAATGGTTATCAGGCTTGCTGAGGCTGTCCAGCTTCATGGCTAACCCGTCAATGGGTTGGCCTTTGCGGTCGGTTTTGGGCGCCTTCATCTCGACTTGCGTGGCCCGCGCTAACACCTGGTCCTCGGGCGACCAAGTGGGCAGACCTACCATCTTGATGTTCTCGTACATGGCCTCAGCCATGGGCTTGTTCATGTGGCCCGGCCACGCGCTGCCTAGTACCTCATAGGTCATCTCGGTCTTGGTCATCAGGGTAGCACCTTGCGCCATCTTAATGGCATCTTGGTACATCTCCATTATTTTAGGGTAGGTCCGGTCGCGGAAATAGTACCACACCGAAGCCTTGGAAGGCACCACGTTGGGCTGGTCGCCGCCGTCGGGAATGACGTAGTGCGAGCGTTGGGTAACCTCCATATGCTCGCGGTGGAAGTTCCAGGCAATATCCATGAGCTCTACCGCATCGAGGGCACTGCGGCCGCGCCAGGGGGCGCCCGCCGAGTGAGCCGCCTGCCCGCTGAAGTTGAATTTCACCGAGACCATGCCGTTACCCCCGTTGTCGCCGTACGACGTACCTAGGTTGTCGCCCACGTGGGTGAAGATGCAGGCATCCACATTCTTAAAGTATCCGTCGCGCACGAAGTAAGCTTTGCTACCTAGCTGCTCCTCAGCCACCCCCGGCCACAGCACCAGCGTACCGGGGATCTTTTCGCGCTGCATAATCTTTTTGAGCGCCAGCACCGCCGTAATGTTCAGCGGCTCGCCGGAGTTGTGACCTTCACCGTGGCCCGGCGCCCCTTCCACGATGGGGTCGTGGTAGGCGACGCCAGGTTTCTGCGAGGCTTTCGGGATGCAGTCGATGTCGCTGCCAATGGCAATGACGGGTTTGCCCGAACCCCACTTCGCCATCCAGGCCGTCGGCATACCGGCAATGCCCTGCTCAATGGTAAAGCCGTTTTTCTTCAAAATATCGGTCAGGTAGCGCGAGGTTTCCGTTTCCTGAAAACCTAGCTCGCCGAAACTGAACACCATGTCCACCATCTCCTGCGTCGACTTCTGCTGCTTATCAATTTCAGTGGCTAGCTCTTTCTTGAGCGCCTCCAGCTTAGCCGGCGATATCGCAGTTTGGGCAGCGGCTTGCTGAGGCAGCAATGCACCGACTAAGCCAGTTGTAGCGAGCACCAAGCCAGCGCGGCGGAAAAGATGCGGTAGTTTTCTTTTCATAGGAGTAGTGGTTGGTTGAGGTGAAAAGAAGTTTGAAGTGCAGGGCGAGGCCTCCGCTTCGCCCTACATTCTTAGTAAGTAAAGTCGTCGTGTAGGAAGTCCATCGCGGGCATAATGGGCGCGCCAGGCGGCATTACAGCGGCTGCCGGCGTCAGGAATTTCTCAGGGTTTTCGTGGTATTTGCTGATCTGCGACAAGCCAAATAGCAGGTTAGCCTTCTGCCTAGGTTCGGCCTTCGCTACGGTGGAATTCATCCATTGCTGAAGGTCATCTACTTTTAAGAGCGCCTCGCCCCGCACGCCCGGCGATGCTTTTTCGTTGGCAGCTAAAGCTAATAGGTGCTTCAGCGTCAGATTATTCACTACCACTTGCAGCTCGCCGTTGTAACCGGAAGCCAGCGGCGCTTTCCAGGTTTTTTCCAACAACTTGTCGACAACGGGCATGAGGCCGGGCTGCTTGGCGTCGCGGGCGTGATATTCTACCAAACGTGCGGCCCGCTCAGGGTTCAGGATGGAAGAAATCGTCTCGTTTGCGGCCGATTCGGCGGCGGCCATGGGGTCGAAAGTGGGACCGGTGTAGCCGCTGAACGTCTCCAGGCCACCCGGAAAACCCGAGGGCCGCGGCGGAATTTTCTGAATGAGCTTTTCGGGTAAGGCAAGGGCCTGGGGCGACACGGTAGCCATCAGCGCATCAAAGGCCTTCCACTGCTCGGCGGGGTCCACCATGCGCGTAATGGTCTGGCCATCGTTTTTCACGGCGTGGGTAAAATACAAGCCACCCAATGACTTAGCCGTAGCTTCGATCTGATAGCGGTGCAGCAGATAAACGGGTACCAGCACCTCTTCCAGCGTCGCCATGGGCATATCCTTCTGAATGGCGGCTTCCGAGAAGTTGTCGAGCACGTGGCGGCGCACCGTCATGAGCTTGGTAAGCTGGGCCACGGCATTGTCGCCGTCGTCCCACTGGTGGGAGTTGGGGTGCACGTAGCCACCGATGTCGGGGATGAAGATGTGGCCCTGCTTCAGGGTTTCCTGCATGATCTTATCCAAGGCTTCATCCTCGTTCGTACCCTGCGAGAAATCCTGGTAACCCCAGGTAATGGCCCGCTTATCCCAGCTGCCAATACCGGTGGCGTAGGCGTCTGAGACGTCAACTACTCCGTTTTTAAGCTCGAAGCGCGGAAACGGGTAGTCCATCACCGAGCCCCGGCCGTGGGTGCTAGACGTGAAATTGTGGTACAAACCTAGGGTGTGGCCGATTTCGTGGGCCGACAGCTGCCGCACGCGGGCCAGTGCCATCTTTTCCATCTTGTCGGAAGTGGCTTTTCCGTCGTGGTAGGGCTGTAGCAGGCCCTCCGCAATCAGGTAGTCTTGGCGGTGACGGTCGGCACCTAGGGTTACCACGCCCTTGATAATCTCGCCGGTGCGCGGGTCGATATAAGAGGACCCATACGAAAAGGCCCGCGGGCTACCGGAACGGTTCACCCAGTTCACCACGTTGTAGCGAATGTCCATGGGGTCGGCTCCGGCGGGCAACTCCTTGATCTGGAAGGCATTCTTATATCCGGCCGCTTCAAATGCCTGATTCCACCAGGAGCCGCCTTCGATGAGCGCTTTCTTGATTTGTTCCGGGGCGCCGCGGTCCACGTAGTACACAATCGGCTCCACCGGCTCGCTCGTCGCAGCCTTTGGGTTTTTCTTTTCGAGGCGGTGCCGCCGAATGTAGCGCTTGGTGATGGGCTCGGTCATGGGCGCCGAGAAATCCATGTAGCTGAACTGGTTGAAGCCCGAGCGCGGATCAAACTTGCGCGGCTTGTACTTGTCGTCGGGCAGCTCCACGAACGCCTGGTGCATGTTCACCGTCACGGCGTTCGGATCGGGTGCGATTTCCGAACCGCCCCCGAAGAAGCCCCGACCGGCGCCCGTGGGGCCGCCCGTGAACGTAATCATGGCTTCAAACTCCGTGTTCTTGGGGAAGTTCTTGGTGTTCTCCAGGTACACAGCCGAGCGCGATTCGTCCATGCGGTAGGGCGTGCTACCGCCCCCACCGGCCGCCCGACCGCCCCCCACACCGGGCCCCGCGTAGCTAGGTATCCCGAGCCGGTCGCCGATTTTCTGACTATCGCGCACCAAGAAGGGCGTCAGATCCAGCAGCACTTTATCGCCTTCCACGGCGGTGGGGTTAAAGCCCCAAATCACCGATTTAGCAAACGCATTATCCACGGCGTGTTGCTCGTCCGCATTTTTCGAGCTGGCCCGGTAGCCGTACACGGGCTCCACGAGGAACACTTTAGTGCCCACGCGCATAAACTTGGCGATGGCCGAAGACGCCTGGCCACGCTCCGGGCCGCCCGAACCGACGCCGTCGGTGAGCGAGCTGAAGTACAAGAATTCCTTCCCTAGCTTATCAACCTCCAGGTAGATTTTGCCGGTCTTTTCGTCGTGATAGAAGGGAAAATAGCCGTCGAATTTCTTCATGCCTTGCGTGGCCGCCGAGATGGACGCGGCAGGCCTAGCTTCGGCACGGGGGGCGGGATTGGCAGGGGTGTTTTGGGCGACAGAAAGCTGGCTCAAGGCCAACATTCCTACCAGTAAGGGTCGAGTTACTCTCATAGATGATTGAGCGTGCGGGGTTTGGTTTATTGGGTAAGGAATGAGTTAGAATAGCGCGTTGCGGCTATCTGGCTGTAGAGACACATACTTGTGTCTCGTCGTTGCTGATGTTGCTTATTCTGACTTGTTCTCAATCGGTCTGTACTGACGCTTGTTGTTCAACGGGAAGACACAAGTATGTGTCTCTACACCGCCACACGTCTAGCTAGCTTCTCTACAGCTCCTTATTTGTAGAGATTTCCGCGTTCGGGATGGGGAAAATATACTCGGGCTGGCTGGCCGTAATGGCTGGCGCGGTGCCTTTGCTCGGGATGGTAAGCAGGTTGCGGAGCAGGTCGTTGGAGCGGAAACCCTCCCCTAGCAACTCAATGCGCCGCTCTACCCAAATGGCATTGGTAAGAGCCGTGGCCGAACCAGTAGTAGCGGCCGGGAAAGCGTAATTCGCATCGGAGCGCTGGTGCACAGCCGTGAGCAAGGCCGCGGCTTTGGCTAGGTCGGGGGTGCTCTGGCGGGCTAGGGCTTCGGCGTAGTTCAGCAGCACCTCCGAGTAGCGAATCACGGGTACGTAGTCGAGGTAAGGGTTGGCCTTGCGGTACTTCATCAGGTACACGGCGGTGCCCGAAGTGCGCAGCATAGTGCGGCGCGCGTCGTCCTTACGCCACTGCGCGTTGCCTAAGATACCGTTGGCGTTCAGATTGTACTCCTGGTTCAGGTTGTATTCGTAGCCCAAAGAGCTTTGTCCACTTATGTTGTCTAGTTCCGTCATGGGCATGGACAGGATGGATTCAGTGGAGGTATAATTGGTAGTAAACACCGTGTTAATGTCGGCTTGCAGTTGGTGCGCAACGCCCGTGGCGGCTTTGTACGGCGCCGCATCCGACACGATTTTCTTGGCTTCTGTTACCACTTTGTCAAACTGCCCCATGTTCAAATACACCCGCGTTTTCAGGGCAATAACCGTGTTGCGGTGGGCGCGCGTAGTGTTCAGCAGATCCGACGCTTGCTTGAGCGGCAGCGCAGCTTCGGCCTCGTCTAGATCCTTGATAATCTGCGCGTATACTTGCGCGACCGTGCTCCGAGCTAGGTTGTTGTTTGCCGGCGCCGACTCCCCTTTCATCCGCAACGGCACTCCGGCCGAAGCGCCCTGGTCTTTCACGTAGGGCTGCCCGTAGAAGGAAATCAGGCTGAAGTAGCAGAGCGCCCGCACGAATTTGGCTTCGCCCACGTACTGCGCCGTGGTAGCCGCATCCACCACGTTGGGGTGAGCGGCCAGGCCGTCAATCAGTAGGTTAGCGAGGTTGATGGTCGCGTAAGCGCTGCTCCAGGTAGTGAGGGCGTCGTTGGAGCCGGAGTTAATAGTGTGGTTCCAGGCGTCGTAGCCGGTAAACACGTTTTGCAGACGGTTGATAAACTCCTCGCCCCGAATGTCGCTCAGCATTGGGAAGCGCCCCCCGAAAAAGTTGCCCACTTTCAGCCCGGCGTACATGCCGTTCACTTGCCCGAGCACCCGCGCCGGAGTGTCAAACAGGAAGGTATCCTGCAACGACGTCTGCGGCACTGGGTTCATAATGTCCTTCTCGTCGCAGGCCGTCAGACCTAGGCCTAAGGTCAACCCCAGGCACGCCACGCCTACTTTCACTGCTTTTCTAGTAGAGCTCTGTATGTTCATTTTTCTCGATTTCTCTTGATGATAGGAATAAGACCTCCCCGTCCCACTTCTTCGGGCGAAAAGCACCAGCCGAAAACCTAGCTTCGTTGAATGCTCCCATTCTCGAAGAAGGGGCACGGGAAAAGTCACACGCTTTAGAAGCCCACGTTCACGCCGAAGGTGAAGGTGCGACCCTGCGGAATGGAGTTTTTATCCACGCCTGGCGTGAGGTTGTTGTTGCCGTTCGAGGAAATGTCGGGGTCGGTGCCCGAGTACTTCGTAATCAGGAAGGCGTTGAATACCTGCGTGTAGACGCGCACTGAGCTGATACCCGACTTGGTGCCGAGCAGCTTCACCGGCACGCGGTAGCCCAAGGAAGCCGTTTGCAGGCGGATATAGTCGGCTTTTTCCACGTTTTCGGAAATCGGGAAGGACGAGCCGTTGGAAAGCAAGTCGCCGTACACTACGCGCGGAATATCAGTCACTTGGCCGGGGGTAGTCCAGCGGTCAAGCACCTCGGTGGTGTTATTCCAGAAGCGCTGGTCGCGCCAGGTACCCTTGCTGCCGTTCATCACGTAGTTGCCGCCCGAGTACGTGAAGTTTACCCCTAGGTCGAAGTCGCCATACTTAAAGGTGTTGTTGAAGCCGCCGTAGAAGGTGGGTAGGGCATTGCCTAGCAATTGGTAGTCGCTCACGCTAATGGCCGGTGCGGCGGAGCCGTCGAGGTAGGTCCAGCGGCTCTGGCCCGAGGGCACCGCGTGGTTGTACTGCACTTTCTGCCCTTCGCGGTTGATGAAGATGCGCTGTCCGTTTTCAGGGTTTACACCGTCGGTTTTGGCGCCATAGAGACTGCCCACTGAGTAGCCCACGCGGGTGATGTTGGAGGTTTCGGCCGTGGCGCTCGTGGTGCCTACAATTTCGCTTCCATCCCCGTACAGCGCCGTCACGCGGTTTTTGTTGAAGGTGTAGTTGAAGTTGGTGTTCCAGCTAAACTTACCGCGTTCCAATACGCTGGCCGTGATGCCCGCCTCGAAACCGCGGTTGTACATCGAGCCCACGTTCATGAGCATGGCGTTGCCGGGAATGCCTTTCGAGGGCGACTGGGGCACGTTCAAGATCAGGCCGTCGACGTTGTTGCGGTAGTAAGTCAGGTCAACCTGAATCCGGTCGTTGAACAGGCCAATATCGGCGCCCACGTTGGTTTGCTTGCCAGTTTCCCACCCTAGGTCGGGGTTGCCGCCCTGCGAGAAGGCCCAGGTAGCAGCCGAGCCGTACAAGCCAGAGTTATACAAGGAAAGCGAGCCGTACCAGTTGGGCAAGTTGGCGTTGCCGATCTTCCCCCAGCTAGCCCGCAGCTTCAGACCCGTCATTACCTGGGCCAGCGAAGAGTTGCGGTAGAATTCTTCCTCCGCCAGCGACCAACCACCCGATACGCCCCCGAAGTTGCCGTATTTCTTACCCGCCCCCAGGGCCGAGTTGCCGTCGCGCCGGAAGTTAACCGTCAGGAAGTATTTCTTGTCGTAATCGTACGTGAAGCGGCCGAACACTGACACTAAAGCACGCTCGCTCAAGGCGTTGTTGGCGGGTATGATAGTGCCGTAGCTCCCCTGAAACTCATTGAAAAAGATATCCGCTGAATTGGAGCGGGTGGCGCCCCACGAGGCATTATCGAACTTCTGGCGGTCGTAGCCCACTAGCAAACCCACGTTGTGCTTGGCCGCTAAAGCTAGGTTGTAGGTCAGAGTGTTCGTGAAATCCCAGTTGTTGGCCACAATGCCCGTGTTGGTCGCGTTGCCTGCTGGATAACCTGGTCCGTGCACACCACTCTGGAAAGTGACGTTGTCAATTTTCAACCGGTCGACGCCGTAGCTGATGCGGTAGTTCAACCCTTTGATGGGATGAAAATCGGCGGAGAAGTTACCCAGGATATGGTCGTTTTCTGAGGTGTACTTGTTGAGGTCGAGCATCGGCACGGGGTTGTAGAAGTTGCTCGATACCTGGTTGTTGCCCATACCTAGGGTGTTGGCCGTGCTCAGGTTATAAGAGCCATCGGGGTTGTACACCGGCACGTTCGGGGCCGAAAGCCACGCTAGGCGCGCCGAACCTACCAGCCCAAACGCGTTGCCTTCCAACGAACCCGTGTTAGGCGAGGCGTTCAGGGTGTTATTATAGTTAGCATTGGCCGTCAGGTTCAGCCACGAGGTTAGTTTGTGGTCGATGTTGAAGCGCACGGCTTTGCGGCTAAACTCGTTGGTTTTCAGAATGCCGCGCTGCTTGCTGTAGTTGGTAGAGAAGTAGTACTTAGTCGACTCGGAGCCGCCCGACACGCTCAGGCTGTGGTTTTGGGAAAAACCCGTTTGGTACACTTCCTTATACCAATCGGTGTCGACTAGCGAGCCATCGGCGTTGTACATGGGGAAGAACAGTTCCGACGCGACGCTGGCATTGTTCGCATTCCCCGACAGGATCTTCGAGTTCAGCACCCCCTCGTTCTTGATCATCATGAACTGCTCGGCGTTGAGCATTTTGGGCAAGCGCACAGCGCGCGTGATACCCACCCAACCTTCATAGTTCACTTTGGGCTTGCCCGCTTTGCCGCTTTTCGTCGTGATGAGAATCACGCCCGCCGCGGCCCGTGACCCATAAATAGAGGTGGAAGCGGCATCTTTTAGTACGTCAATCGACTCAATATCAGCGGGGTTAATATCACCTAGGGGGTTGTTGGCCACGGTGCTGCTACCCGCCACGTTGCCCGTGTTAATCGGCACCCCATCCACTACCACAAGGGGGTAAGAGCTCAGCGAAATGGAATTGATGCCGCGAATTCGGATAACGGGCGGGTTGTTCAACACGCCGTTGGGTTGTCCAATGCTTACCCCCGTGGCTTTGCCCGCCAGGCCTTGGTCGAAGCTCTGCACTGGCAGATCTTTCACTGCGTCGCCCTTCACGCGGGCCGCCGAACCGGTAAATTCTTCTTTGGTTTGCGTGCCATAGCCAACTACTACAACATCAGCGAGTTGCTTGGTATCGGCACCCATCTTCACGCTAAGCGTGGAGCGCCCGTTTACGGGAACTTCCTGGGAGCTGTAGCCGATAAAAGAAAAAACCAGCGTGCTCGTGGGCGCACACTCCATGGTAAAAGTGCCGTCGGCGCTGGTGGTCATGCCTTGGGAAGTCCCTTTCACGAGGACCGTGACGCCAGGCAAGGGAGAATTCTCACCTTCTGTCACTTTTCCGCTAACTTTTTGGGTTTGCGCAAGCGCCGCGGACAGCGTACAAAGGCAAACGAAAAGTAAGAGTACTAATCTTTTCATGCTTTGGGCTTTAGAATGAGCTAGGGTTGGTTTTGGATTTTAAAGGCAGTAGCGTCCTGTTCCCGCTGCGCAAAGCACTGCGGGGTTGATTTGGGCGTGTAGTAAATAGCTGATCAGCAGCGGAAAGGCTCGCAAATCCTCGTGCAGTAGCCTAGCGACCCGAATAGTCGGCAAGGCTTAGCCGTGGGGCAAGCGGTGGCAGATGCCCATTTGAGCATCGGTGCGAAACAGGTGAGGTAAGCTTGGGGTGTTCAGAGCCAGACACTCCTAGCCACAGCTAGTCCAAAGCGGAGCAGTAGCATGGGCGTACGGAGGTAATGCGCGGGAATTGGCGGAGGCAGAAACGGGGCACTCTGAAAAGCAACTTCTGACGTGGGAATTGGCAGAAGGCGGCGCGGCTGGAAGTTGAAAGCTAGCGCTACATTAAAGCTGTAGGAAGAAGCTATTAAGCAGAACCGTTTATTATTCTTTCAACTAATTCTTTTCAATAATATCAATGTGTTATCTGTAATGCAAATTATTTGCAAACAATTCATAAAAATAAAGATAACACTACCAAGCTGTTCAGTCATTGGCACGTAGCTACTAGGTCACCCTTACGTGCGCGTTTTACTAAGGGGCAATGAGCCTAAGTACGCCGGTTGTATTCAGCCTGGGTTTGAAGGGTATGCACTCCCGTCCTACTTTCCCCGATGCGTTGCTTACCTAGGTTTATAGCCTTGCCTTTTCCGGCTGGCCCTTTCAACTTAACTTATTTGGCCTGATACCAGTTGTTTCATCGTAATATATTCCTTGTAGCGAATCTTCTAGCGCTTGTAGATGTTTACTTTTACAAGGCTTTTTGATACTAATACCGAATACCCATTTTGATTCTACCTCAGAATTTTGAGTCTAAAATAGGCTTCTCGCAACTGCGGGAAATGCTAGAGTCGCTGTGTTTGAGTGCCCTAGGTCGTCAGTTCGTGGGCAAGATGCAGTTTCTGACTAAGCACGACCAGCTTCAGAAGCTACTCCAGCAAACCGACGAATTCCGCGTCCTGCTCAACTCCGGCGCCGATTTCCCGAGCCAGCATTACCACGATGTTCACCCGCACTTGGTGCGCGCCAACTTGCCCGGTGCCTACCTCGACGTAGCCGCGTTCTTCGCGGTGAAGATGTCGTTGCGTACCATCCGGCAGGCCCTCATGTTCTTCACCCAGGCCGAGGAAGCCCTCTACCCCACCCTGCGCCTGCTGGGCATCGGGGTGCAGGTCGACCGTAACTTGTTGGCGGCGTTGGATAAGGTGGTCGACGATGATGGCGCTGTGCGCGATAACGCCTCCCCGTTGCTAGGGCACCTGCGGCAGGAACTGATTGCCCGCCAAGTGCAGTTGCGCAAGCAGATTGCTGGCGTGCTGCGGCATGCCCGCGAGCAAGGCTGGGTGCCCGAAGGCGCCGAGCCAACCATCCGTGGCGGCCGCTTGGTGCTGCCGGTAGTGGCAGAACATAAGCGCCGGGTACGTGGTCTGATTCACGACGAATCGGCTTCGGGGCAGACGGTGTTTATCGAGCCGGAAGCGGTATTCGAGTTGAACAACGACATCAAGGACCTCGAAAACGCTTACCAGCGTGAGCTAATCCGCATCCTGACGTCGCTTACCGACCAACTGCGTCCCCACATTCCGGATCTGCGCAAGGCCTATCAATACCTAGGTTTGCTGGACTTCATTCGCGCGAAAGCCTTGCTGGCACAGCGCTTGGAGGCGACGCTGCCCATGCTACACTCACGCCCCTTGATTCAGTGGAAGCAGGTGCGGCATCCGCTGCTTTATCTCACATTCAAGGAGCAGAAGGAAAATCCGCGCGACGTAGTGCCGCTGGATATGGAGCTGAACCCCGACCAGCGCATCCTGCTAATTTCGGGTCCTAACGCCGGTGGTAAGTCGGTGGCAATGAAGACGGTAGGCTTGGTGCAATACATGTTGCAATGCGGCTTGCTCATTCCGGCCGGTGATGGTTCGGAGGCGGGCATGTTCGAAGATATCTTCCTCGACATCGGCGACGAGCAGAGCCTGGAAAACGACCTGAGTACGTACTCGTCGCACTTGCTGAGCATGAAGCAGTTTCTGCTGTTTGCCAACAAGCGTAGCCTCGTACTGATTGACGAATTTGGGACCGGTACGGAGCCGGTGCTTGGAGGCGCCATTGCGGAAGCCGTACTGCACCAATTCAACCAGGCCCGTAGCTTCGGCGTCATCACTACGCACTACACCAACCTGAAGAACTTTGCCGAGCGCACGCAAGGCATCGTGAACGGGGCCATGCGCTACGACCCGGAACAGTTGCAACCGCTCTACCGCCTCGAAATCGGTAAGCCAGGTTCGTCGTTTGCCATCGAAATTGCCCGCAAGATCGGTTTGCCCAAGCAGATTGTGGAACAAGCTACGCGCCTTGTGGGCAAGGACAAAATCCGCTACGATCAGCTCCTGGAAGGTTTGGAAAAAGAGAAGACCGACCTAGAGCAGCGCACTGCCGAGGCCGCCAAGCAAGAGCGTCGTTTGAAAAAGGCCGCCCAGGACTACCAAGACCTGAAGCGCCACTTGGAAGACACGCAGCTGGAAGTATTGCGCGAGGCAAAGCAGAAAGCGAAAACCTTGCTCAAGGACACGAACCAGCAGATCGAAGCGACCATCGCCGAAATCCGCCGCAACCAGGCTGATAAGGAGCAAACCAAGCAGGCTCGTGAGCAGCTTGATACATTTGTGCGCGAAAAGCTCCACATCGAGCCACCGAAGCCCCGCCCCACCCGCGAAGCGGCCGACGCCACCAACCTAAAGCCCGGCGACAAAGTAGCCTTACTCGGACAGGATGGCTACGGCGAAATTGCCAGCGTAAAAGGCAAGACCGCCGAAGTCATGTTTGGCGGCATGAAGACGCTGGTGAAAGTGAATCAGCTCGAAAAGCTGAGCCGTGCCGAAGTAAAGGAAAGGGAGAAGAAGTCGGAGAAAGCCGTGTATGCTAGCTCCGGCATGGACCTCACCGGCCGCATGGCTGACTTCAGCCCCACGCTCGACCTGCGCGGAGAGCGGGCCGAAGACGCCCTGCAAAAGCTCATGACCTTCGTGGATGACGCCATTATGTTTGGCCTACCGGAGCTCAAGATTCTGCATGGCCGCGGCAACGGCGTACTGCGCCAAGTGGTGCGCGACTACTTACGTTCGGTACGGGCCATTGCCAGCGTCGGCGACGAGCACGCCGACCGCGGTGGCGACGGGGTAACCATGGCCGTGCTGAAATAATAAGCCTCAAAAGCTAGCTTATTAAAAGGCCTCGCCCCTGCATTAGGGGCGAGGCCTTTGACTTTCTAATCTGCCGCTGGCGCGAGCTGGCAGCTCGTGCCTATTATACCGGCGCACTTCCTATCGCGGTGGCACACTTGCTTCTAACCATTCGTTCCAGAACTGGCTACAAGCCAGTTGTCAAGGAAGGCAAGAGCTGCCAGCTCGCGCCAGCGCGGCCAGCCTTAAATACCGACTACTGTGCTGCGACGCTCCAGCAGCACGGTGTCGCGCCACACGCCGTGCTGCTTACCGATTCGCTCGCGGTAGCCTACGGTGCGAAAACCTAGGCCTTCGTGTAGTTTTACACTCGCTGTGTTTTCGGGGAAGATGCCGGCTTGCAGCGTCCACATGCCGTGGGCTTCAGCTTCGGCAATGAGCGCGCTCAGTAGCTGCCGCCCTACGCCCTTCCCGCGTGCCTCGGCGGCTACGTACACACTCACCTCGGCTACACCACCGTACACGCAGCGTCCCGATACTGGCGACAGCGCCGCCCAACCTAGCACGCGGCCGGCATCATCGGTAGCCACCAAGCGGCTGTGCGCTAAGTGCCCTTGGTCCCAGTCGTCCCAGGTGGGCGCCTCCGTTTGGAAAGTGGCGTTACCAGTAGCCAGGCCGGCTTCGTAGATGGCTTTGGCCTCAGGCCAGTGCGTCGCGGTGAAGGGTTGAATGGTTGGCATTGGAAGATCGAGCTAGCGTTAATACTAGAACCAGGCCCAACATAATCGTTGATCATGCTGAGTCTTTCGCGAAGCTAGGTTTTGGCGTCAATAAGCCTTGCGGAGCATATCGGCGTACTCGTTGGGGAGCGGCGACGCTTCTACGGCCTGGGCGGCTTGCTCTACGTCGTAGGGCACACGCACTAGCTCCGAGCGCAGGCTTTGCGGGTCGGTGAGGGTGGTTTGGGCGTCGAGGTGTAGTAACAGATATGCGGCGCGCGGGTCGCCGTCCTTGGGTTTACCCACAGAACCTAGGTTCAGGGCGTGGCGGTAGCGGGTATTGCCTTCGTGCTCGTAGGCGAGGGTACGATGATAGGGCTTGTGCGTGTGCCCGAACAACAGGACGTCGGCGTGCGCTTCTTCCAGCAAGCGTAAGAAATTGCTCTCCGGGAAATCCTCTAACAAGTACTGATTGATGCGGCGCGGTGAGCCGTGCACCATCAGCAGACTAAGTGTGCACGGCTCGTCTTGAAAATCAAGGCGCATGTGCTTGGGCAACAGCCGTAAGTAGCGCCTTTCCTCCTCTCCCATTACCCCGTTGGTATACGCAATGCTGCGGGCGCCAAGAGCTTTGTCCGTGTCCGTTTTGTAGGCACATCCGCATTCGGCGGAAGCTAGGCCGATGCCCTGATCATAGTTGCCGGCGAGCGTAGGAATGCCGCGGCGCCGAATTTCGGCCACCACTTCGTTAAGCCAGGGCGCGTAGCCTACCAAGTCGCCCAGGCAGAACACCATATCGGGGTGGCGCTGGTCTAGGTCGGCTAGCACCGCTTGCAGGGCGGGCAGATTGCCGTGCACGTCGGAGAAGAAGGCAATAGTCATAACCTAGCTTTTAGCAGCATCCGCCGCCGGGGGTGCAAGCAGCGCTAGGTTCGGCGCTGGTATCGACGAGCGTGAAGGCCATGGGCGCCGTGGTCAGCTCTTCGTCAGCTACTTGCGCGGCGGGCGCAATGCAGCACTGGCTGCTGGCTTGCTGGTACTCCGCCTCGTAGCGCGGGTCGTTGAACTCAGCGTCTTCGTGGAAGTAATACACTTCCCACTCCACGCCATCGGGGTCGTTCACCCAAAATTTGTCTTGCTTGGCGTAGCAGCAGGCCGTGCCCATCTCTTCGCGTTGCACCAAGCCTGCTTTCCGCGCTACTTCCAAATGCTGGTTTAGCTGCTCCACCGTCTCGACCTGAAAACCTAGGTGCCCGAAGTTGCTGGCGACGCGCGCGGGGTTCTCCACGAAGGAGATAATCAGGGAAGGCGCGTCAAGCACATACTTGGCATAGCCGCGCCGAACTTTGGCAGCGGGTCGTCCAAAGAAGGCCGTGTAAAAATTGACCGTGGCAGCTAGGTCGGAGACGTAGAGCGAGACGTGCATCCGGGGAAAAACGCTGGTTTCCATAGTGGTAAAGTATAAGCGTGGAGGAAAAGCTAGCAGGCGCAGGCGTCGTCGGGACCGCAAACTGGGCCGACGGTGACTTCCGCGAAAAACGCCATAAACTGCTGTTGCACGCGGCGCAGCAACTCCGTATTCAGGCAGTAGCAAACCGTTAGCCCGTCGATTTCACCGCGAATCAGATCCAAGGCTTTGAGCTCCTGCAAGTGCTGGGTTACGGTGGTGCGCGAAAGCGGGAGCTCAGCGGCAATATCTCCCGAGATGCAGGTGGTTTTGCTAGCGAGCAGCTGCACAATAGCTATGCGGGCCGGATGCGCTAGCGCCTTGGCAACGCGGGCTAGTTGCTGCTGCTCAATGGTGAAGGCGGCGGTTTTGGCGTAGGTCATGCGGTAATTTGTTCTACTATGTCGCAAACATACGACATAATATGACGTATGTTTGCGACATACGGCCTATTATTTATGCGCCCGTCTTCTCCACAAGTACCTAGCTTTCAAATTAGCCCCGCTATTCGCAGGGCTGATGCGGCGCTGCATTATTCAAACTAACGCGCCCGGCCCTACTGGGCTCAACCATAACTCCCTACCCTAGCCCTGCGTTTGTGCTGGTAATAAGCGGCGTTGGCCGTTGCATAATCTTTCCCTGTCGCTGCTTTTCCTTCTCTACTTATGTTTCATGCGTCCGATAATCCCGAACAAAACCTGCTTACGCTCTTCGTTGATGGCACTCTCACCAAAGCCGATTATGACGCTGCCGTACCAACTCTGGAGCAAAAAATAGCCCGCTGGGGCAAAATCAACGTGTACCTGGAAGTGCGCAGCCTCGACATGATGACCTTGCCGGCGCTGTGGCAGGACATCAAGCAGGACGTGAAACACTACAACGATTTCAAACGCGTAGCCGTGGCCAGTGACAATAACACCCTTATACAAGGCTTGGCCGCCGCAAGCAACCTATTGGCGCCCATGCAGGTACGCCACTTCCCCCTCGCCCAGAAAGAAGAAGCAATCCTGTGGGCGCTTGGCAGTGAGTATGAGTAGGTCGCTGCTGATCAGCCCCGACTACTAGCCAGTCAGTAACGAAAAAAGCTAGGTCCCGGCGTACTACCGAGACCTAGCTTTTTTCGATTGTGGCATAAAGCACTGTCGTACTTACACCGCGGCCTGCCGAAAAGGCTGAACTTCAATCTTTTCCCACACACCTTGCGTCACGTACGGGTCTTGCTCTTTCCAGGCGTTCAAGGTTGCGATGCTTTCAAATTGCACAACCATCATGGAGCCGATCATCTGGCCTTCGTCGTTGAGGATAGCGCCTCCGATCAGCAAATTGCCGGTTGCGCGTAGCTGATGGGCACCTTCTAAGTGTGCGGCGCGAGCGGCGAGGCGGCGCTCTAGCGCACCAGCGTCGGTGTAGTCGTAGGCGGTAACGAGGTATTGATTCATAGTCAAAAAGCTAGGTCGGCTAACGCGCGAGCTTGGTGAGGGGAGTTGGGAGAACGTTGGTTGTTAAACCACTGGCAAGGATAACGGTTGCTGTTTTTCGGGCCGCATCCGGAAAATACTGTGTTACGACAAAGAAGTTTCACAAACGATTGTGTTATTTGTCGACATGAAAAGTACCGTCAGCCGAACTAAGCTCCCCGCCGTGCCCTATATCGGCCTGGTTGCCTCCTTATTTGCCACTTCACTGATTGCGCCGGCAGCCTTGGCACAACAAGCTGCGGCTCCTGCCACCGATCAAAAACCGGTAGCATTGCCTGTCAGCGGCGGCAACCCCATCATCACCCACAAATATACCGCCGACCCCGCCGCCTTAGTAAAGGATGGCACTGTATATTTGTACGCGGGCCATGACGAAGCTCCAGCCCCGCAGGAACGCTACGTGATGCACGAATGGCTTTGCTTTTCGTCCCAGGATATGGTGCACTGGACCGAGCACCCTTCGCCCCTCAACGTGAAGGCGTTTGCCTGGGCGAAAGACGATGCCTGGGCCTCGCAGGTAGTGGAGCGCAATGGTAAGTACTACTGGTACGCGGCTGTGGAGCACGGCACCATCAAAGGCAAAGCACTGGGCGTGGCCGTGTCCGACAGCCCGACTGGTCCGTTTAAAGATGCGCGTGGTTCTGCATTGATTACCAATGACATGACTACCGAAGCAAAGATCAGCTGGGACGATATTGACCCGACGGTTTACATCGACGGCAACAACCAAGCGTACCTATTCTGGGGGAACACCATCTGCTACTACGCCAAACTGAAGCCCAATATGACCGAGCTGGATGGGCCTATCAAGAAGGTGGAAGGCTTAAAGAACTTCACCGAAGCTCCTTGGATTCATAAGCGCAACGGTTGGTATTACTTATCGTACGCCTACGAGTTTCCGGAGAAAACCGCCTACGCCATGAGCCGCTCGCTAGATGGGCCGTGGGAGTACAAAGGCATTCTCAACGAAATAGCCGGCAACTCCAACACTAACCACCAGGCAATCATTGACTTTAAAGGGCAGACGTACTTCATTTACCACAACGGTGGCGTACCGACCAAGGGCAGCAGCTACCGCCGTTCTGTCTGCGTCGATTATATCTACTACAACAAAGACAACACCATGAAGCGAGTGGTTATGACGTCGGAGGGTGTGAAGCCGGCCACGCAAGCCGCTGCCCCTATCACGCCTAAGACGAAATCGCCCGTAGGCAACACCAAATAATTTACCTAGCTTCCAAAACAACACGGCCAACTGACTCCTCAGTTGGCCGTGTTGTTTTGGAAGTAAAGCGTTGCCGAGCTAGCTCGTCGCCCGGCTCGGCTGCCTTTTCTTTTCGGAGCTAGCTACCAGATCGTTAGCACCCGAATGCAGCGAAGAACCCCGCACAAACAATTCGGGCTGCAACACCACCTGGCGTTGCGAAAACGGCGTGCCTTTGGCTTCCAGCAGCTCCAAAAACAAGCGCACGGCAGCCTGCCCCATTTCTTCGCAGCGCTGGTCGACGGAAGTCAGCATGGGCTCGGTAATGGAAGTGAAGGCCTCATTGCTGAAGCCCGCCAGTGCCACTTCTTCCGGCACACGTATGCCCTCTTTCTTCAGGTATTGCAGGGCGCCCAAAACAGAGGAGTCGCCAGCGGCAAATACCGCATCAGGCGGGTTAGGCAAGGCCATTAGCCGGGCCATTTCGATGGCGCCTTGCTCCTGCGACATATCAAAATACGCAATCAGCTCTTCGTCGGGAGCGATGCCGTAGCTTTGCAGCGCCTCGATATAGCCTTGCCGGCGGTTCTGGTAGATGTTCATATGCTGCGGGCCGGCGAAGTGAGCAATGCGGCGACAGCCTTGAGCTAACAAGTGCCGGGTAGAGTCGTAAGCACCGGCGCGGTCGTTGAGCACCACGGCATTCACGTAATCGCCGGTTAGCACTCGGTCAAAAAATACGAGCGGAATGCCGCGTTTGCGTACTTTCTCGAAGTGCCGAAAATCGTTGGTAGTGCGGGAAAGTGACACCAAAACGCCCGCTACCTGCGCACTCAGCAACGTGTCGATGCTCTGGCGCTCGTGGGCAGCATCCTCATTCGATTGGCACATAATCACGCTAAAACCAGCCTTGCTGGCGGCCGTTTCAATTCCGTGCACCACCGATGGGAAAAATCGGCCTTCAATATAAGGCACAATGACGCCCAGCAGCCGGCTTTTGCCCTTGCGTAGGGCCGCAGCTAGGTGGTTGGGCTGGTAATTGAGCTTCTTAGCTAGCTTTTGCACCTTCAGCTTCGTGGCGGGCCCAATGCTGTGGTGGTCGCTTAAAGCCCGGGAAATGGTAGTCATCGACACGCCCAGTTCGCGGGCTAGGTCAGCCATCGACACCGGACTATTCACTATTTCCTTTTCTTTCTTCGCGCGTGAAGCCATTGCAATTGTACTACGATGAGGGGTTGGCAGAACAGCCAGTGGTATTTTTCTAATAACGCTTACTAGTTATCAGAGGCAATTGTGTGAGTGTAACGTGAAGATTACATGTATTGACGTTCGCTCCGCCGGAAGCGCATTGAACAATAAGGATGCATAGTAGTATTCTAACAGCAAGAAAAAAGTGTGATGCTACTCCTTGCAACACAATCGATTATGTCCAGTTCTTACCAGCGCCAGGGGTGAAACGCTGATCTATTTCAACGAAAAGCAACTTAACTTAATATTTTAATGATATAAATGCCAATCAGGTTTTTTTTACGAGTGTTCGTTGTCTTTGCGCGTTTTTCGGGTCTTTTTTCTGTCCTTACTTCGGCCTTCTTACACAATCGTTTATGCAAAAAACCACCACTATTCTGAAATTGTTCTTTTTCGTGTTGCTAGCGTTTAGCCTGGGAGCTAAAGCGCAGAATGCGCCCCCGCTCATTGCGGCTCATGACCCCGTCATGATTCAGCAGAACGGCACCTATTACATGTTTTGCACCGGACGCGGTATTGCGGTGTGGTCGTCGAAGGACCGTAAGAACTGGAAGGCCGAAAAACCGGTTTTTGCCACGGCGCCTGTTTGGGCAACGCAAGCGGTGAAAGGCTTCCGCGGCAACCACATCTGGGCGCCGGATATTTCGTTTCACAACGGCGTTTACTCGCTGTTTTACTCAGTATCGGCGTTTGGCAAAAACACCTCTTGCATTGGCCTCGCCACCAACAAAACGCTCGACCCTAGCTCGCCCGATTTTAAATGGGTCGACCACGGCAAGGTGGTGCAGTCGGTGCCGGGCCGGGATATGTGGAACGCCATCGACCCCAACTTGATTCGCGACCAGGCGGGCACGCCTTGGATGTCGTTTGGCTCCTTCTGGGACGGCATCAAGCTTGTGCAACTCCGCCCCGACCTCACCGCCCCTGCCGAACCCCAAAACTGGCGCACCATCGCCAGCCGCCCCCGCGACCCAAAGCTCACGGACTCGCTACCCGGCGATGGGGCCATCGAAGGCCCCTTTATCTTCCGCAAAGACGGCTATTATTACCTATTCGTGTCGTTTGATTACTGCTGCCGGGGTCCCAAGAGCACCTATAAAATCATGGTGGGGCGCTCGAAGGAAGTGGCCGGTCCCTATGTCGACCGTGAAGGTAAGTCCTTGGAGCAAGGCGGCGGCACGCAAGTGCTAGCCGGCGACGACAAATGGTACGGCCTAGGCCACAACTCCGTCTACACGTTCGACAACACCGATTACCTGGTATTTCACGGCTACGACGCCGCCGACCAAGGCCGCCCTAAGCTGCGCATCGAAAAGCTAGGTTGGGACGCCCAAGGCTGGCCGAAGGTTCAGCTGTAATTAGTAACTCTACCTAAAAGCTAGCTCCCCTCCTTTTTTCAAGGAGGGGCCGGGGGTGGTTAAAGCTGTTAGAACGATGCTAGAAACTAACTTTCGTTTTCTAACTCTAGCTGGACCACCCCTAACCCCTCCTTGAAGAAAGGAGGGGAGCTAGCTTTTAGCTTATCACTCTACAACAATTTTCTTCGTCAGCAAGCCACTGCTGCTTTTCAGGCGCACCAGGTACATGCCGGTTGCTAGGGGCTTATATAGCGTTACTTCTATCCTAGCCTGGGGGCCAAAATGCTGTTGGTGTACCAGTTGCCCTTGGGCGCTTAGCACTTCTACCCGCATTTGGCCAGAGGGCTTCAGCTGACCTAGGTCGACGGTGAACTTGCCCTGCGTGACGGGGTTGGGGTAAATAGCTAGCTCTGGCAGTTTCTGCGCCGTGTTGGCCGTCACGATGGGGTTGCCTAGGGCCCATTGTTGGCAGGTGCAGCCGTTGTAATCCCACAAACCTAGCTGCACACCAGCATTTTGTGAGGCGCTCGGCACCTCCACTACCCGGTTGCCATTCACGGAGGAGAATACATAGTTGCCGTTGCTCGACCGTTCAATTTTGAACTGCTGGCAAAGCAGGCCGCTGTACGCGTTGAGCTGTAGCCTCGCCGCCAAATAAGGCGAGCAGCTTGCCACCTCGGCCGCCAAGCCACCGAGCGCGTTGGTAATTTTGTATTCGCCGTTGCCGAGCGGGGTAAAATCCCACTGCTGGCACGTGAGGCCTGCTTTGTTGCCTTGCGCAATAGCTTGCCCGGCCACGCCCGTGCAGCCCCACGCATCCCACACTTTCCCGCTGTTGCGGCTCGTAATTTCATAACGACCCGGCGCAACCCAGTCGCGGGTGAGCACGGGCCACTGCGCCGCGTCCCATTGCAACGAAGCTAGGCTCAACTTAGGCGCGCCATTTTCGAAACCTTCGTAATAGTGGTGGCTCACGTAGGTCACGCCATTTTCCTGATAGACGCCCACTTGCCCTGGTCCAATGTAATGACCTGTGGTAGCGAGGATGGTCGTGCCGCCGCCATTGTTCAGGTTAACGCCGTTCTTGTCCAAGTACGGTCCGGTAGGATTAGCGGAGCGCCCAATCTGGATGTTGTAGGTGCTGTTCACCCCTTGGCAGCATGCCCCGCGGTTGATGAACAGGTAGTAATAGTTGCCGTTACGAATCACATAAGGCGCTTCTACCCCGCCGTTGGCTAGGGCGTATTGTGTAGCTAGGTTTGTCGGCTTGCCTGTGGTTTTATCCAGCTGGGTCATGCGAATGCCCCCGAAGAAAGAGCCATACATGAGCCACAGGCTACCATTGGCATCCTCGATAAGGGCTGGGTCGATGGCGTTAACGGCGCTGCTGGCACTGGTCGACACTACTTCGCCCTGGTCTTCCCACTTGTAGTTGGGACTGTTGGGGTCCAAGGTCACGTTGGTGGCGAGGCCGATAGCCGATACTCGGGAGCCGAACGTGGAGCACGAGTAGTACAGGTAATACTTGCCGTTCATAAACCTGCACTCCGGCGCCCAGAAATTCCCCGCGAAGCCCGGCACTTTCGCGTTGATCCAACTTGGCCAAGTACCGAGAGCAAAAACAGGGCGTGGCGCCGGCGTCCAGCTAATCAGGTCGGTTGAATACATACCGTACACCCCGTCGCCAGTCGTGAAGATCCAGTAGGTGTTGCCGCTCTTGACGATGGTACTTGGGTCGTGGGCGCCATTGGCCCCTTGTAATGCGTAAACGTGCTGAATAGCGAGGTAACTAAGTAGAAGAAAGAAGAATGTCGTTCGGCGGCGGGCAGCACCTAGCCACCTAAACGGTAGAAACGAACCTGCTTTGCCAGCAACTGACCCGAGGCAACCTAGCTCGGCGTAGGGGGTAACACTTTTCATAAGAGATGGGATTTGGTGGTGTAAAAAGGAACGGAAGCATGCGTACTAGCAAAGAGGTGAAGGAGCTAAATAACTCGCAGTTAGCGGGTTGAGGCAAAAAAGAACAGAATACAAAAAGGGCTGGGAAAAGATGTACTCCTCTTCTCCCAGCCCATGAACCTAGCCTTTCGGCTTGCTTTTATTTATTCGGAATGCGCAGCACCGTAAACGAGTTTGGGGCTAGCGTGTAGCTCACCGTCGACGACGAAACCGGGAAGGTTTGCTCTTTCGGCGCGAGCTTCATTGGCTCTTGCAGGCTGTTTTCCATCTGCAAATCGTCGCTGGCTAACACAATGGCTTTGCCGGTCTTGCCAACCTTCTTGGCGCCAGCTAGGTTGATCTTCACCGGGCGGGCCGAAGTGGAATAATTCACCAGCTTCACCACGATTTCGTTGGTGGCTTTGTCGGCCACGGCACTCGTGAAGAGGTTGTCTTGGCCGTTTTTGTTGGACACGGGCAGCATGGTAGTGCCTTTGTTTACGCTGAACAACTTCTGCACGTAGTAGTTAGGCGTACCGTAGGAGCGCAGGTTGTCCATCCAGATAAGGTCGGGCGTCCACTGCCAAGCATCCACGTTGGCGAAGAGCGGCGCGTAGGAAGCCATTTCTACCACGTCGGCATTACGCTCCAAACCCGTCATGAAGGCAGCTTCGGAAATAGCGCAATCCCAGGTGTTCTTGTTGCGCGGGCTGGCCACGGCTACACTTTGCGCGGCATACTCGCCGGCAAAAATCTTCGGGCCATTGCGTGGGTAGTCGTCGTAGCGACCTACGTTTTGGCGAAACCACTCCGGCTTGGCGTAGTAGTGCTCGTCGATAAAGTCAGCCTTCATCTCGCGGAATCGGGCAGTAGCCACCTTGAAGCGCTCATCCCCCGGATCGGGGCCAGCGCTGGATACCAGCTTGATATTGGGGTACTTCGCTTTGATGGCTTTGGCAAACAGCTCGTACCGCTCGTAGTACTGCGGGCCCCACTGCTCGTTGCCCGCCCCAATCATCTTGAGGTTGAAGGGTGCTGGGTGCCCCATCGCCGCGCGCTTGGCGCCCCAGGTGCTAGTGGCAGGCCCATTGGCAAACTCCACCAGGTCCAAGGCATCCTGAATGAAGGTTTCCAGGGTAATCTCATCGGCGCTGTGCACGTGCGTATCAGCACTGGTGTTTGGGCCACCCTTGGGCGTAGTCGCGCTGAGCGGCGCTAGCTCGGCCGAGTTGAATTGGCAAGCCATGCCGATGTTTAGGATGGGCAGCGGCTCGGCGCCAATGTCTTCCGAAAGCTGAAAGTACTCGAAGAAACCTAGGCCAAACGACTGGTAGTAGTCGGGCGTGTAGCGGTGGGTGAATTCGGTGTTCCAGCGGTTGATCAGCGACTCCCGGTCGTTGGGCGCGCCAATGGTTTTCTTCCACTGATAGCGCTGCTCCAGGGTCCGGCCCTCCACGATGCAGCCACCAGGAAAGCGCAGGAAGCCGGGCTTCATATCTTTCAGGAGTTGCACCAAGTCAGTGCGCAAGCCGTTGGGCCGGTTCTGCCAGGTTTCTTTCGGGAACACCGACACCACGTCGAGGTCCGCCGTGCCCGCTCCATCGACCACAACTTTCAAGTGTGCCTTGCTGCTGGTTGCCGAGGGCTTTAGTACGGCAGTATATTGCTTCCACTCCCCCGTCAGGCCCGAAACCTGGGCTTGGGCCAAGGCTTGGCCTTTTTCGTCTTCCAAAATTACACGCAAACCGCTTACGTTGCCGGCTCCACGCCGAGCATACACCGAGAAGTTGTACTCGGCGTTTTGCTTCACGCCCATGCCTCGGAACCCTTCGTTGATGAAGCCAGCGTCGGGGCTACTTGTTTTAGAAGTAAGGCGCAGGTAATGGTTATTGGTAGCGCTCAGCGGCTGCTGACTTTGAATAGTGTACTCTTGCAGCGCGGCGGCGCCCTTAATGGCTTTCCAGCCAATGAGGTGGTCGTCGGTTTCGAACGACTTATTTTTCACTAATTCGGGGTACAAACCGCCATCAGCGCCGAAGTTGATATCCTCGAAAAACAAACCGAACATCGTTTTCGGGATGGCAGCGCCCGGCTTGTTCACCTGCACCGTAACGGTGGTGGGCGCGCCGGTCTGGGCTACCACTGGGCTAGCTACCAGACTGCTGATGGCTAGACTCAAGGGCAAAAAAGAAGAATAGGAAGACGAACGTTTCATCATAGGGTAAGAGCAGGCTAAAGAGCGGGAATTCTTGTGGGACTG
>Ga0325401_1000748_pt1 | contig 25063 bp, 24 predicted proteins | sample PopdelMetagenome_FD_205666 | JGI IMG/M metagenome (GOLD analysis project Ga0325401, IMG submission 205666) | Populus deltoides microbial communities from Bellville, Georgia, United States - Xylem-PdKOR-R2 | ecosystem: Host-associated > Plants > Phyllosphere > Stem > Wood/Secondary xylem | place...
TATTTCTACATGTTTACAGACCCACTACCTGAAGCATGATTGGGTAGAGGGTTTGTATTCACATTAGGGGCATCTTCAAATGTTATCCATCCTGCTTTGATCAGTTGCAAAAGCTTTATCTTGAAGGTGTTGCAGGTATGAATGATATGTCCAGCTACACCGGCATGGTATTCGCAAGTGAGATCCGGCTTATACCAGCTAGGGTAAGGTGGTTGTAGGGGTGTCAAAGGCACGGGGGCTACTTGTCTGATACTTAGTAGCTTTTGGTACATTTCATTTAGGGGTAACAGCAATGAAGGCTGTTCTTGGGTTTTTTGGTAGTTCTTTTTAGGAAAACTTTCAGCTTGGTTTTTTACTTGTTGGTTTTGGGGTTCAAGTTTTCTAGTTGGGATCGGGAAGTTGAAATTGGTGTTGGCAATTCGGGATGAAGAGGATTGAGTGTTATATCTTTGGAATTGGCCTTTCTTGTTTTTGGAACTACTTTCAATATGATCAATCTCTCTCTCTTTTACTCCAAAACCTTTTTTCTCCATGGATGCATAGATTTTCCCACTCTTTACTCCTTGCTCTATTCGCTCTGCTACCGCCACGGCATTAGTGAATTGTTGAGCCGAACTACCCATCAAGTGTTCATAGTATGGCGCGCTTTTAGCGTGTTAGCAAACAGAGCAACCATTTCCCTTTCTATGAGAGGGGGATGTACCTGTGCTACTAAATCTCTTCATCTCTAGGCATACTCCCTTATGCTTTTTTTGTCTCCTTTCTCCAGATTAAACAGATTGGTTCTATCAGGAGCAATATCCATGTTGTATTTGTATTGCTTGATGAAAGCATCTACGAGATTCTTCCATGTATGGATCCTGGTATTATCTAACCTCATATACCAGCTCAACGTCGCTCCACTCAAACTGTCTTGGAAGAAATGCATTAGTAGCTTTTCATCATGTACTACTTCTGCCATTTTCTTGCAATAGGATTTGAGATGGGTAACAGGGCATTGAGTTCTGGTATATTTGATAAATTTAGAAATTCAAAATTTCTTTGGTACCACCACATTAGGGACTAGACACATTTCTGCGGCTCGCACTGAGTCATATAAGTCTACTCCCTCAATGGCCCTAATCATAGCCTCTAGTGCTGCCATCTTGTCTTGATCAATGTCATTAGATGGCTTGGTTTTATGGGATTCATTAACGAATGCATCTGCGACTGCAGGTGTTGGTACTAGTGTTGTTGACTGCACAATGTTGGATTGTGTCGGGGCTCCTGTGCGTGTTCTCCTATTATTTCTTCAAGTTGATTTGCTGGGAAAATGGCAGGTCTAGTTGAAGGGCCTTCACCAGAGGTATTCTTTAATGCTTGCTCGAATAAGCTGGTGAGGCGAGCCACACTATCCTTTAGAGAATCCAACTCTTCTTGGAAATGAGTTTCACGGTAAGCAAGCTATTCATCTTCCATGTTCCTTGCTCAGAGTCGGGTGTTGAAGACTCTTTGGGGACCTATATTTTGACCTGACATATGTATGTGTGTTATAATGAATGAATGTATGAATATGGATGCAAATGAAGAATGCATGTATATGAATTAAAGAACTAATCCATGACTTCCTTTATCAAATACAGGTAAAATCCGAAGTCTGATATACTTAAAAGAGGTTTTACCCAAGTCCTTTGATTGATTAAATTCCATACACATTGTAAAATTTAAAAGTAGGCCTAATACAATTGGTTCATACAAAATGTCTTTATTCAAATGATATTCCTATATTGGCTATATTCCTAATGAAAGAGGAAACTTCATTCAAATACTTCTCATATCTATGACAGTTGTTGGCAATCCTAGAAGCCTTCACTTATAGCTCATTTGCCTTTCGAGCCACCATGTCAATTAGCCTGTCAGTTTGTTCGATCTTGTAATGGAACAAAGTGCTATCTTGAAGCAGTGTTCCATTACTGGCGGCTAATGATTCATTGTTTGTCTCTAAAATTTGAACCATCTTTTCCAACTGCTGAATCTGCTTTCTAGCCCTTTACAATTCTTCCTTCTCTATATCAAGCTCGACTACCTCAGTGTTTAGTTGTACGTCGAGGCTGCTGATATAGTCTTGCCATTCCTCAAACTGTTCTTGCATCTTCCTTGCTTCTTCCTCTCGGGACTCAAGCTCGGCTTGTAGCACAGAAACTCGGTTTCTCATATCATTTATTCTGTCCAGGTATTCCTTCATATCTGACGCAGCTATCCTCCTTGCTTCTCTCTCATCATCAGCTTGGACCTGATATCGAGTTCTTAAACTTCTTTCTTCTTCAATGGTGAGATCAGCTAATCTGTTCTTCTCTTTTTCAGCTTCCCATTTTAATTTATACTAGTCCCTTTCTTTCTTCATAGAAGCTATTATCTCTTTGTCAGCAGACTTTCTATTTTCTGAGGCCCTTTTTAGAGTCACCAATTCCTGCTCTATCATTACATGCTTGTTTACCAACTCATTATACCTGACCTTCCCTTTCTCCAGTTACTCATTTGCTTCATGTTGGTTCTTCCTTAACTTAACAATTTGCTCATCTTTTTCCTTTTTATTGCTGATCTAGAGAGGCCTTCATCTCATCTTCTTTTAAGAGTTGGTTTTCCAAGAATTTCTGATGATTTTTGCTCTTGCTAAGCTAAATCCTCAGCTTATCCAATTCTTCTTGGAGATCTTCCTCGTTGTTGACCCTTTTTCTTTTGAGCTCCAATGTCATGGATAACTTATCTTGGGTCCCCCTAGCTCTTTTTCCTCTTGAAGTATTTTCAATGAATTGCCACTCCTCCATATTGAATAATTGAGGTTAACTGAGAACTCTTTTTGAAGCTCCTCTTTGTGGACCAAAATAAGTTGCTTCCAGTCATTTCTAATGGCGTCTAACTCATCCAAAGAACTAGCTTCTTTAAATGGACCGGTATATTCAGTTAACCCCCAAGTTCTTGGTACGTATTTTACTCCTCCAAACTGTCTAGCCACCAATGAGGGTGAGTAGTTGATATAACCAGTCAAGCCAATTAATGTGACCCATGCTTTGTCGCCACAACTCATGAGGTAAGATGAACCACTTACCCAAAGAGCTTACGATCTGAAATTACTTTGGGGAAGTTCTTGGTATTTCTATACCCATGTCTTTTCATCCAAATCATTCCACTCTTCAATCAACACCAGTTCAAGAGGCCTCATGTTAAACCACCAGAAATTATTGAAGACTTCTTTTGACGTTTCCAAATGGCTAACTATCCACATGAATAAGAGAGGAATACAACATCGCATTGCCCCTTTCCCATGCAATCTACAATGATTTAAAGATAGGAAGGTTTCAACTAAGATAGCTGAAGTAGGGTTATTCTTTGTCTTTTCAAATTCAAGGAATGCGTTAGCAGCTTCAATGCTAATAATCCTAGCGGCTTCTGAAGGAAATAGAACCAACCCAAAGATGGCAAAAGCAATTATCTGATATCTTTCTTCACCCAACTTCTCTTTTTCCTTATCTGTCTTCAATTTATTCTCGATCATTTTCCACTTGAACCCTCCATGGGATGTTCTATACCGATCAACTTGGTCTAAATGTAGAAGTTTTGCAACTGCTGCAGCTGTACTCTCAATTCTTGCCTGAAGTACACTTTGTAAGGGTCATTCGGAAAACTCAAGATCTGGGGATACTCTTCAAGAGTAGGGGTCATATCAATATCCCTGAAGGTGAAACATCTGTAGCTTGGATCTCAGAAATGCATCAAGGCTTTGACTGCTGAAATCTGAACAGGCATTCTTCCATACTTCTTCTCAAACAGATTCTCATCTATATATCCTATAATTGGGACCAACTTCTTTATGCTGTCTATGGAACAGTGCACTTTGGTTATGTGTGGTAATTCTTCAACCTTGGTTCTTGAGCAATCCCCTTCGACTAATTGCATCATCTCATATCTTTCCCCATATTCCGAAAAAGTAGGGGAAGTCATGGTCTTAGCTCAAAAATCTTGTAAAGTTCAAACAAATTCTAGGTTATTATACGAGGGATATGTTTTCTAACAGGTCTTAAAAGGTCTATGAACTACCTAGTGACTACCTTTCGTGAAGGCAGTATTGGGGTTTACAAGGGATGGTTAGGGCACTGTGTGACCGCCATCACCAAGTAAACACTCAGCTCATAGTTGGATGTTTCACGAATCTAAACCCTGACTGAAAGTCATGAGGCAGTCCGCTACTCCCCACCTATCCTAGAATTGGGTCTTCTTGCAAAATTAAAATGCATGAATGCATTAATCTTGATGTATTTATGTATGAACATGAAATAAAAGTGTTGAAATAGTAAAGTTAAACAGACCAAAACAGATAATCAAACAATCAAACAAACAAAGCGGTCCCTATTGGAGTCGACATCCTGTCACGGGGGCGCGAGCGCCGCGACGTCTTCTAACGATGGTGGAGGCTCTTGTTGTGCCTCCTATGTAAGGTGTTGTGTTGTGTGTTGGAAAGGGTTTTAGATTTAATCATAAAATTATGATTAATGTTTAGGAGTCGCCACCTAGTATTATGGTTACTAGGAACCTATGGTCTGTGAGAGTCTGGGTAAGTTACTAGTTGTGCAAGAGGAAGACGCATCACCCCCAGTGCACCCTACCTAAGGTAAGCTGCATTGTTGTTTGATTGTTTTTTCTAAGTCAGGTTTCTATTCGTTAGTCTTTTCTAAGGTTCAGGTAGATCTCTCTTTGTGAGAAAGTCTCTACCTTATTGGGGTTAAATCATAATTGTTTAAAAGTTTACATTTTAGCTTCGTAGTTATTTACACCTTGTATCTTTAATACCTGATGGTGTACTTTATCATGTAATTTTACACTTACAAATATTAAAGTCTACATCCAGATCCTAAAAAAATTAGAAAAAAGGTTTTTGATATTTTAGTCAAACCCTAATGGATGATCATAAACCGGTTATGATATCTATTTTTATTTTCAAAACACGAGAAAGATGCAAGTTTTTTAGTGAAAACATGCTTGGAAAAGTATTTAAGATTTGGCCGTAGGCATGAAAACATTTTTTTTTGAAATATTTTGGAGAAAATCGGGTATTTGAACACTGGATTTGTATTTTACAATGTAAATATACAATCCGATATTATACAAAATTGGTAGAAAAATATTTTGAGAAAATCACAAAATTTTCAAAAGGAATTTTGAAATTTTGGAATTTTTTGTCTTTTTAAATATTATAATATATTATTATAAATAAATAAATAAATAAAATTTACATGGGCTGGGCCAGGCTCAGCCACAGAAGAGGTTAGGCCGATTTCGGCCCAAAATGGTTCAGCCGATCTCAGCCCAACATTTTTTATTTATTCCTTTGGGGTCGGGCCGGACTTGGCCCAGAAATGTAGGCTGGGCCAGATACGGCCCGACCCAACGTCCACTGCCTGAGCAGTGGGCGTGAATTATAATTCACGGCCATTGTTCATGTGAACAGTAGGACATGAATTATAATTCACGCCTACTATTTATGCAGTGAACAGCGTGAAGAAGAAGAAGAAGAAAAAGAAAAAGAGGGGGAGGAAAAGGAAGAGGAAAGTTACTTGGCATGAGGGTGGTTTGACCGAGTAGGACGACGTGGTGTAAGCGGTGGCAGCGGTGGAGGGTTGAGCCGCCGGGGTTGCTGGTGCTGCTGCTGTCGCGGTCGGTGCTGCGGTTGCTTGCGGTTGGAGTGGATGAGGAGAGAGTCGTCGCCTCTACTGCTCCTGGTAAGGGTGGAAGTCGCTGGAAAGGGTGGTTACTGCTGCTGCTGGGGTCGCAGTGGTATAGAGGGAAAAAAGTTTCACAGAAGAGAGAGAGAGAGAGGTGGTGCAGCCACCATGTGAGGTTGTTGAGTGTCTGGCTGTGATATAGAATGTAGTGGGAAGGACGGTGGTGAGAGTGGTGGCGGCCGAAGGTGCGGCTGAGAAGGAGAAAGCAGAAAAAGATGAAAACAAGGGAGAAAGGCTGATTTTTTGTCAACTTTACACTCGATTTTTCTTCCTCCTCCAAACATGAAATCTGCTCCTATTTATAGGGGTGGAAGAGGGTAATCTTGTCTTCACCGGGGAAAAATTTTCAGCCCTTGATTTGACTCGAAGAATCTAAGCTGTCAGTTCAAAGTGTGCACCTTAAACTGCCAAATTTGACAGTCCAAGGCTGCTCGAGTTAGCTACTTTAGGCCAGTCATTGGAGCTGTTTTGACGTTTATAGGCCTGACCGGACAATGCTCGGGGATATTAGGGATTTCAGGTGGCTATTTTGGTGCCTGTGTTGTCAATTTTGAGGGGGAAACGAGGTATTAAATGCACTTGCAACACTGCTACCCGGGCAGCGTTCATGGGGAAGATAATGAACCGCGTCTTTTGGTATCTTTTTTTTTTTTTACTCAAAACAGCGCCATTTTAGGTTTGAATTAGGGATTTTGCCAAAGTTCAATGTAGTCCTCTAGCTTTCAATTTCGGTCAATTGAACCCCTAATTGACTTTAAACCTTTGATTTAATACAATTAGGCCTCTGCAGAACTTCAACTTTAGCCCCGTATTTACGTGCCTTTTGCATTATAGTCCTTGGTCTCGAATTTATGCAATTTCATCCCTAATTGACCATTAAACTTTCAATTTCTTCAATTTGACCCCCGGATTTTGTCAATTAAACTCCTATAGTTTGGAGCCTTTTACAGATTGGTCCTTGGCTGCGAATTTTGTCAATTTAACTCCTAATTGACCCCAAAACTTCAATTTTCTTGCAATTTGGCTCCTAGTTTCAATCAATTAACTTGATAAAAATTAAATTTGGTCTCTTAAAAGTCCAATCTTCTCAATTAAGCCCAAATTAGGCTCTCAAACTTAATTTTTCACCAATTAAGCCCCAAATAAAATTAATTTGGCCCATTTAAAGTATAATTAAATCCTTTCACTTAATTAAATCTTTCAATTGAACCCAAATTAATTCTTAAACATAATTAAAATTTAATTTGGCCCATGATTAAATCAAAATTGGCCTATTAAAAATTTAATTATGTCATTGGACTTAATTTTTTATGCAAATTCGTCCAATAATCATTTAATTTGACCTTAAATTTTCATTTGTTCTCTATTTTTGGGCATAATGGCGTCCAATTAGGTCTTGAATTTCCTATAAAAAAAAATGCAGCTTGATTCCCCGGCCTACTTTCTCCACGTTGCCAGCTTTTATTTTATTTTTTGATTTTTATTTTGAAAAAAAAATAAATTTTGGAGAATAACCCAGAATTGGGTTATGACAATATGGATATAAGAATTGTAAATAATCTAACATCATAATAAACAACGAGAAGTATGTTGTCGTCACTTTTTGTTATTAACTTAGAATGGATATATTCCTTCTTTTACTTCTTATATGCATTGCACATCTCTTATTATTTTGTTAAGTGTATTTTTCTCACTCACACACCTCAATCTGTCCATAGGAGTTGTGGGGTCGAAGTTTAACATCGGTTGGGGTTAATTACTTCACCTTAACACTGTCATCCACCTTGGATAGTTTTAGCTGTAGCTAATCGCAATATTTAAACTCGGCCTTTCATCTTGGATGCCATTAACTCAAAACTAATCATGAAATCAAACCCGTCATTTCTACAAATACCATTAGCCAAAGCCAATCGTCATAATCAACTCGGCCATTCATCTAGGATGCCATTTACAAAAACCAATCATCAATCACAACCCAGTAATCTATCTCAGATGCCATTAGTCGAAGCTAATCATCAAGCGCAATCCGGTCATCCATCTCGGATGCCATTAGCCAAAGCTAATTAACAACCACAACCCGATCATAGTTGGTTTAATATTCATCACAACACAATAATATATCCTCCTCAAACAAGTCATTTCAGAACATTAACATTTTCATCATCGTTTCAACATTCATCTAGAACTCGATCAACATTTCATAATCGTTACAACATTCATCAAGAATTCAATCAAGCATTTCGTCGTCGTTTCATCATTCATCAAGGATTCAATAATATATCGTCCATAAGTAAATCATTTCAAAGCATTAACATCATACGAGAAAAAGGTGAAAACCACCTACCTGTTCAACCCGCGGGGTGTCCTTATCCTGACGAAGGCCTAATCCCAGACGTACCACTTAAAACATCAATGGCCATAAATTAGTACATTCGTATTCAATAATCATACACAACTCGTCACTACGCATGTCTCAAGCATACACAAGTTCATGTTTTATTGTTCCATATATTACCATCACACAAAGCAATCATCTTAATCATTGGCCCATTTTAGATACGTAAATTTACTGCAGAATTTAGTTAGCAAAAACTGATTCGCTAGTGACCCAGAATTGTCATTGAAAACTGATTCGCAGTTGACAATAGAAATTAGATAGCGAACACTGATTCGCTGTCGACAACACACTTTAGCAGCGAACAAATTTACTCAGTTGTGTAATTCATTTCCAACATAATTTCGGCAACGAATGCTAGTTCACTGTGGACAACACAATTTTGGTTCATACCTTACTATTTTCCGTAATTTTAGGAAGGAATTTAACAAGTTTTTCTCCCCACTTTGCTCATGTTTTTATGTTTTTTTTTTCCTCTTTAGTTTCAGTTTTCCTTCCCTCCTTTTCTAGTTCTCCTAGCTAGCCTGTTACATACCCTCTTTTGTCATGGTTTCAGACATTTTCAGCACTCATTAACTCTCCTTTCCTCTCTAAGGTTCAAGAGGGATGCATGCAGCTAGATTGGGGGTCTTCTCTTGGGAAAGAGGGAGGGGGTCTACTGCATGCAACTGGTCGGATTTTAAGGAATAGTAAGGGTCACCCTCTCTCTCTCCTTGCATTTATACCCCCCTTAAATGAGGTGGGGTGTTTGGGGTTGGTTTCCAAAACTGGTTTCCCCCCCTCTTAACTCCTTAAGGTAGGCCGGTTTGCTCTCCTAAACTATCACTTGGCATGAGTCGACCTTTTTACTTAGATTTCTGTCGGGCATTACAACGACAAATGATGCATGAATTCGTCAACGCATATAACCCCTTGTTGACTCATGAATCGTCAACGTAACTGAGTCTTTGCTGATTCAGAAATCAGAAGCAAAAACCTGTCGTTGTCGATTCAAAAATCGACAGTGTAAACCATTTGGCAACAAAAACTGTGTCGCTGCTAATTCAGAAATCAGCAGCCAAAAGTTGTGTTGCTGCCAATTCAGAAATCGACAGCCATGGTGGAGTCATTTCTTGTTTTACGTTAACCCTTTTGTTGTGTTTACATCCTGCAACTACTAGCTTTTGTCAGCAGTTATACGGATAGGCTCCATTCTAACCCAACTCATATGGCTAGGTGGGGTCCAACCCATAAATGTTGTTGAGCCGTCAGTCAGCCCAACATAGTAGCGCTGGATCTATTTCAACCCAGCCCAAACCAAAAAAAAAGAGGTTGTTGGACTGCCAGTTGGCCCACCCGACTGAGTCGAGCTGGAAAAGTTTCAGCCCAGCCTGGATGGTTAGCCCGGGTCCATCCCAACACATATTTAATAATAAAATATTAATAAAAATATAATAATAAAATAATAAAAAATTAAAAATATTATTTAAAAAAAATTCAAATTTTCCAAAGGATATTTTAGAAATATTCATGGGTCCTCACATGTTTTTTCAACAATTTTGCATAATACCAGGCTGTAGACTTACACTGTAAGATACAAACTCAGTATTAAAAATATCTGATTTCCTCTAAAACTAAAAAAAAAATTAAAAATTTTAAAAATAAATTTTCATTTCAAAAAACAAAAAAATATTTTGCTTTCATGCATACGGTCAAATCCTAAAGGTTTTTAATGCATATTTTCTAAAGATAAAATCATATTTTTATCATGTTTTAATAAAATACAAAAATAGATATCGTAACTAGTTTATGACTATCCATTAGGGTTTGGTTAAAATACAAAAAAAAACATAACAATTATTTTGTTATTCGAAATACTAGGACTTAGTTATATTCAAGAAATAAATAAGTCTAGCCCTTAGAATGGTTATAATTTAACTCGATAAGGTAGAGACTTCTTCATAAAAACAGATTTCCTTTGGACCTTAGACAAGACCAATAGATAGAAATGCAACTTAGAATAACAATGAAACAACAATACAACTTATCTTAGGTAGGGTGCACTATCTTCTCCTTGTATAACTAGTTCCTTACATGGACTCTTGCAGACCATTAAGTTTTCTAGTGACCATAATACTAGGTGGCAACTCCTGAACTTCATAATCATAATTTTATGATTAAACACAAAACCTTTCATTTCCAACACACTTAGAAGGTAGACTCATTGTTCGACATCGTGCATGCCACGAAATAGGGTTCCTTAAAAAAAGTTTTATTTTGGATAGTAGTGGAGTATATATCAGAGCATAAAGAGTAAAAAATAAGAAGAAAAAAAATCCAAAAGTCACTTTTATTGAATCTATAATGGTACACAAACAAGGAATAATTTGGACCAAACCAATTTATAAAATTCTTCAATTTTTTATAATGGTTCTAGTAGTCCTAATAGCACCCCATATAAAATTTGAGATTATTTAGAGGTCGTTTGTTATAGTAACCAAGGACGAGATTAAAAAGTTGTCGTAAAATGTCAAATTCATATTAGAAGTGAATCTTAAGTCAAACAAATTCATAAAATTCTCAAATTTTATATATTATTTTTTAAGGTTCTAATCACATTACATATAAAATTTGAGGTCATTTGGAGTTCTTTTGCTATAGGAACTAAATTTAGGATTGGAACTTGTCGTAACGTGTCTAATTCGTGTTAGTAATTCAAACTTGTTTTGCTGCTGTTATTTTTCAATTATGATAGTATAATAATATCATAATTGATATATTTAGGTTTCTTTTAAATTTCTTAAATAAACTTTTCATGTTTTTGCTTTTGCGTCTTTAAAAACATCCATTTTTCATATAAATTCACTTGTTACTCGTGAATTTGTAATCATAGTTTTGTCTTTCTTGTTTTCATATTTTTCTTGCTTCCTGATTCATATACACATATTTAGATACATTGTCATGGCTGTTATATTTGGTATTAATTTCAATTCTGTAAAAGTTAAAGAAAGGTGAGACAAGAGAAAAAAGGCGTTGTGAGCATAATTGAGTCAAAAGCCTATATTTGAGTGAACACAAGAGGAGTGTAAATACATAAGGGAGTGGGTGAGGAATGTATATTTTATGCCAACTAACCAATTTTCAGATTCAAAGATGTCAAAGGCAAGTAACAATATGGCACCACAAAGATGAGACAATGAAATTATAACTTAGTTACACATTATGAATCAATGAATTTAGAGATAGGTTGGAAAAGCAACATGTTAATGATCATAGTAGGGTTCAAATTAGACATGAGGGAAGAGAATTTAATGTTAGGATGATTATTAGGTGAGTTAACACTAATATGAATAAGCTTGTGGTTGATAATGCGGACATGATTGATATTGAATTTGAAGATGTGTCCATGGAACTTGGGGAACATTTTGAACAGCAGTGGAATTGTTAGTGAGAAAAGATATGGTGATAATTTTTTCTAGAGGGGTAATTATAGGTACCATGACCATAATGTTGAATTAGGTGGAGATTTGGGTACAATTAAGCTAAAAATATTGGCTTTTGAGGGAAAGAATGGTAATAAAGTTAATTTAGAATAGGAGAAGAAGGTGGAGTGGATTTTTTAGTGTCACAATTATCCAAAGCCCAAGAAAGTCAAGCTTATTATGATTGTTTTTACTGACTATGTCATTGTGTGGTAAGATTAGTTAGTGACAAACCGCATAAGGATTATGAGAGGCAAACTTGAGATGAGATAAAATCCCTTATGAGGAGGAGATTTGTGCCTAGCTACTATTATAGAGAATTGTATCAAAGTTTGCATAGTTTGAGTCAAGGTACAAATAATGTTGATGGGTACTTTAAGGAGATAAAACTTGCTATGATTTGAGCTAATATTGAGGAAGATAAGGAGGCTACTGTAGCTAGATTTATAAATTACCTTAATCATGATATAGCTCATATTGTGGAGTTGCATCATTATATGGAGTTGGAGGAGATGGTGCATATGGTCGTAAAGGAGGAGAACCAACTTAAATGGAAGGGTACCATTTAGCAAAGCCAACCATTATGCCCTTCAAAACCTTGAAAACCCAATTGGAAAGCTAACACTATAGGTGGTCCATCACAGAAGAATGAGGATGGTAAGGCCAAATAGCTTAGAGAGAAGAAAGACACCTCAACCATTGTTAAAGGTAACAATGTTACTCCTACTTATAATCGTGACATTAAATGCTTTCATTGTCTAGGTTTTGGTTATGTTTCTTCACAGTGTCCAAATAAAAGATTCATTGTTATGAAAGCTAATAAAAAGGTTGAGACCAATAGGGAGGATGAAAAGGAGAAGATGCCACCATTGAAGGATACTAATGATGTTTGTGTTAAGTATTCGATAGAGGGAGAGGCACTTGTGGTAAGGAGAGAATTGAATATGCATGTGAAGGTGAATGATTCATAAGGTTAGAGGGAAAACATATTCCACACGAGATGTCATATTCATAATAAGGTATGTTGCTTAATTATAAATGGTGGTAGTTGCACTAATGTAGCTAGTACTGAATTGATAAGAAAGTTAAACTTGCACACTACCAAACATCTCATACCTTTTAAATTATAATGGATGAATGATGATGGTGAAGTGAAAGTGAATAAGCAAGTTTTGGTTGTTTTTTCTATTAGTAAATATTGTATGAGGTGTTACGTGATGTTGTGTTAATACAAGTTAGTCACTTGTTGCTTGGTAAACCATGACAGTATGATATGAGAGTTTTGGATGATGGAGTGTCAAATAGGTATTCCTTTTATGGAAGACCTATAACTCTTATATCTTTGACACCTAAGCAAATATATGAGAAGTAACTGAAATTGATGAATGAGAAAATGGCTGAAAATGAGAGCTTATATATCAAGGGGGCCTTATTTGCTAATAAGGTTTTTATTGATTTTGATGATGATGTTATTTTTCAACTTGGTACTGATTTATTGACCTTAGAACATGTTCACCATGATACAAATTTGAGTTTGAATCTTTTTAAAGAAAGGGAGGATGATACGAACCAAGTTATGTTCGAATTTGGCCTTAAAATGTCTGCAGACCAATTTTACGACATTAGGCATATCTCTCAAATTGTAAATTAAAACGAGCTTAAATATTACATGGAGATACTAAACATATGGAAATATATTTTTATATCTTTTTAGGTTAAATGGAGTTTGAGAACATATTATTTTAGAGAGTCAAAGTTACTAGACAAATCTAGTCAAATCTATCAAGCTAACCTTTGTGTACTGTTTAGGACATATCTGGAGATACATGTGGCATTTTGCTGCGATTCAGGTTAGGATGGAAACTAGACATCTCAAGATTTCCAACCATATATGGTGGATCCAATAATTCATCTAGATGAGAGAAAACAATATATTTGAAGTCAGGACTTAAAATCTAACAATAATGTGTGAAAATTGGAAATTTGGGTTACGTGGAGGAATCTTGACATGAAGACTTTGTTTTTATCATCCCATTTTATTTATTTATTTATTTTTGAATAATTATTTTTTAATTTGTATATGTTTTGACCCATTAGATATTTTTTAGGGATTTATTTCATTATTAGATTTATGTTAGTTGATTACTAGTTTAAGCTCATTAGCTTGCAACCCAAAAGGAGGTCATTATGCTTAGTTAGATGATACTATATTATTTTTTTTTAGCTGCAAATTTCAGTAGCAAGTTGGAGAATAAATGTGAGTTTTTTTTTTTTTTTTTGCTTGTTTGTGACAAAACAACCTTTCTTTTAAAGGACAAAGATCATACACTGATTTATCGAAGATTAACTGGCTTTATAATGTCATTTGCATACTTAGGGTTCTTAGACATAAGGTTATCTCTGGGTCCAAGTTTTTTGCCAATACCTTTGGTTCTTAGGTACAAAGTTACCTCTAGGTCAAGGTTCTATCAAACTAGATTTTTGGTTTTCTGAGTTATTATCTACTTCAATGGGGATTGCTTTACCACGTGATCAAAAGTTCACACAATGTTTTTTTTATGCTTTAATTTTTTATATTACTCATGTATTTTTATATTAAATATAGATTAATGTCTAAACTATATTTAGATGTTGTTTTAGATTACACACAAGCTTCTAAGTTAGGTGGGGGATTAGCGATTTGCCTTATGACTATAAGTCAAAGTTTAGATGCGTGAAACACCCAATTCATATCTTAGTGTCTGTTTGGTAATGAAAGGCATACATGCCCTAATCATTCCTCGCAATACCCCTATATTGTTTTTATGAAGATCATCACTAGGTAGGTTTGAAACCCTTTGAGACCAAGTAGAAAACTTATCCATATTCACTTAATGAATAGAATCTATTCTTAGGATATATGTGTCATATTTAAATTACATTAAGGAAAGCCCAATATGTAGCATCCTGAATTCCAGGACTTTTGGGTGGTAAATAATCATCAATGAGATTTACAAGAGTCTTGATTATTACAAATTGACCGAGATAAATATGAATTCCCTCATTGATCTAATAATGACATCAGATGACAATAATTATCGCCCTTAAAAGGTGAACCCGCTTTCAATTTACCTTTTCTTTTTCCGCATGCTTATCATATTTATTAGCGTTGCAACACTGCATGTCTTTCATTTGTAGAAGAAATGTAGGCCCACCCCTAAACACCAACCCTACCAAGATCTACAAGAAGCAAATTACAGAGTTTAGCCTGGACAAAAGCAAGAAAACTTCATGAGAAAAGAGATGGCAGTTACCCGATCTAATAAGAATCATTCACTTCAAAAAGAAGCCTTCACACATGAAAAGCCAAATTGAGAAGCTCATTATGAATATGCCTCTTAGTCTCTCTTCACACCCTCATCAAAAGATTGTTTCTGATACTTATCTAGTTAATCAAAGTTTGTAAATTATTGCCTTCAACGCCCCGACTTCTTCAAAGATTCATATTGTTTTGCCTCAGAATTCACTACGATTTGTTGCAAACCAGATACATCAAACATCTTCACCTTTGTCCAAAGCCACTCAACAAAAAATCACAAGAAATTTAGAATATCAAGTTTATAAATTGATGAGCATGGGACAAGTTGAGTTTATGAAAGATAATGGCATCTACCATAGTCACCGGATCATCTTCAACATAACAAATGGTTGGTAAACGCTAACGAGACATAAATATTGCTATCCTAAGAAAGGTGTTACATTGTCAATCATTATGTTATGTAACTTTTCTATTTTATGTTTTTGTTTTGGGATTGCATTTCATTTTTCAGTGAAACATGTTTTTCTATCTTTTTATTATTTTGAAATCAAAAGATGTTTTTTTATAAAAGTAATAACTTGACATTATATTGTTGTCCAAGATTGGATAAATTTAATGGTAGAAATGATCAAACCCCAAGGTATGTTATGCAAAATGCTATAAGGCAACCCCTTTGAAATTTATAAAATTGACTTTCATAACTGATCTTATGACTCTATTGAAAACATTTTGACCATATTAGTTTTGTAAAAAAACCTTTTCCCAAAATAATCTTAAAAAATTGTTTTTGCTTTTTTTATTATAGAAATAATTTGATGTTTGCTTATAATAGTGTTCAAACACCCTTTTGTAAGGTTGCAAACAAATCATTGCAGCAATTCTTATTTTATGGTAACCAAACAATTCTTAACCAAAATATAAAAAATGAAAATAATATGCATAACATGTCTCTTGGACCAAATTTTAGTAGTATGCATAATCGCACATAGTTCGATTTGCTACTCATTGATTAATAAAAACATAAGTCATATACAAAAGTTCCAAACCATTACACTAGATTAGGACAAAATTTATCGGTTCTAACCGCTTATGCTTGAAATGATAAAAGGTTATCTTTTTTATTCCTTCACGTTCTAAAAATATATCCCTTGTAGTCTCCATTTGAGCTTGAATAATTTTATTTTTTTTGTAAACACTCTAACTAGGATCACACCCCATACTGAGGGGCAAATGGAAATTATAATGTCAAAAATTGATCTTAACTAGGATCACACCTTACACTGGGAGGCAAATGGAAATTCCAAAAGTCAAAAGTCGATCTTGACTAAAATCACACCCTATATTAGAGCCCGGGAAATCCAAATGATGGGGGAATGCCTAAATGAAAGACAAATATGACTACGTCAAGGTCAAAACAAAATGAGGATGCCTCACTAAAGCAATCAAAAGGAGCGAATCAAAGAAACATGATAAAAAAAAAAAACATTGTGGCTTTGATCCTAAGTCTTTAAAACCTTGAAAAACTCTTTGAGCCTATAAATCTGTTTCTTTTATAACCAGTAACCATAGCCTGCATTACATGCCTTATAAAAGCTTTTTCTAATCAAGCAATCAAGTAAGCAAACTAAACAGATAAATGATGTTCTCAAAATGTGAAAGAATGTTCTTACAAAAATAATGACATTGCAAACAAAGCTACTATTATTCATAGTGACAAAATAGATGCTAAAAATGAGATAATTTTTTCTCAAACAAAACCTTAAGTTTTTATTTGAGCCTCTTACTTTGAAGTCCATAAAAACCGAAGGTCAACTCATCATATACCTTTACCAATTCCAATCTTACCAAGATAAAAGATCAAATTATCCTTTTTTCCTAAAAGATTAAATCCCTTGGGAAATATAAAAAAATTCAAAACAAAATTATTTTAAGCTTACATTGGATAAATCTTTGTCTTCAAAAATATAAAAATTCATCTGAGCCATGGATAACCTAACTTTGAGCTAACATGTTTTTCTCAACCTTTACTCTATCAATTCCGAAACACGTAAATGATTTAAAAAAAGAGGTCATTGATCAAGTTTGAAAAGTCCTTGACATAAATAACATTAACATTTCTTATGAGTCGTCCTTGAAAAGTTGAGCAGTCAATGAGCAATGTAGTGGACCTTAAGAGGGATAAATGATATTATTCAGATCAACTGAGGGGAAAAGAAGCCCATTGTGAACAATCAAATGATGATTTAGCAAAATCCATCGAAGTTACGAATGGCTTCTAAAAACGACAAGTGTTCTTAATGATAATCAAAAGAACGAGCACAACTAGATCATATGAAGACAACTTTGCTCAAAAATAGTATATTACTTGGTGAACTCCAATAGCATTTGAGAGTAACCCTACACTTGAAAGGCAACTTTATGGCCAAAAATTGATTTTTCCTTTTATGGATGCCTATGACATATGAAAATTGTTATCACATAAATGAGTAGTCAGAGGACAATTTACAACAGTAATTGACAATAGATGATTGGATAAACGTTTTCAAAGAAGTGAGAATAATGGAGCACTACTCCTTCATCAAAATAAAATGAGTGAGCCATGGATACCACAATCAAGGGACACCGTCTGACTATGAGGCAACATCATAAGCAAGAGAGGTTGTCACTTCTCAAAGAATGGTTAACTGAGCAAACTTTTATTTATTGCCTTAATGTTCAAGTTGTGTAACAAAGAGGCAATCAAACACATTAGTCACATGGGTAAAACCCATATGAGCTGAAAAATCAAAAGACTAAGAGAACTTATCTTAGAAATTACAAACCTCATCCATCAAGCAATAAAGAGATGGCAAGAAAAGGAGGCTTATATTTCAAACCAGGTATTGTACATGCATAACATTTAAAGCATTATACAAAGTCTCGCACATGAATTGCACAAGAAAGAATCCTTAACGAAGTCTAGTAAGACTATAACAAATTAGAACTCGGTAAGTTTTTAAGCCCAGCAAGGCTCCAATGATTAAAAACTCAGCAAGGTTATGACATAAAAAATGTTCAGCAAGACTCCAACAAATTAGAACTCAGCAAGGTTCTAAACTCAGTAAGGCTCCAACGATTAAAAACCTAGCAAGGTTTTGACAAAGAAAATTCTAGCAAGACTCTAATAAATTAGAACTCAACAAGGTTCTAAGCCTAGTAAAGCTCTAGTGATTAAAAACCCAACAAGATTTCAACAAAGAAAAGTCTAGTAAGACTCCATCAAATAAGGACCCTGACAAGGTTCTGAGCTCAATGAGGCTCCAAGTGATTAAAAACCCAAGAAGGAAGAGTCTAGCAAGACTCCAACAAATAAGGACCTAGCAAGGTTTTGAGACCAATAAGGCTACAATAGATGATAAGAAGTCCATCATGAACAATCCAAAGAAAAATTAGAAGATGGTCAACTTCGAAAAAGGAAGGTAAGACATCTTTAAGACATCATCATCAATTATTTGTGAGAAATCCTAGATATTTTTCACACCATGAGTAGGGTGGCCAAATATAGACTATTTGTGAAAATCATAGATATATTTCACACCACGGTCAGTTACCCAATCTCGAGTCATGAGCTGGTTGCCCAAACAGAGACCATTCATGAAAAATTCTAGATATTTTTCACACCATAAGTAGGTTACCCAATCATTCTAAAATGTAATAAAGATTTTATAAGACTGGGTGCATGAAGCCAATTAGTTGTGCCTCAACTGACATTAGTGTCCCCTCTCTCCTAAAAAGTCTTAAGTTAGAACTTCTTTTTTGTGGAAATAAAAAATAAAAATTAAGCACAAGTATTATTAAAGTAGTGTTTGGTTATTATTTTAGGATAGAACAGACATAAATAGTGGAGACAAGACTGAAAAAGAGATGGAGACAAATTTGTATTTTGTAGTGATGAATAAGATAAAATTATTGTTTTTGTATCATGTTTGGTTGTGGTGGACAAGATAAAATAAAAATAAGAAAAAGTTTATTTTATTTTATTTTATCAAATGTAAGAATTTTATTGATCAAAAATAGCAAGACAAGCTTGGAATACAAGCTGGAAACCAGTAGAACAGTACATACACCAGATAGCAGGCATAATAACAAAGCTAAATAGCCGAAGGGAACATGTTCCCCAAACAATAAACCAAGGGAACAGGATACCATAACCAAATAGCATGAACATCCCTCATGCAAAGAAAACCCTTCCAAGGGAGGAAAGGGCCTAGTGAGAGGGCCCTGCAGCAAAAAGAGTCATGTGAAGCCAATTTGCTCCACAAGAGTCAGCCGAGGAGGAGGTTTTGGAAGGTCTTCCACTCCTTCCTAAGGGCACCCCTGGGCGTTTGATGGCAGAGGCAGCTTTACTTCTGGTCAAGTATTGCCTCCGTGGAGGTGATGTTGCGGCAGCTTCATAGCAAGCTTCAGATACATGAACAACCTGAGGAGAGCCAGAAGAAACTCCAGGGGATCCTGGATGCGAAGCTAACTTTGCCCGCTTGTGCACAAAACATCCTGGACCCTTGTCGACGGCTACAGCTGCCTCAGCTGCCATTGGGTCAATCAATGGCTCACCATGAGGTTCCTCCCTAGGTGACTGTTTTTCAACAGCTTCAGTGTCAACTGCGGGATTAGAGCATCCAGAGGGAGCAGTAGAAGCTGGGGCATGCTTTTTTCGCTTATGATTGAAAGTTGAGTTGCATGCTGAAGTGGAGTGTCCCAATGTTTTGCACTGCTTGCAAAATCTGGGTAGGGATTCATATACCACTACCTGTGCTTTGGGAACACCATTCGGGAGAGTGATATCAATCAATGATGGTAATTCAGCAAGCAAGTCAATCTCAATCAACACTCGGGCATAGGAAAGCCGAGTCATGGAGGATGTTGGAGAATCAGCATGCACTGGTTTCCCAATCATACTGGCCAGTTTAGAGAGACACAAAGGGGACCAGCACTGAAGGGGAAGGTTGGGAAAACGAACCCAAACTGGCATCCTAACCATATCAGAGGTGTTAAAATCAAAATAATCAGGCATAGGTTTCAAAATCAATAACCGGCCATAGATAGAGTATGGCCCTCCATTTAGCACTTCAGTCATATCCAATTCAAAAGCAAACTTGAATATGACCCAGCCAGAGTCGTGCATGGAGAAATGGACATTACATTTCCATGCAGAATTAACAAACTTGGAGATGGACGAATAGCCAGGAAATTTCCAAGCTATGAACTCGATTTAACTACACCTCCACAAGGCTTTGTATTCGCCCAAATCAGATTCAAGGAAATTGCAAGAAGACGTAGCAGTGTAATCAGAGAAATGCATTAAGGGAGGAGGCGATGGAATGGTAGTACATACAGGATGTTGTGATAGAGAGGGACCAGGGCTCCCTGAAAAGGGTGTACCTTGCGATGGGAGAATCGGCGAAGAAGCAGTTCCAACCGTCAACCTAGTGTTAGGGTTACCAACACCAAACCTTGAGTTCAGCGAACCAGACTCAGCAGGGAGACCACAATGTGGTCTAATAGAGACAGGGGAGGTTGAAGGGATGACACGTGGCTTAGAGGAAGAGGATGGAAGAGCAGCCGGATGCGGGCTCTGAAAATCCCTCTTTCGATGCTTTGTGCGAACCCTAGCTTTACAATTGGACTGAACAACATCTGCAAGAGTAATATGTGTTCGTGGAGATGGGTGGGACGAACAGAAATCATAATCACGCTGAGCAGACCTCAACATCGATGATTTTTTCTTAGACTTGGCCATAAATATACCAAGAGAATAGAGGAAGAGCCAATCAGAGTGCAGAAAGCAAGAGAAGAAATCGTTGCACAAGAAAATGGTGAAAACATGAACAGTAGCAGGTTTGACCTTTCCTGCAACCTAGATCTTCTCTCTCTTACTTCTCACTTAAGTTTATTTTATTCTTAATATGTATTGCTGTCAAAATTACATATTTAAAAAAAATTAGATATATTTTTTTTACTTTAGTTTATATTTAGTGTTGAAATTAATAATATTATAATAATTCTAGTTATAAAACCATTTCTAAATTCACGGTTTGACTCGGGGCCTGTACCGGTTCGAGTTTAAGAAAAAATAGATGAAGGATTGACTTGACCTAACCTAGTCAAAAACCTAGGTTAACTTAGGATAAAACACATGTAAAAAACCATTGACTTTTTTGAAAAACAATTGGTCAAAACAAGACTGCTTTGATTATTTTTTAAAAAAATTAGGTCAACCAGATTGACTCTCCTGATCCGTGATCTAAATATTGTCTCAGGTCGATTCTTGAGTCGGATTGTAAAACTATAATATTAACCACTTTTATCAATATGTTGACTCATGTCAACCCATATTCAACCTCTCGACATGTGACCTAAGCTTTGTCTTAGTTCATCCTCGAATCGGGTTTTAAAACTATGATAATAACAACTTTTATCCTTACATTAACCTGAGTCAACCCATTGATCCTCATGATCCATGACCCAGGCCTTGTCCTGGGTTGACCCTTGAACCAAGTTTTAAAACTATGATAATAATCACTTTTATTTTATGTTGACCCTCTTGACACATAACCGAGGCCTTATCCCGGGTCAACCATCGAGTCGAGTTTCAAAACTATGTTAATTACAAATTTTATCCTTATATTGACCCGGGTTAACAATCAACCCACTAGTGATTCAGGTCTTGTCCCAAGTTGACCCTCAAATCGGATTTTAAAACTATGATAATAAGCACTTTTATTCTTACGTTGACTCAAGTCAACCCGACTCGTGACTCAGGCCTTGACTAGTAACTCGGGATTTGCCCTAGATCAATCTTTGAATTGGGTTTTAAAACTATGATAATAATCATTTTTTATCCATACATGTTTTAGTTTGACAATTTTGGAATTGAAAGCTTTTTACAGTAATATTTTAGGTATAAAAATAATAAATATTGTCTCTCGAGACATGTTCCTTTTATACTTCTTGTTTTAAAAATACAGATAGTCATTTTAAAATTCTCATAAAGATAAATTTATTTTTATATCTCTGTTTTTATGTTTTCAAACAATACATTTATGTTTTTATTATTTATGTTTTTTCTATTTCAATGTAGTAACCAAACGCTACTTAATATTCTAGTAGCATCAATTATAGGTTATAAACATGAGAAACACTGATCATGATAACTTATTTATTAATTACTAATTAACGTCATTAAAAATTTAACTAAAAAGGTTAACACATTTTAAAATAGATTATAGGAATTAATATGACTAAAAGTTGAAAGTATAGTGGCACAAGGTGATTTTTTGCATTTAAATAAACAAAATCTTCTATATTTATTCGTAGTTTAATTCATACTTAAATTATTTACTGTATATTGAAATTGTGCATGAACTTGCATTTGCAAATTGTAAGGGACTATTATAAATGAGTTTTAGCTTCGTTGGCATTATGTAACGTCTTTCTTTTTTTCTTTCTTAAAAATTTAGGTATTATTCTATTTTAAAAAAAAAATTGATGTTATAAACTTTATTACTGTAGTAAGAAAGTAAAAACACAAGGATTTTGCATGATTCGTTTTACAACAACTACATAGTAAAATTGCATCTTTAATTTTATTTGTAGTGCTTTTTTAAATTGAACATTCCTTTGTTGTAAATAATAATTACCAGTGCTTAATTCTGTATTTTTTATAACCATGTTTATAATTAGGTGTGAATATAAATTAAGAACTAATTTTTACTATCATGCTATCTTCAAACAATAACTTTGACTATTTAAACTTAATTATAAGCAATTAATTCCATTATGTTCGTTGAACTTGTTAACCTTAATTTAATGCATTAATAAAGTTGAAGCAAGTGACTTTTATTTATTGAAATGTTCATCAGATATCAATATAGAAAATTACAATGATACCAAGTAAATACTTAACAAACAAAATTAATTAGCATATTTGTAATAAATAGGTAAATTTCAAATAATATCTTTGAAATATATGATAAAATAATTTGAACCAATTGGGATCATCTGGTATGATTATGTTTGGCATTGTTTTTCATATAAAGAATTTTCTCTATCTCATCTCATGCTGTGAAAAATATGAAAAGCAAAGCATATATATCAAATGTAATCATGTTATAATATAACACAATTTAGTTTTTTTTATGAAAATATAGAAGTCCCAACATTAACTAAACAAAGAAAAAAAACACTTGTACATAAATCTTATTGCTTAATCTTTCAGTTTCAGTCCATGCACTGTGTTTATGTGATTACAAAGTTACTTGCATCTACTCCTCATGATCGTTCACCGACACTGATGGAAACATATCATTGACAGGAAATTCCATGTCAAAATTTGTTTCCAGATTATCAAACTCAGAAGGGAATGACAGTGGTTCATTCGCAGACACCTCACAGTTCGTACTAATCAATCCTTGGGTTTGAATTGGTTCCATAAATCTTGGCTCAGAAGGATCCATGAGAGGACTCGAAAGCCCTGTAGAAACTAGTGGATCTAGGTCAGAGGAGTATGAAACCGATGTTGTGTTGACTCTAGCAGCTTGAGCATGACCCCGAATAGTATTGGTCGTACCAATACCTTTTCCTGTGACTGCAATGATGGTTGGCTCAGCCACGCGTAGAAGCCACTCAATGGTCTCACCATCAGTCTTGTTACCAAGCTCTTGAGTCAACTGAAATACTCTAGCAGCACAGTTAACTGGCAGGCGGATACGACGATCTCTGCCATTCACCTTTGCATGGCGATCTTTCCTGGGTTTGGGATCGGTCACCTTTGTTTTTGAGGTGCTTGCTTTGTTCATAGCAATAAGTTTTGATTTTTCTTTTGTGGTGAAAGAATCATGATATTTTTCTACTTCAATAATATTGTCTTAGGACATGATATAGATATAAAGGTGGGTATGCACGTGTATATATAGGATAGACACGACTACTCTTTAACTTGAAATTTTATTATTATTATTATTATTATCTAGTATAGTCTATGTACTTTGTAACAGTAGTGATGGAAAATTGAGAAGTATTTTGTTGGTTAGATTTCAAATTAGAGTATATCTATGCTATAATCCAATGGCTGACAGAAGGTGCATATTCAACTTCGTAAGGAAGGTGAGTGATATTTACTTTTTTACTGTAAATGGAAGAGATGAAATGGTAATGTGTGAAGTTTGGTTATATATAGGTTTTTGCTTGTTTTGGAATTTGTTTTACATGAACACATCATTTAATTACCTTATTTACGTAAAGACGCAAATACAAATGAATATTTCCTTGGTTGTCCTTTACAAATATAGATTTTGCCACAACATCTGTCTTTGCATAGACGTTGTACATGACATTGCAATATTTGGAGAAAAGCAATTGCAATATTTTGAGGAAAGCAATACTTCTATTGTATGAAGATTGAGGCAAAATCCATTTTGCGTCATACCTTATTATTGCGAATTGAATACACGAGAATTGTGAGCTATTAGATTATCAAGATTTATGTATATAGATCCCACTAAACTAATGGTATATCTATACTATTAGAAAATTATCAAATACAAACAAAATACTAATGAAACAAAACTCGTCAGTAATTTATAATGACATTTACCAATGAAATATTTTCTCGTTAGTCCATCAGTATTTACTGACAGAAATATTTTGTCTGTATATACCGAGGAAATTATAGTTGGAAATGAAGGAATAAAAAAAGAGAAATGATATGTCATTATTATAGACAGAATTGCCAACGAAATATACATGTTGTTAATATTTATCGGTGAATCCATCAGTAATATTTAAGTTACAACCTGACAGACAACCCCTCCTCAACCCCTCTCCCGTTTCTTCTTCTTCTTCCTTTTTATATTGCAGAAAACAACATACATAACCCTCATATTTTGTCATAAATCAAGCTTTCATCATCACAAATTTAGTCACCCTAACACTCAATTCGTCATCATCCTTGTTCTATATCATTTGTTTTTAAAAATCATCACATCAAGTGAGAAAAGGTACATGTTTTTTGTTGTAACTCATTTTGAAAATGTTAATTTTTTGGGCATTTTTATGTGGTATATGTAATTTGTTTGTGTGTTTGCTTGTTTTATAGCTTTTTTTCCATAGA
>Ga0325401_1000750_pt1 | contig 25041 bp, 7 predicted proteins | sample PopdelMetagenome_FD_205666 | JGI IMG/M metagenome (GOLD analysis project Ga0325401, IMG submission 205666) | Populus deltoides microbial communities from Bellville, Georgia, United States - Xylem-PdKOR-R2 | ecosystem: Host-associated > Plants > Phyllosphere > Stem > Wood/Secondary xylem | place...
CCCACTTACAGTGTAAATCTTGCCGATGAAGGGGAGCAGTCGAACTACTCAAAATTATTTAATGAATTGTAGAGGTGGAAAGTCCTCGTCCTCTTCTCTCTCTCTCTCTCTCTCTCTCTCTCTCTCTATATATATATATATATATATATATATATAGATGGTGTATTGTGTGGTATGCGGAGAAAAAATAAATAAAGATGACAGTTTTTTTAGCGATCCTGTTTCTATGTGAGGACATGGATACCGCCTTCATATTTACTATCGAACCAAAATGTTTCGACATTGAAAATATTACAATAATTAACTATTATCTATAAATCTAAAATGCAGGGGAATCCAATGTGGATCCCCTCGTGTAGTATAGTAACGTAGACGGACTGTTTATAGTTTTTTTTTTTTTAATTTTTCCTTTACTGGACAAAATTATAGTCAAATTTATTGAAAAATAATGAGATTGAAAGATGAAGAATCAAAATAAAAAAATATGAAAAAAATAAGTGGTTTTAACAAAGTTTGGGGTAAAATATTTATTGTATATTTTTTAAATTATAAATATTAGATCCTTTCAGTTTCAAGGATTTAAAGGTAAAATTAATTTTGATATCAAACTTTATTATTTTTTTATTTTTGTTGCTTTTAGTCTGAAAGAAATGAGAGAAAAATATTGGGATCTGATGCTAAAAAGAGAAAGCTTTCGTTGCATCAATTCTGATAAAAAAATAATTGATATTGGTGTCAAATTACTTTATTTGATGAGAAAAGTTTATATTAAGTGTTTTTTTTACCTTGAAATTTTCTAAAAAAACATATATGAGCTCGGTAAATTTTTTAATTTCAGGTTTTGGGGTATTTTTTTGGTTTTTGAGGGTATGGATGAGTTTATTAAGTTGTTTGGGATGTTTTCTAAGTGATTTAGATCAGAATGGGTTGGGAAATCAGTTTTTTTTGTTAATGCTTTTTTTTTTATATGTATCTTTTCAAAATGATTTTTAAATTTATATTTAAATTAATATTCATTCTTTCTTTTATTTTTTATCTAGTCTCTTTTAAATAACAATTATTTTTTAGTTATTCTAAATGCATTTGATTTTTTAAGAAATTGTTTTAATTCATCTATAATTTTTTTGTATTTTATATAAATAGAATTTATTTTATTATACACCTAGTTCTCAATTTATTTTATGAGATATAAGGTTTTTGATTTTTAATTTAAAAAAATATTATAGAAGTTTTTAAATTTATTTAAAAAAAAACAATATAACCAGCGATGAAATACAAGATACATGAGGATGTTTTTTTTAAATATTATAAAAGTAAAATAATTAGCTAGTATCTAATTCAAATCTTGAAAATAATGAAATGAGGATGCTGGAATTGAAAAATAAATCTCTATCCGATAATACAAGATAAATGCACTTTTTTTTTAAGAAAATGTTCAAACTTGTAGATGAATCAAACAATAAAGCAAACAAATTCATAGTTTTGAATAGAGCGGACTCCATTGTTGATTCTTCTAACAATGCCCTCTATCCTGTTGGCAGCCGTTTCATGACTCGTGACAAGGGAAAAGGAACAGGGAATTGAATTTCGTCGTGGCGTGACCATGCTACATTCTAAAAAAATAAATTTTTATTAGATTAGTGGTGTGTTTTAAAGTATTTTTTATTTGAAAATATATTAAGATAATATTTTTATATTTTTATATTTATTTTTAACATTAAAAAAATAAAAATCAATTAATTTAAAATAAAAATAAATTCAAATATTATTAAAAATATTTTTTAACACAAAAACAAATCCAGTCTAAACTTGCTTTTTAATCAACTTTTTGCCCAGCATCATCATATATACCCAGTTGAGTGGGTCCATAACAATCGGGAATTCGAGGGAGGAAAAGGCCACTTTAATGAGCACATTTGCATTCACGGCTTGGACTTATTTCTATTTTTAATTTTTTTAAAGGTAGTGTTTATCATTGTGTTTTGAAAATGTTTTTGAAAAAATTTTAAAAAAATTTATTTAATTTTTTTAAAAAATTAATATGTTTTTTTATATTTTTAGACTATTTTATTGTGCTGATATTAAAAATAATTTTTAAAAAATAAAAAAATAATATTTTAATATATTTTAAAATAAAAAGTATTTTAAAAAGTAACTGCTATCACATTTTTAAACACCCTAATAAAGAAATCATTCTTTTGTCAAACCTCTTGAGATTATCTTCTTGGTTATTTTAACATGCAAATGTGTTTTTTAATATATTTTTAGGTGTTTTTTTTTATAAAAGCTAAAAATAAGTTTTTAAGATCTAGAAAATGATAGAATCGGACAACACATCATCTTCAATGCTAGACTCAATGTCAATTATTAAACAAAAATAATAAAGCGAACAATATATTGTTTGTTCTTTTTGTTCTTAAAAAAAATCAGACATGCTGGTCTGGTTTGTTAGACCCAGCAATACCTTTAAATAAAATTATTTCTTGTTTTTCATTTAATTTTTTATTAATATCCTCTCTCATTTTGAGGATCTTTTAGTTTAATTTTTTTAAAAAAATATCAATTGGTATTTTATATTGTTTTTATGATTTCATAATACTCGAAAGAGATTGTTATAGTGTGTTTTAAAATTTTTTCTATCTTAAATTTTAGATTAGATAAGTTGTATTTACATATTTTATTTATAAAAAAATCACATGTACATAAATAGCAAGTAGAATTAACCTCAAAATAAATAAAAATGATTTATTTAATATTTTCAAATAGTTTTAATATATTAATATATTTTTAAGTAAAATACACTTTAAACTTGTCATATTTTTAAATAGCAGTCATTGAAAAAACAGGAGGAAAAGAAAGCTATCAAGTAGTTTCACACGCACCAAGCAACTTGCATACTAAAGACAAGAAGATGGTATGAAGGAAGATCATATATTTGAAGAGGTCAAACCATTATCTTTTAATTCTTTAACTTTCAATATTTTAATTGTTCTTGCCTGTTCATTGCTTTTCCCTTTAATTTAATGTATCCTTCAACTAATCAATTTACATTCTTCATAATTAAGAATATACGAGACGAATTATTGAAAGTGACTAATATCTTTTAATACATTAACAAGACTCAAAGTAAATTAAATTTTATACTCTTGATTAATTAATTTGTAGCTCAATTAATACCCATGTCACCGCTTTTCCAAGACGATGCACTCGGTTTGTGAGTAGCCCAATGCCCGGTGCTGCTGTAATCAGGTGAATTCCACCGGAGTTTTAGACTAGGCCTATTACAGAGATACAGACAGACTCGTGGTGTATGAGTTAGCCCAATGGCCGTGGCTAGTGGTTTATTCAGCAAATAGGCCTAAGACGCATAGTTTCTTTTTGGGTCACAAGGGCTTGCAGCTCTACTGCTATTGACCAAATGGAACGATGATCCTCATAGCTCAAAACCTCCTCCCATTTTATCAATCTCAAGGAAAAATCAAGCCTTGTTTTTCTTTTTTTGACAAGTACTTTGGATCTTTAAACAGAACCATATATATGGAGCTTTCCTCCTCTTCTTTTTGAGAGAAAAAAAGAGAGTGAAATTAAGGGTTTTTTTTGCAAGTATTATTGATGTTTTCTCTTGGTATTGGCTGTTTGATGCTCAGACAGAACCATACCTATGGAATTCACTGGCTTTTATTTATTTTTCCTAATAAAACTGAAACCATAGTGATTTCCAATCTCTGTAACCATAATTATTTTTTATTTTTCAGCAGTTCTCAATCTGCCCTACTTGGATTTCCATTAGGTTAGCACATCACTCTAGCAGCAAAAAAATTCTGCTTGCGTGCATGATCCCAAATTTATTGGCTAGTTTTTTCCTTGTATTCCCCGAAGTTAGATCGATTGAGTTTGTAAATCGGCATCTACTCCTTGTTCACCCTTATGTTTAGGCGTTAGCTCCAAATCTTCCATCTCCTCCATTTCTCCAACCGCAAAAAACAGCCAATACTTTTAACTTTTAGAAAAAACACAATTTTTTTTTTAACTTTTCTTATAAATACTTTTAAAACATTAAAAAAAAAACCACAAAATCTACATTTGAGTTTCTAGCAACTTCACGTCCAAAAACAAGTCGCTAATCTTTAATTTGATTGTTGCCGTCGAGCCAGCCAGAGCTGGCCAAGTGGTTTGGACGGGGTCCACCATAGTGCCTGTGAATTTACATGTCGCCTAATATCCCCATGATGTTTTAGATAATGAGTCTCCATTGGCACCTGGTCATTTGCCCTACCACACAGTGAAAGTCCCTTTCTCGATCGTATGGCTATTTGACGTGGGTTTTCTTCCAATTTGTTTGTACATTTATACTTGATTTTAGGTGTCTGTCAAAGAAGGTCGACTTGGAGAAATTTGAAAAGAATGCATCTCATCCCTACACGATCAAATAATCTTCAAAGTTCGGTGTCGGGGACCATTATCTTGTCTAGATGAATAATCCATGCAAGTGAATGTGTTTTTCATATAGAGCTTGTGCTTCTTTCATGTCTACATCCTTAGTCCTCGAAAATGAGAGGCAAGATTGAAGACGTAACCTCCATTAATTAACAAGAAAAAAAGTCACCTAGGGCAGAGCCAAGATTGAAAATGCTCGTCTTTTAGCGGCAGTAAAAATAAGCAAAGTCAAAGAAAGATGAATGAACGTGTTAATTAAATGATTGTGTTGTGAATTATTTATTTTGATTAATTTTTGATATAATTTGAAAATGATAGATATATTTTGAAAGTTCTTATGATAAATCACATCAATTTAATAATGTTTTAGGTGAGATCTCAAATAATATATCTTTTATTTATTGAAATATTAGGGATAAAAAATATCAACAAGCTTGCAAATAGCATCAACTTTAAATGATTTAAAGTTGTTTTTAGGTTCTAAAGCAAAACTAAGTACAAGAAATTTCATTGTTCCATCATTGAATCTAGAATTCAACTCTTCCAACTAAAAATCCATTGCTGAGTTAAATATATTATAATGATAATGTTAGTAAATTGTCACAAATCCTTGTTACTGAAATGAATGTTTATATTAAGCATTTATATGTGGTATGTCAATCTCATATTGTGTGCAAACAGATTGCACATGTGCAAGGAAAATATCAAATCCGATATCTTTTAAAGTTTGAAGCAATGTTTTAGTAGCTGGGACAATATTGAGTTGAATTTGTGTGATGGATAATACTATACAATAAATGGAAGAAGGAAATGTGTGTTGCTTTTGTTAAATTTTTTGGGTTGAATATGTACGGAAACATGAAGTAATCTATCACGAGGGGGGATATGATTTTCGACTTTGGCTTTCTTAACTAAAAAAGATAGAGATTTTAATTAAAAAAAAGATGGTTGATTTGGTGGATAAAGCGTGTTTTTTTAGTTAATTTAGTTAAGTATAACTTGGACTAATTTAATATTAATACAAAAAAAATATTGAGGTGGTGACATACTGGACAACATATTGGTGACATACTATGTCAATCCAAAGATATTATTTTTAACTCGTGAAGCTCGTAATCTGAAACATGAGCCTGTAATAATCCAATGGAATCCAAATCAAAACAAATTAGAAAGCATAATTGTAATTAACCAAATAATGAAGCCCTAAAATGAAAAAAAAATAATTAAAAAAAAAGACCCAAAAAATAACCCGGGCAAACCTAGATTGGTGGCCTGCGTTATGCCACGATTATGACCAAATTGTTTCTAATGTAGAAAAAAAAGATGCTCAGACAATGTCAGTGTTTTTAAAGGAAAAATAAAAATTTAAAGTCGGGTCATTGACCTAACTAGATCCATTAAGCCAGATTAATTTAATAATATGATTTTTTCTTTGCAAAGAGCAAAAAGTAAAAAGACTTGATATAACTCAAGTCATTTTTAAAAGTAGTGAAAAATCTTATAAAAAACCCAAAATAAAATTACGGATTCCAATATTCAAATAAATCAAATGTTGAATGATATTTAAAAAAATATATTGAGAAATTAATTTAATTTAATTAAAAACAAATCTTTAAAAATAAGATAAATCCACTAAATAACGACAAATAAGGGTTGAGATCTTAAATTCACAACCTGTTAAATCTTAGACCTGAGATCAATCAAGAAGATCAATTTAATATTGAATGATGAATTAATTTAATATTGAAGGATTAAATTGTAAAAATATCAATTTTAAAAACTTGATAAGGTAAAAATATAGCAATGGAAAGATTAAGGATAAAACTTGATATAGAAATATAATGAAGGAGGATGAGATCGTAAAAAAAATCAATTTTAAAATGATCCCAAATAAAATAAGTAGCAATCAAAAGAATGATGGTTAAATATAGAATAAAAAAAATTGATAGATGATGAAGTGAAAAAACAAATTCAATTCTATAAATTTATTCAAACAAAAGAAAAGCAATTAAAAGAACATGGACCAAATCTTAAAAAAAAATAAATGGAAGGGCTGTTGTGAAATGTTGTAAGCACAGCCATGAAAATAGAGAAAAAGAAAAAAATGATGGTGGTGGAGGGGAGGGGTTATGAGACAAGAAAGCCAATTCCCACAAAACTATAAATAATTATGTTATGCGCATCGACTATCAAGTAAATGCCCACCATGAGGAATCGAAAAACACAAAGAAATCCCGTTTTTATTCTTCGTGAACCACCATGTGAGCCATTTGAAGACGGAGGGGGTGGTTCCCTTGCTGCCGCGTTCGAAGAACGCACGATCAACTTTTCTTTTCTTTTTATTTTTTTATTAATTAAATTACTAAATCACCCCTAGCACCAAATGATTATTGCAAAAAAACAAAGTGAAATTATGAATATGCCCCTAAAATCAAGCCTAAGATTTTTTGTTTCAGGGGCAATAAAGTAATTATATTGTGCATGGTAAATGAAAATTTTGCTTTTAAAGATAACCAGATAATTTATCTGTGCAAAAATTTACAAAAAGACCAAGTTATACCTGAATAATTTTAGAATAACAGATGAAACTCATAAAATGATTATTTTACCCTTCAATACCAGTTATTTGATTTTTTTTTTCAATAAGGGGTAAAAATATAATCTTACTTGTGCACTGCTTTTCCCACCTTCTTTAGGTTTTTGTCATGAACGATTTATCTGAGATTTTTCTCTCTCTGTGTGTGTGTGTGTGTGAGAGAGAGAGAGAGAGAGAGAGAGAGAGAGAGAGAGCGCGATGATCACGCTCCGACTCTACATCCTTGGGTATGGTTTCCATACGGTAAAAAGAACATGTTGATATGGTAAAGTTATTCTATTATATATTGATATTGACACAATTGGCACAATGGAGCTAAAGAAGCACAAAGTAATCACAGTTTAATAAAATATTAATAATAGCACAATCTAATTATAGTCAATGTTTCCATTTTCTAATTTTCTTCCATTTTGTAAATTTTATTTCACTGTTATTTTCATACCTGGTCAACATTAAAAAACGGTTATGAATTAGCCACCACTAATCTATTTGATTCGCAATTCATTGCGAGTTGAATAATTTTTTTTAAAAAATATTAATATATTAGTTTTTTTAAAATGTTTTATGACATAAAAAATTATAATTATAAATTAAAAATTTAATCCATATATTTAATAAAATAAATTAAGAATTATATGTGCAATCAAAATAAATTATGAATCTTGATTTCTAACAAGTCAAAGTTATTAAGCCAAACTCGTAATCCCCATCATGAACTCAATTTTTTTAAGATAATATTAATTTTTTTAATATCGAGACGTCGACATACTGGATGAACATTGGCTTTTCGACTTAACTCGTAAAATCCGTGATCTAAATCATGGACTCAACTGAATTTAAAATATTTTTTATTTAATGATATGATAATAAAAAAATAAATGCTTAAAAAAATTATTACAATTTAAATATTATAATATTTATCTGAGATTATAATAATTTTATAAAAAAATAAATTATAATATTTAATTCAAAATCAATAAAATATTACTAGTTGAAATTAGAAGAGAAACAAATTCAAAATGAGTAAAATGTTGAAAAGGATATAACTAGAAGAAAAAGTTTGGATGGTAGATTTTTTTAGAGAGAGAGAGAGAGAGAGAGAGAGAGACGTTCGGAAAAAAAAAAAAAAAACAGTGAAACACCATAATCTTCTGCACTTCTTTCATGTAAATGCAAATTTAATGCTCAATTCCATTTCATTACAAAGAAAGAGCACCCAGAAATGTAGTTTTCAATTACATATGGATCGTTATCTGATCTGTTTTGAAAGCCACAGTTCGCAATACCTTCAGAGGCTAAGAGCACGTTTGGGAACGTGGCTGTGGCTGCGTTCCCAAAAAATTTAATTTTTTTTTGTTAAAACTTAATATTATTTATATGTTTTGGATCGTTTTGATGTGCTAATATCAAAAATAATTTTTAAAAAATTAAAAAAATATTATTTGCATACATTTTGATATAAAAAATTATTTAAAAAATATCCATAACCACATTACCAAATACACTCTAAATCAATTTCAAGTGGTAGCAATTGTCAATCCATGTCCTTTTTCTGTGTGATGTTTCCAGGTGTGAAAGATGCTTTTGAAGTGAATTTGGATATCAAACCAGTTTATATATATTTTAATTAATTTTATAAATTTTAAAATTAATAATTATATGAATTTTTAATATTTATATTATATAAATATTGGATATTGGAAATCATTAATTAGTAAGAATTTTTTCTCCAAAATAAAAAATTAATTCCCATAACTTCTCTCTTAATTTTGCAACCCATCCCATAAAATTCTTTTGAGGCCCTCATAAGTTCCGTTTTTTCAATTTGTTCAAACAGTAAAACAAAAAAATATTAGAATTGATTTAACCAGTGAGCAGGGATTGTTTCTTTAAATAAAAAAAAAGGCATTCTACTCAAATTAGATATTCAAGATAAAATTAGAGAACATATAAGTTTAAATTATAAGCTTGCAAAAGCATAACACATAGAAAACATGTTATCAACATAAATAATACATATTTAAAGATTCTAGCATGCATTTTAAGTATATATCATACTTGCAATTGATATCAAAACAAATTCTTATATCTTTGTATTAATTAAAACAAAACCAGATAATGGTATTTACTTGTTGACATAATTTAAAACTAATTAATTTTGTTGTTGTTAATGATCAATTATTTGTTATTAAAACTTTATTATTCATTACTTGGTGCAAAATGATTTTCTTCAATAAACTTTTTAAGATTTCAATAACACCACGTTGTTTAGGTATATTTCTAAATAAGATCCAAAGAATTAAGAAAATAATACTTAATTATTCCTCTACAATTACTGAACCTAGACTCTAGATAAGGAGAAAATTTAAAAAAGAAACAAAGGTTTAAAAACCAAAAAAGCATCAACAATGAACTAGGTGAAGAATAGTGTTAGATTATGTCAAAACAATGTAGACTTAACCATCTCAGACACTCTTCTTCAACTATTTTTTACAAAGAATTTTAGGTACCAAAAGTTAATGGATTTAAGTTCTTTCTTTTCATGGACTCGGTAAACTAATGTGTTGGAATAAATAATTGTTTATGGATTAAATTCAAGTTCAATTTTCAACTAGCAAAAAAATTATTTTTTGTAACTCAAAATATTATTTTAAACCGCATGAGTTAGGGTGGCCTAACGCACATGTGTGTTTTAAGCTCAAAACCCACTTTACTTATGACATATCTCCTCTAAAAGCTTCGCATTTAGGTTCAATTCTTGTTTCTTTTCCATATAAAATAAAATTCTTACACGGGGGTTTGAGTTTTACCAAAACATGTCAACCAATGATTATTTGAAACTAATTTATTATTTACCCATGATTTTCTTGAAACATATTAACATTTCATGTCAAGAATCTCGTATTGAACATTAAATTCTAACAAAATCTTAACTCTAAAAAGTAAATAGACCCACTTTTAAATTTACCTCAAATATGTTTAATTAATCACGTGCTTAAACAGATTTTCCAACACAAACAAAGCATGAATTAATAAGTTTGTCCAAGTCCTCATGTTACACTTCTCATTTTTCTCCTCTTCCCTTCACAACACCCATTTCGCGTAATAATTCTCAAGAGATCACATCCATAATTAAACTTATAGCTATTAATTTGAATATCTAACATTCAAATATCAAGATGAATTGAAGAAAATTTAGAGCCACGTTACAATTGTTTTAGCAAATCACATCAAGTAGGGGTGATTGGGACTGCAGATAACATGAACAAGCCATGCTCAAGATTCAACTCCTTTCACATTTATCTCAGGCCTTTGTACCCTACTAACCCAACAATACCCCAATAACGATAGGGCACCAATGACCAAACCTTCTATCTACTTGTCCAAATTTATTTATGACCAAACTAATCACATCCATCAATCTAATTAATAAAGCATGCTGAACCGAATCACCACATCACAATAAATATAGATCATTAATTAAATCTAATGTCAAAACTATATGTTATCCAAATCAGCACTTCAGCCTACAAATTCTGCCTCGCCAACTTTTTTTTTTTTTTAATGTGCGTGTAAGTTGGCCTTTACTCTTAGTGTGTTTATTTTTATTATTATTAATATAGATATCTGGACTTATTTGTATGTATCTTGAATAATTTCACGGGTCTTGAAGGTAACAACTATATAAGTCTTCAGTGACTACCATATTAGCAACCACAAGACTCGAACATGAAACTATAAGGAAGTAAACTTTTTAATTCTAAACTTTTACCACTGACTCATTTACTAAATGATTCTTCATGTGTGTTTTACTTTGTTATTTTATAGTTTTTGTGCTGATAATTTTTTAAAAGTAAAGTTAAAAAATATTATAAATTATGTTTTTTTTTATAACTAAGAATTTGAAATAAAGTTTTTAATATAATCAGGACAAAGTTACAATGGAGACAAAATATCATTTCAAGTCATTCAACTTTTTTTTTTTTGTTTTAGCCAATGAGATCATGAACTATGGGGAAGTCAACTGAGGCGGCTGCAAGAATTCTAAAAGTATCTGGTCCTGTATTGCACATTTTCCTATCTCGTGACTCATGAACACATGAAGGGCCTCATTCCTTCGTTTCCGACATCGTTGATTTTGTCTTCTAAATAGTTTTTTTTTAAAGATATTAAATTATTGTACATGATCACATTAAAATAATTTTTTAAAAAATATTAATTTAATATATTTTATAATAAAAAATATTTTAAAAAATAAATCCTTCAAAACACTTTAACAACGGTTCAAGGTCTTGATTTAATAAAAAAATTTAATAATAAATAAAACAATCAACATAAATTAAATTTGTATTTAGTTACAGAAAAATCAAACATGAACTAAAGCATAGAGAAAAAAGAAGACAAATAAAGAACTAAAAGTAAGAACTATAAGCAGCACTCCCACCGATCTCAATTATTATTGTTGTTGTGATTGTTATTATTATCGTGTCTTTTTCTAATTTTTATTTTTTTACATATTATTATATTATCGGATCAATACATGGAGTAATTATTTTTGTTAAAGAAATATTATTTAATCGAGTTAATCAGATAAAACCTTACTCTTACCAGCTGTAAATCTTAAATTTTCCGGTTTAATTTGTTTGAGTTCGACGACTGTAAAATTTTCTCCTCGTGATTTTATTCCACGATTAACTAGAATGGAGTAGAGCTTTCAAGTCCGCCCTCATACTCTCGCAAAAACCAGAGCCTTTAAATCTCTTTCTCAATGGTGGACCCCATTTACCATTTTAAAATCAAGTTTTATCCAAACTCCTGTCACGCTCCCTTGTCACCGGTTGGTTAGGTCACATTTTTTCTGATTACTTACCTAACCAGTCATCTCATGACCTTTCCACCTGCCCAACCGGTTCGTCTTTGCTCGGGAGGTTTTCTCCTGCGCATAACACTAATATTTTTATTTGTTTTTGTGTTTTAAAAATATTTTTAAAAAATTTTAAAATTTTAAATTAATATTTTTTAAAAATAAAAATTATTATTTTAATATATTTTTAAATAAAAAATATTTTAAAAAATAACCATAATTATATTTTTAAATTGACAAAAAACAAACAAGCTATATCGTATGATTGAATATGTTGGATATCTAGGAAAAATAAATGCCGATATAAATTTAATCGAATAAGTTATTTAAAAAAAAACCCTTTTGAAGGATAAAGGAATTTTTTTTTTTAAACAAAGAAAAGTTTATTAAAAAAATGTTAAGTTAATTTGAATGTAGTTCACAACAAATACCAATATGAGATAAAATTTTATCTTTATTGTTTATAAATTAGATTGGGTTTTGATGAGTTTATTTTTTAAAATTGATTTTTAAAATTAAAATTTCAAAATATATGAAAAAATATATAAAAAATTAATTAAAAAAATAATTAAAAAAATAAAAAACAGAGAGAAGAAGTCTTTTGCAACCAGACATAAGTTGCTTGTTTTGCAAATGATGTTATTTAAGCAACATTAGCCAATGGAATTGTGCCAAGTCAACCGGTTGCATTTCTGGTCTAACAAGAACTTACTCCACTTGATATTTACCTATCAAAACTTCAACTTTTATGTGGGGTGAATTTAGGTTAAATTTCCAATGAAATTTGAGCCCAGACGAGGTAGGGTTAAATACTTACAAAGGGAATAGGACTTAGCTGCTTTTTTCAATTCAGCCAGGATATAATTTAAATGTACGGCAGATTTATAAAAAGATAAGGTGGAATGCAGAGCACCATGGTCTTCAGACCCGATTCATCCGGGTGTTTCTTTTATTAAAAAATTAGAATAATATTATTTTAATTAAAAAAATCTATTCAACGAATTAATATTCAAGTTGTCATGGGATATATATATATTTTTAATCTAACTTTGTTTAAATTTAATGTTATAATAACAGTTGTTTTTAAGGTATTTTTATTTAAAAATATATTAAAATAATATATTTTTTTATTTTTAAAAAATTATTTTTTATGTTAATATCAAAATTATTTTAAAAATATTTTTTAAATGCTAAAACCAATTGAAACTTTTTAAATTAATTTTTTTAATGCAAAAATAAATACTCTCTTCTTCAACCCTGTATTCCAGGTCAATCCACTAGTTCTGTCTAGGTTTTTAAACAATTCCCTATACTCTCTGCCTTTGTCTATTTTTTATTTTTCTTAAGCTATTATTGGATAGGAGATTTTTCAAATGATAGAAAAACCCAAAAATAAATATATTTCTTCTTTTTTTTTTTTTTCCATGAAAGAAAACAGAGAGAGATGGAAGAAGATGAAAATTCTCTCTTTATCTCACTCACTCAAAAACTCTCACTTTCTCCTACTCTAAAAGAGAAGCTTGTAACTTTAACCTTGTCAAGATAGTTTGTCTAGATCTGTCAAAAAAAAAACTTGAGCTTTCACTTTCTTAGCTGGAACTAAACAAACTGGTAAGTGAGCTTCCCTCTTGCAACCTTAAAAAAAACATTAGTAGGGTACTTTGATCGCTTCCATGTCTGCTTCTCTTATCTTTCCTTAACTGGGTTTCTCTTGTTTTGCCTTTTTATGTTTTTGTGTCAGTGTGTTTGGTTGATGAGCTTTGTTGTTTGGAAATAATAAGAGTTTTTCATTGATCACATGAAGGAAAGATCTTTTGTCAAGTTTTGTGTATCTTTTTTTTTTTTTTGGTTTATGTTTGTTTTGCTTGCTTTTTTTGGCTAAAAATTTTAGTGAAGGTTCTTGCCTCTAAAAACCAGATCTTTTACTAGTTTCTGATCTGGTTAATTTTGTTTTTGCTTTAAATGGTTTGATGAGAAATGGATATAGTCAGGTTGGAATATGTGTACTTAGTTTTCTAGATAGTGGTTTATATTTGTGTATGTATTGATTGTTCAGTTTGAGTGTTTTGACTTTTTTTTTTTTTATTATTTTGATCTTCTTTTGGGATGAGTTTTTTGGGTTTTTTTACTGTCCTATTTTCTCAATTTCTGTTTGGTTGCTGGGAAAACTCAGGAAATGAAGTTGCAAGGGAAAAGAATCAAAAGAATACAGAATTGTACATATCTAGTATGCTGAGTTCATTATGTATATTGCTTCAAATTGTATGAAGAGATGAAGTAATCATGAATTGCTGTCTTTTTTCTTTTCTGTATACCATTCCTAGACCTTCACACAGTTAAAGAGTCCACAATCTTATCAAGATTGTAATGTTTTCATTTCAGTTTCTCTGATTGAGTAAATTATGATACTTTTTTACAAACGAGTGATGAATTATAATGATGATAAAATATAAGCCTGCAACAGATGCGTTCCATTGTTTCATTGATGGAAATTATAGGCCAAGGATGATTGTCAAAGTAATTCATTTTGGGGATTTGCTTTCATCACGCTTCTTTTATTGGCCAATCCGAGAACAAGTAAAACCTTCCATACAAAATCTAAGAGTATGATCATGAATCCGAGTTTTTCTCCAATTGTTCCACTGAAGTGTCCTCAGTTGTGTCATTTAATGCTTTTGATATTTCCTGGATCCTTTGCAAAAAAGAACTTTTATTATTAGCAAGGGGTAGGTCACTCGGTACTGCCTGTTACAATGATTTTGTACTGATCTAGGGGCGGTTTTACCCCCTTAACCCCCGTATAAATATTTTAATAGCATCTTGTATCGTGTTCCTTGTAATTGTTATACTTTGTGTTGTGTTCCATGGATAGATGAAAAGTAGGTTGGTTTATTGCTCTTGTTGTTTGATTCAGTTGATCAACGTGTTTTGTACTTATATGAACGATAATTTTTGGTGCTCTCTCTGGCCAGTTATGTGATAACCAGGGTACTGATTGTTTTTTCCTGCAGGTTGATGCAAATGGGCTTGGTTTTAAGTTTGATTTGTTGTTTTAGTAAATGAAAGCATGTGCTGCCGATTAGAGAGATTGAAGCTTGCAGCGACTCCTACACCACCTACAATTTATTTTGACAAAAGCAGACCCTCAAACATAGACATGAATCACTTAACTATCAAGACTGAAGATGCTTTTGCTAGCTTGCTTGAGCTTGCTGCTAACAATGATGTTGAGGGCTTTAAGAAATCTATTGAATGTGACCCTTCTTGTGCTGATGAAATTGGACTATGGTATGGCCGGCAAAAGGGCTCTAAGCAGATGGTTAATGATCTTAGGACCCCACTGATGGTCGCTGCTACATATGGTAGCATCGATGTTATAAAGGTGATTCTTTCTCTATCTGATGTTGATGTCAGTCGCTCTTGTGGTGCTGACAAGAGCACTGCCCTTCACTGTGCTGCATCAGGTGGGGCTGTGAATGCTGTTGATGTTGTGAAATTGCTTTTAGCAGCTGGTGCTGATTGTAATTTGGTGGATGCCAATGGTCACCGTCCAATTGATGTTATTATTGTTCCGCCGAAGCTCCAAGATGCTAGATTGATTCTAGAAGAGTTCCTTGCTGCTGATGGTTCTCTTGTTGAGCACGAGCACAATCTTAGGGTTTCCATAGCTACCGCGAATTCAAATTCTCCACCTCTTTCACCTTCCCAGGAAAATGGGTCTCCACTATCAGGTTCAGATTCCCCAATGAAGTCAAAGCTATATGAAGCACCTGTTTCTTTTGTATCAGAGAGGAAAGAATATCCTGTTGATCCATCTCTCCCAGATATCAAGAATAGCATCTATTCAACTGATGAATTCCGAATGTATTCATTCAAGGTAAGGCCTTGTTCCCGTGCCTATTCCCATGACTGGACAGAGTGTCCATTTGTTCACCCTGGGGAAAATGCTCGAAGAAGGGATCCTAGGAAGTTTCATTATAGTTGTGTCCCGTGCCCTGATTTTCGAAAAGGGGCTTGTAGACGTGGAGATATGTGTGAATATGCTCATGGGGTTTTTGAGTGCTGGCTGCACCCTGCTCAATACAGAACCCGGCTGTGCAAAGATGGCACAAATTGTGCGAGGAGAGTTTGCTTTTTTGCCCACACTGTTGAGGAGCTCCGCCCATTATATGTATCCACTGGTTCTGCTGTTCCCTCTCCACGCTCGGGTACATCAGGTGCTGCTGCCATGGATTTTGCTTCTGCCATGAACCTCTTGCCAGGATCCCCCTCAGCAGCATCCATTATGTCTCCATCATCATTCACTCCACCCATGTCTCCTTCTGGCAACGGCATGTCGCATTCTTCGTTGGCCTGGCCCCAACCAAATGTCCCAGCCTTGCTTCTCCCTGGAAGCAATATGCAGTCTAGTCGCTTGAGATCTTCTTTTAATGCGAGAGACATTCCAGCAGATTACAGCTTCCTTCCAGAATTTGATGTGCAGCAACAGCAGCTCCTAAGTGAGTTATCCAGTCTCACCCAACCATCTTTGAGCAATAACTCGTTGAATCGCTCTGGTCGATTGAAAGCCTTAACTCCTTCAAATCTTGATGATTATTTTTCTGCTGAGAGCTCTTCTCCTCGGCATGCTGATCAGGCTTTGGCTTCAGCTGTTTTCTCCCCAACGCACAACTCTGCATTTCTGAATCAGTTCCAGCAGCAGCAAAGCATGTTATCACCTATCAATACAAATTTCTCTCCTAAGAATGTCGATCATCCTCTATTGCAGGCTTCATTTGCATCAGGCAGGATGTCTCCCCGGAGTGTGGAATCTATTTCGCCAATGAGCTCTCGAGCGTCTATGTTAGCTCAACGAGAGAAGCAGCTACAGCAGTTGCGTAGCCTCAGCTCTAGGGAGCTAGGCTCCAATGCTGCTGCTATTGTTGGCTCCCCAGTTAACACTTGGTCAAAATGGGGTTCCTCAAATGGGAAACCAGACTGGACTGTTAGTACGGATGAGCTGGGAAAGCTCCGGAGATCAAATTCTTTTGAGCTTGGTAATGGAGACGAACCTGATCTATCATGGGTTCAATCACTTGTCAAGGAATCTCCAACTGAGATGAAAGAAAAGTTAACAATGCCTGTTTCTGGAGGTGTTGCAGCAAGTGCGTCATCAAGCGAGAGTTCAAATGTGAACTCCCAAATTGAACCTATTGACCTTGACCATGTAGTAGGGTCATGGGTTGAGCTATTGCAGATTGATCAGCTTGTGGCTCAGCAAAACTAAAATAAGTTTTAGTGAGCCCTGAGGCAGCAACAACAGTCAAGATTTTGGTAAATAATTTCAAGTTTTTTTTTTAATGATTTTGTTGGTTGCGGCAACTAATGGTAACAGTAACTAAAAGGAAGGGGAAAGGGAGGAAGAAAGTCACTTGAAAAAAGGGAAAATTCATTTTCATGATTTTATTATTACATCAGAAGTTAGAAAAGGGTGAAGATAACTCCTGGGTTATGAAAAATGATTATGCCCAGGTTAGGTGTATTTTTTATTCCAATATTTTCAAATATTTTAGAATTCTATTATTGTCATTTTTAAACCTTTTTAACAATGATGAGCAACATGTTGCGTTGTAACTGTATTGTAAGGTTTGTTTTATATGTATCTCTTATAGTCACTATGACCTTCACAAAATCAGTAGCGGGGCGTGAAACTAATGGAGGGCATTTCAAGGTTATGCTGTGCTTGGATCTGCAATGTATCTTTGATGTAAACATGGATTTCTTCTTTTTCCTTGGTAACTTAGAGATAATCATTCTGGTGCAACTAGTGTTGAAACAATAAGATCACCAGAAGGTGAAGGTACAATGATCTTGATGCAACTATTTAGGCTCTGTTATCTCAATAACTTCTGGTCCCCATGGTTGTTTCTTTCCTCTGTCTTATTACTTTTTTATTATCTCTCCTTTAGTGGGTTGTGTGGGAATGGAATTGGAACCTGTGCTGTGGATTCCAAATCCAGCAAGTGGGACTTGAGAATTGTGGGGAATGCGGATAGGTTCTTCAGCCTTTTTTGAGAGCTTAGATGCTAGGTTTCCATCTTTTTATGCCTAGCTTAATATACTAAGATGGTGGTACCTATCTAACCACTTGTGAAGGATTTAGCTTTTGCTTTTGTACTACTTCAGGTAGAGAGCTATTGTGTGGTAAATCAATGAAAATTGGGGATAAAAAAGTTATCTACAAGTTTGTTTAACATGGCTTGGTTCATGTATGCAAGTTCCTTTTGTGTTCCATTAGTGTTTATTTTGGTTCCTTGATATTTTAAATTATGCTGTGTCCTTGTATATGCTCAGTTTGGTCAAAATATGGAATGGATGGCATTTCCCTTTCACTAAGTCCTTTCTGACGAGAAAAGGAAAAAAAAGGGTGGTGGGAGAACTAAAAAGTCTGGTAAAACCCTCCTTTAGCTTTTCTTTTCTCTCTTTTAACAGAAAACTAGCATGAATTAAGATGAGGAAATTTCGAGGGAATGGTGCCTGGTTCTGCCCCCTTTCGGTGCCTTTGTTGGATAAGTAATTTTTCACTGTCTTTTTCAAGTTTTCATTAGCGAAGCACAAAGGAAAAAAAGAAAATGGGGCAATTTGGTGGACAAAATTATAAACGAAGTAGTTAAACGAGAAAGATGAAGAACACTAGAAAAAAAAAATAGCGTAACATTAGAATACGCTGGCAATGGAGGATGGCTTCTTGATTATAAAAATTTTAGCTAGGATTGCTCATGGATATATTGTGGGGTTTGAGTTATAATTGTATTCAATTTAATTTTTAGATATTTATAAATTGTAAATTTAATAGGTTTTTTTAAACTCAAGCGAGATAAATATATCTAATATTAGGTTTAATATTGATACATGTATTAAATTCTAGTTACTTTCTCTTCTTTCTACAAGAAAGATGAATTATTTTTTTGTTACATTAAAGAAATTTAATAGAGAGTTCAAACAAATCTAAGTGGTGCTGCATTAAAAAAAAATTGAATGTGAAACTTTAGAATAAACTTCAACATTTTTCAATAAATAACCAATTAAAACAAAACATGCTAATCTTTTTATTGAGTATATTTTTAATAAGAGGAGAAATTCTTTTTAAAAAATCAATACATGAAAAAGTGAAAGTGATAAATATATAAAGTACCAAATGAATTAATTTTGAATATGTTAAAGTGTAAAAATAAAATTTTAAGATTTAATATGGAAGTAATTTTTTTGTGATACTAAAGAAATAGACTATTCCTGGCCTGGATTTGAAACATAAGCATTGTATACGGATTTGGTTATTAGGCTTAATAGTGGTAGAAGTTTGTAAGAAAAACAAGCTTTCTTGAAGTCAAAGAAACATCTCAATTTAATAGTTTAAACTGTTAGGTGAAGTTTCAAGATATAATTTATATTATTCTCTAACACATCCCTTCAAATGAAAGCTCTTTGGGTTTGAAACTTGCATATGTCCACATTACCTTGTGTTTAATTTTTATCAAATAAATAAGGATTGTGAGATTCGAATTCGTGACCGCTTGATTATCAAGGCTGTGATACTATGTCAAAGAATCATCTAAACCCAATAGTTTAAGCTGTTAGGTGGGGTCACAAGATATGATTTCTATTATTTTCTAACACTTAAAACGAGTGATTCTATAATACTTAAATCAATAAATATATAAAATAAAGAATATATAGAGTAATTAGATGTAGAAAAATATGTTAAGTCTGAGAGCTTATTTATTTAACTGATAATCTAAGATATTCATAAATTTCAGTGACGTGGACTCATCTCAAATGGGAAGAATAATGTAATAATTAATAAGTGAAAATACTAGCGTGCACTATCAGTTATAGAGTATGACATTGTCACTTATGACATATTTGATGAACATTAGAGACGTCTGAATTGCATAAGAAAATAGTTTGTGTTTGCACCATTGAACACCGGTTAAAAAAACAAGATGCTGCATAAAATTTTGTATTTACAAGGAATTTATAAGAAAATATATCAATTAATTATGAAATATATTATGCACGAAGATGGTGCGCACGGAACTGTACTGACTTCTCAAAACTAAAAAAGAAAAAAGAAAAAAAAAACAGTGAGACTTGCTGAAGAAGAAGAAAAAAAGTGTGGTGCAGTCCCCGCTTGCTAGCCCAAATGGCGTGACTGAATTCAAGCAGTCACTCTTCATGACTGCATTTTTTTTAAAAATCATGCTATATCAATAACAAAAGCGTGGATCGTAACAATTTAGACAATTCACATAGAATGTATATATCTAGAAAATATTATAAGATTAATTTAGTGTTGTAATTTCTATATTATCTATTGTATATTACTTTATATGTATAAATAGAAAAAATAAACTAATTAATAGATTAAATCTCCTATTTCTCTTTAACTCCCAAATATTGCTTTATTTCTATAACTATTTTATGATTTCAATTGACAATCATACCCAAATTTAACTCTCTAATAGTTTTTTTTTTATTAACGTAGATATTTGGGCCAGCTTGCACGCATCTCGACTAATCCCACGGGTCCTGAAGTTAACAACTATGTAAGCCTCCAGTGGTTATTATATTAACAACCACAGAGTTCGAACATGAGACTACAAGAAAAACAAATCTTTTAGTCTTAAGCTTTTACCACTGAATTATCTACTAGATGTTTTTAACTTTCTAATAGTTAATAGCATTCGATATAGTATTTTTTAGTTAACCATGCATCAACACCTTGTAATATGAGAAGTAATGCTCATAATCTCTATTTACAGTAGCTTAGATATTTGTAACACTAACATTAATATCAATTTTCACAATTATCAACATCATTTTAGCCATGAGATGCATGTCAATTTGAAAGTTGCGTTGTAAAATAAGTGGTTTCTGTGAAAATAATTAAGATGAAACACGAAAAGGAGGCTAGAATTCTGAATGATCTGTTTATTATGAGTGCTTAGTCTTAACCTAAAAACAAATAAAGTATATATAGATTAAACTGAAAGTACTATTCTACCCTTAATAAATAAGACTACATAAATATTATTTAACATCTCCCCTCAAACTCACGATGCGGCAGCTACAAGCATCGAGAGTTTGCCAACTAGAAAACAAAAACGAGAGATGGAATGCGCCTTGGTAAAGAAATCTACAATCTGCAAGGAAGAAGAAACAAAAGGTAAAGCAATGGTGCCATGCTTGAGATGATGACGAGTAAGATGACAATTGATCTCAATGTGTTTAGTTCGCTCATGAAAAACCGAGTTGTGAGTAATCTGAATAGAACTCTGGTTGTCACAATACATAGGAGTAGGATGAGAAAAGGAAACTCTCATATCAGCAAGTAACTAACGTAACCAAACAATCTCTTTGGTAGTAGATGCCATGACACGATATTCTGCTTCGGTGGATGATTGAGAAACAATAGATTGTTTCTTGCTCTTTCAAGAAATAAGAGAATCGCCTAAAAAGATACAGAACCCGGTAACAGACTTGTGATCTATGGGATCACTACCATGATCAGCATCAGAGTATGCACGCAACTCAAAGGAAGAGGTGGATGAAAGTAAAAGGCTCTGAAAAATGATATCCCGAAGAAATCGCAAAATACAAAGAACAGCTGCCCAGTGAACAGTAGTAGGAGAAGCAACAAACTGACTAACAATATGAACAACATATGCAATATCTGGACGAGTAATGGTGAGATATACCAAACTCCCAACAATAGTGCGGTATAAAGTAGGATCTATCAAAGGTAAACCATCAGAAGAAGAGTACCTCGCGTTGACCTCAATAGGAGTATCTACAGTCTTGTTATCAGTAAGTCTAGCCCGCTCAAGAATATCTGCAATATATTTCGACTGAGAAAGAAGGTAACCTCTAGGTGAGTATGCTACCTCAATACCCAGGAAATATCGAAGATAACCCAAATCCTTCATTTCAAATTGTCTAGCCAACTCTGTCTTCAAAACTGAAATACCATCAATATCATCACCAGTAATAATCATGTCATCAATATATAAAGACAGAATGATACGACCTGCATCAGTGCACTTAATAAAAAGAGCAGAATCATGATTGCTAGAAACAAAGCCAAGAGACGAGATCACAATAGAGAATTTCTCAAACCAAGCACGAGGTGCTTGTTTGAGACCATATAATGCTTTCTTAAGCTTACAAACATATCCAGAGTCATGTGAAATACCAGGAGGGGGTGCCATATAAACTTCTTCTTGAAGATCTCCATTCAAGAATGCATTTTTAACATCAAGCTGAGAAATATGTCACTGACGAATCGAAGCTACGACAATAAGAGTACGAATAGTAGTTATTTTTGCAACCAGGGCAAATGTCTCCTCATAGTCCATACCATACTATTGAGAGTATCCTTTTGCAACCAGCCTAGCTTTGTATCGCTCAATAGACCCATCAGAATTAGTCTTGATCTTATACACCCAACGACAACCAACAACACTCTTACCAGGAGGTAGAGGAACCAGATCCCAAGTATCTGTCTTGTGCAAAGCAGAAAGTTTCTCATCCATAGCTTGCTGCCAAAGCGGATCAAGAATTGCCTCTTTATAGGAAGAGGGCTCAAAGAGACAATGAATAGAAGCTAAAAAGGAAGTAAATGATGAAGAATAACAAGAATAAGCAAAATCTGGCAGTTTTGTAGACTTACAAATGCGGATGGACTGACGTAGAGGTGGATCCACAATCTCAGATGAAGCTTGAGGGGTTGTAGATGAGAATGGAGCTTCAGGTATGCCAGAGAGTAAAGTACCAGTACCTGCAGAGTTATGAGTACAAATTGATCGAACATAGGGAGAGGTATTATTACCAGAATCCTCATAAAAAAGATCTATATGAATAAGATCAGATTTTGTCAGGCTATGAGTAGTGGATGGAATAGAAAAGAAAGGTATATGCTCAAGGAAGACAACATGACGAGACACATAAAGTTTCTGAGTTATTGGATCAAAACAACAATACCCCTTTTTACCTTCACCATAACCCAGAAAGACACAAATAGCGGATCGAGGGGATAGCTTACTGCGTTCTACATGAGGACGAAGAACGAAACAAGTACAACCAAAGACTCTAAATGAGGAATAATCAGGGACATACCCATATAACTTTTCAAAAGGAGATAGACCCAAACTATGAGAAGATGGAATTGTATTAATCAAACTTACAGCAGTAAGAACAGCTTCTCCCCAAAACTCACTAGGAACAAAAGCAGACAACAAGAGAGAACGAGCAGTTTCGACAATGTGCCTATGTTTTCTTTCAGCTACACCATTTTGTTCAGGAGTATCTGTACATGAAGTTTGGTGGATGGTTCCATCTAAGGCAAGCATTTGACAAAATTTATTAGAGGTGTATTCCCCACCCAAATCACACCTAAAGCATTTGATCACAGCAGAATGTTGAGTTTTGATAAGAGCTCGAAAAGCTGCATATATCTCAAAGAATTCAGAACGATGTTTCATTAAATAAACCCAACAATAACGAGTATGATCATCAATAAAAGAGACATAATATCGAGACCCTCCTTTTGTGGAAACAGGAGAAGGTCCCCATACATCAGAATGAATCAAATCAAATGGTGAAGATGAAACAGAAATACTTCGATTAAAAGGTAAAGCAGAAAATTTTGCCAGTTTACATCCACTACAATCAGAAATGTCACAAGTTTTCAAATTTCCTAAAGCTCCTGTGGATGCCAAAAATCTCAAACGAGAAGACGAAACATGACCTAGACGGGAATGCCATAAATAAAAACTAGAAGATGAAAGACTCAAACGAAATGAAGACAAATCAACAGTAGTAGTAGAGGCGGCTGCAGCAGCAACTGGCACTTTTAACTCATCCAAAATATATAGTCCATTCTCCCTACGGCCTGTCCCAATCAGCTTCTGAGACTGCAGATCCTGTACACAACAAAACGAACCAGAAAACATGACTAAATAATCACCAGAATCACATATTTGACCAACAGACGCAAGATTCAATTTGAGTTTTGGAATAAGATAAACATTAGGGAGAGACAAATGAGGTGTGACAACAGAACCAACACCTGCTAAGGGTATATGAGTGCCATTAACAGTCATAACAGGAATGGAAGACAAAGGGGACACAGAGATAAAAGATGAAGAATCTAGAGATATATGATGGGAATCACAAGAATCTAAGACCCATTCAGAGTGTGACATACCTGAGGAACTATGAGACAACTGACCTATGAAAGAAGAAGCGGACATTGCTTGTGGCTGCAAGGAGATAAACTTCTGAAATTGCTCAGCCAAAGTATTAGGATCTGTAATAGAGCCTGGGGAAGCTACTGCTGCGGTATTGTGGTGTGGTGGTTTATAACCCTGAGGTGGTCTATGAGCATTAGATTGTGACTGACTGCTAGACTTCCAAGCTTGATTCTGATGTCTCAACTTAGGACACTGAGCCTTCTAATGAACTTTCTGCTTACAGAAACTACATTCATCGAAGCCAATCCTTGTGTAAGACTTGTTATGATGATTAGAAAATGGCTTTGAAGGTATTGCTAATACCGAAGGATTTGAAGCAGAAAGAATTCCCTTTTCAGAATAAGACTGAAGATGTATTGCTTCAACCAATAACTCACTGACAACAGAGTCAACAGAAGGCAGTGGAGAACGATGTAGAATTGAACCTCTAAGTCCTTCGAAATCACTGCGAAGTGCTGTTAAAAACTGTATCAATCGTTGCTGCTCTCTACGCTCAATATAGGCACCACATGCCTTTAATTCTATCGATTCTGTAAGAGCCAATTGATCCCAAAGATCTGTCATAGCATAATAAAACTCTTGAATACTCATATTCTTCTGATGAAGAGCTCGTATGTCATTCTCTAATTGATGTTGTTTTGCAAAATTCGATTGTGTGAATAACCTTTGCAAATGATCTCAATCCTCTTTTGCTGTCTCATACTTCGCCAACGCCAACTGCGTACCCATCGAATGCTCAACAGAATTGTTGATCCAAGTAATGATCTTTGCATTATTTGCTTCCCATGTATCTATCAAACCAGCATCTCCTTCCTCAATATTCTTAGGTATCATATAAGTTCCACTAACATACC
>Ga0325401_1000751_pt1 | contig 25041 bp, 13 predicted proteins | sample PopdelMetagenome_FD_205666 | JGI IMG/M metagenome (GOLD analysis project Ga0325401, IMG submission 205666) | Populus deltoides microbial communities from Bellville, Georgia, United States - Xylem-PdKOR-R2 | ecosystem: Host-associated > Plants > Phyllosphere > Stem > Wood/Secondary xylem | place...
TTGGAGTTTTGGAAAGCGACCAAGGAATAAATAACAAGGAATCGCGTTCATTTATTTGCTAAGAAGTCTTTGAATCTTGATCCCAGAGAGTACAAGGATGAATCTGTACGGATCCTGTACTTGTCCAAGTTAGGTTTATCGAAACAAAGTCTTCAAAATCTTGTCAGATAGATTTATAATTCTTTTGAATTATGAAAAAAAAATATCTGAAAATCAGATTTGTTTTTTAATTTTGAATATTTATTTTAAAACTATATTATCACAAACCATAAATTATCCAAATATCTGAGAATTAAAAATAATATACACGAATCATAGAAATCTCCTAGTTCTTTTTAGAAAAGAGATTCTTATACTTTTGAGTGCTAGTTTTTTTATTGTGTTTTAAATATTTTTGTATTATACTTTACTCATAAATAAAAGGTATAACTTTCTATTTATAGAAAAATCTAAAAACCCTATAAATAGAAAAATATTAATTTACCTCTTAAATAATATCAAATATATTATTTTATGCTAATTTAATAAATGCATTCGATCAAGTCCTTATTTGATTATTTATAGGTCTAGAATTGTAATCTCCTGTATTAGTTACATTCTAGTTCTCAATTTCTAAAACTTATTTATAATCAAGTCACACTTTATTAATCATCCTATTTTAATTTCTGACCAATGATTTTTATGTGTGTAATCCATCAGGTTCATTTATAAGTTGACCCAAATATAAATTACAATCTTAAAAAAATAGGATTAAATAAATTAATTCATTATCAATTTAACAATTCATTGATTTCTATTTGAAAATCAAGTACAATGTCTAACAACATGTTATGATCCCTAAAATATTAGAAAAGTCATAAGTGGTTTGACTTAACCTTTCAATAACTAATTTCTCAGTGTAATTATTATCCCTTCATCAATAATATTATGATTTACACATTTTAGCCTAGAGTGTGTCTATTTTGTCAAATCATGTTTGTTTTCAACACCATAGTTATTGATTATTTGAATAAAATTTAAATTTTTTTTCAAATTTTATTCCACCTTGCGCAATAATTTATCAATACTATTTAAAAATATATGAAATATTTTTTTTAATTTATCTCTTGATTACTTAAATACTTTTATATAATTTATATTATACTCGATAGCTGCCAATTTGTTAGCCTTGATTAAGATAACATGTAGAATAATCAAAACATAACACTTTTTATATAAGATAATTTAGTGATCTCAAGTCTAAAGATTATTTACACAATCGTCATATGAACATTTCCATAGATATAAGTGATCTTTCTATATAAAATTCTCATGCGAGTTAGTTTAATGTACGTGTCACCCGACAAGTACCTACGTATTAGTTCTAGATATTACTTATACCTTAGCTTATAAGAACAATTATTTTCTTTTATAAAGAAAATAACATAATATGCAGCAGTCCTTCGTGATATTCATAACGTGGAAGTTTGTTTCACTTCATAGTTTTTTAGTGATAGTAATTAATGTTTTCATGAAGTTGCAAATATCTATTTTATTCACCTCGGCTGTTCCATCTTCCTCAAATTATCAAGTGGTGAAAATCCCTTTTAAAAACAAAAATTACATGAGTTCAACCTAACTTAATATCTTTCTGAAGCCAATAAGAGATTCTTTCTTTGAATTTTCTTTCTAGAATCTTAAGTAAAAGATGACCTAAACCTGATCTTGCTCATCCTTTCATGATTTTTAGATGATTTCTAATGGGTTTCTAATTAAGAATTTTTGACTACCTAGTGATATGAATAGTGATTTAGACCTTGAAGCAAACTTATCAAATAAAAATCCTAAGTTAAGCCTTGCTATTTGTTAAGGTTTGTTACCATGCATAGTAAACTTGAATAATTAGTTGAGGTTGATTCATTATTAAGATTTTTAGATTTACCAATAGAATTTTTTATCGATATTTATACTCACAGTTTATTTATACAAAATTCATCGATATAATCACAAACAAAAAAATATATCATTTTATTAGTGATTTTTTATTATCTCGGTATGTTCATCGATAGTTTAATAAATGTTTTTAAGAAATAACATAAGTGAAAAAAACATTTAGAAAATAACATATATTTTACTTGACCGCTATTAAAAAATATAGGTTTTATTAACAATCTCTAATAGTAATAGCAATTGTGTTCAAAACTTTTAATGGTATTAGCCATTGTAGCAGGATGTTGTTTGTGAGATTGCCTAAACATTCATCCACCTTAAAATTGCAAAATAATGATAATAATAATTGAATATTCTAGATACACTAAGAGATGGACATAACTCTCATCCAGAAAACTATCTAATTGTATCTGTTGTTGCTAAAATCTGACAAAATAAATGCAAAATCATTTTCAGGCGAGTACCAGGATTGAAGCATTTGACATGTTTTCCTCGTACACTTTATTCGAGTAAATTTTCTCATTAATTTGTGGTATCCTCAGTCCTGAATTTGCTCCTTTCCTTTCGTCTAGAATCTTGATGTTGTGAGTCATTAAGATCAAAGTTGGGTTTTTCTGGAACTTCCTGGTTGAAGATTTTAACAAATTCCTCGGCCTTTCCCCTAACCCTGTTCTTCCCAAGGCTGTCTCTTGATTTTGTTTTTCCAGATAAGCCTGTTTCAGGAGCAGAGTGATGTTTTGTTTCTATTGAAGCCCCTAATTATGTAAGGCAGAATTTATAGGACCATCTTCAACAATCACTTGAAGATTGCTTGGAGTATCCAACTCAGGTATAGGGAAACTTGTGTCCTCAAGAATTTGACACGCTCTACTTCACCCTGAATGCTTGTGTCGAAGAGGGAGTGATCATCTTGTTTGTCAAGCTCCTTTCGACCACTGAATGAGAGAATATCAATATCATGCGGAGTTGCTGAACGTAATTCTCTTGCTATACCCTCGCATGCATGCTGTCCATCCATTAGCACTTGAACATCCATGAAGTTTACAGTTCTCATTCTGCCTTGATTTTTTAACGTACACGATTTAGAATAACAGTTATATATTATACCATTTTCTTAATTTTTTTTAAAAATGGTGTCATTTTCTCTTAAATCTTTTGAAACTGTGTTATATTTTTTTTAAAATCCAGCTTTTCTCGCAAGTACAGTACTTGCAATGGGACTTGAATATATGCATTTTTCTATTAAACATCGTGCGCAAAAGAATAAAAAACAAAAAGTCAATTCAATGTACAAAGTACGCTATCATTCTAAATTTCATTCCACTTGAAATAATTATATCGTTTCACTTCACATAATAGCAATGCTAAAATTAACTATTCCAGAGATAAAGCCACCATGAAATATAATAAGAGTTGACTCTCATATTAGACATTTAATGCCAAAAATAGCGTCAAATTGTAAGAAATATCTCAACTACAATATACTATTTCTCCCAACAAACTGGTCTATTCACATGACTAGCCAGCAAGATTGCAGATGAAACAATTTAGTATGGATGGCTGTATAGTGCGCTAGAAAAAAATCAAACCAGTTAATTTCTCCATTTCACAAGGTAAAAACATCACAGAAAACCAGTTCTAATAATATGACTGAGAACAAAATTTGCATTACCTTCAAAATATGCATACTGTATGCAAGTGGCTTCTGTTCAATATTTTCTTTAGAAGATCTTTTGTCAGTGTGATTCATTTTTATTAGAGTTGAACTGACAAGAGTGAAACTCAAACTTGAGACCTCACCCTCTTACTGTAAGAGTAACAGTGAGCCTGTGATAAAAATATATATATATACCATGGATGTGCTCAACATTTATCGATCCTCATATTAGTTTATATATCTTATCAAAAGTATCAAGTTCTTTGTTATAGTAAATGCAATCAAAGTATAGAAGAAAACCTAAACATTCCTCATTTAGTATAAACAATGTTTTAATCAATAGAGAGTTGAAAATATATAGACTGCTTGATATTTTCCAAGCACCTGACCAAAAGCATTGATAGCGGGCATAGCATTTAATTAAAGAAGCTAGAAAATGGATCCTAGGTGCTGGAGCGATGATTCTTTCAGGTTGAAGGTTGACAGGTTAGTACACAAGAGTAAGAAAGAGAGATGTTGATGCGGTCTCGTCTCTTGGATGCATGCAGGATTTTCCTAACAGGGATGATGGACAAAAGCAATGAATTGCAAACATGATTTAACCATTAACTTATTATGTCTATAAACCCTAACAAATCTATGCTGCTACTCAAAATGATAAAAGGAAATGGTGGTAGAGATAATAACCGTTTCATTTGACTTCTCCACATCATCTGTCAGGCCATCCATGTTTTTGTACAGTCCGGTATGAGCAGTGCAAGAGATTCAAAATGTTTAGCAACAATGGTATAAATACGTGGTATAAACTGAAGCTGCCAAGCATGGAACTGATTGATTTCGATAAGAAAATGAAACTTTACACCTAAATGCATTTCCTATCTCTATGGTACAGAGAAAATCAAGCAAACTAATAACCTTTTATTTGATTAATGTACTGAATAGCTTAATGTAGCAATCGGACATTCAGAAAAGCTTTAATTTTCAAGTTATCAGTAGTGCATGAGCCATGAACTGATAAAAGAATGAATTTCAAAACTTCTCTTTCATGAAAAGTGCCACGGACTTGTGTGCCAAAAACAAATATTTCCAATATCAAAAACAGCCTTCAATTGAATTTAAATATAATATTTAAATCGAAAAATTATTACGGGACTCCTATATATATTAGAATGCGATAACATTTCCCTCAGTCTTTCAAAAGATTACACATTGTAAACCTAGTCAATGCTTTTGCATCATAGAGTACACAAATTTTGATTTTTTTTCTCCGTGACTTGTTTTCTCCCTCTCCACGAATAGAAAATCAAATACAAATCAAAACAAAATAGTAAACCCGTTGATAATATTTAAGATATAACTCTTAAGATTATGTGTACTTGTTTTATAGCTTTTCTTCAATAGAAATTTGTTGTATGAATGTATGATTTGTACATATTAGGGTTTGTTCGAGATTTTGTAAAATTTTATTTGTTTGCAAATTGATGAAATTCATTTCGAATTTGTGACTTAGGTGTTTTGTGATGAAATAAATAATGACTTATTTAACGAAACTATTTTATATTTTGTCAATTTTATTATTGAGTTCAACTTTTCAGTAAATGTATAGAAATATGAAATTATATAGATAATTGATAATAAATTAAGAATACTATTAAAAAAAGATTGAATAAGTTTGAGTTAATCCAATATTTGTAAATTTATTTAGTTCACATAATTAATTAATATATGTTGTCATTAATATTCTATATAGGTTTGATATAAGTAATGGATGATCGTTCATAGATGTAACAAGATTCACCCGAAGTACTGCATATGATGGATAATTATAATAGTTGAGAATAATTAAGAGGCTTGACTTATTGCTTAGCCAACCTTTTATATATATATGAGTAGGGCAATATACAATAGTAATGGTGATGTTTTAACACAAGAGTATGACTACAATATTTTCTATATAGATACATTAATAATAATGAAGTTCAGAGTTTTATTAATTACACATTATCTAATCCAAAAACTGTTAGTTGATACTTTTGTTATTACTGATATTGAGGAGTTAAATAATGTTTTGAGAACCAACTGATATACACAAGTCGATGAAGATGATAATAGTGATGAAATCAACGTAGAATATTGTGATGGAAATGACAATGATGAAATTGAAAAAGAAGAAGACAATTCTGATTAATTAGCACAACACGAATGTGTAATACTATAAACTATAATGTAATATATATTTCTAAACAAAATTAACTTTAATGTAATGACAATGACATTAATTTATTATTAAATTACAAGAAAACATTTATTTTATGTGATTTTATTAGTATACATAGAACTAGTGTTATTGTGTTGTATATGTTTCTATGATCTTAAGAATTTGCAGGATGGATAGATAATAAATATAGATACAATCTGTCAACAAAAACTATTTTACACCGATGGAAAAAAGTCGGTAATATTTGGAGGGTTTCTGAAAAATTTTGATTAAATTGAATATTTAAATTAAATATTAAAGACAAAATCACCGATGGACTGAAAAGTGAGTGATATTTGGAGGGTTTCTAATTTTTTTTATTAAATTAAAAATTTAAATAAAATATTACAGATGCAATCACAGACGAACTGAAAAATTATCAGTGACATTTGAAGGGTTTCTGAAATTTTTTGATTAAATTAAAAATTTATATAAAATATTACAGATGAAATCATCGACGGAATGATTAAAAATATTAATACTTAATTATCCATCGGTAAAACATCCCAATTAAAAGACCAGAATCCCTCACTTCATAACAAATGAACTTCTTCTTCTTCATCATCTTTAATGAAAAACACTAACGTCTCTTTCTTTTTTTCTCATATCTTTTCAACTTCTTTTCTCTTCTCATCTCTTCCACATGAAGGTATGTCTTCTCCTCTCTTCTTCTTTTCTCTTCTCAATTTTTTTTAATTAACATAATTTATTAATTTGTTTTTTCTTTTTTCTTTTTTTTTCTCAGCTTCACTCGCAATTAAATTAAAGTAAGATTTCTCTTTTTTTGTGGTTTTTTCATTATATTTGTTTTTTTATTTTATTTTAAATTTTTATGTTCTAAATAATCGTATGAATGTTGTTGTAGGATTTTTTTTCATATCAGATCAATTTTGTTGGATTTGTTTTTCAATTTTTTTGTTTATTTTCTATTAAATTAATTTATTTGTTATTGGATGATGGGTTTTGGAATAGGTTTTCTAGGTTAGGTGAAAATTGTTTTTTGTTGATTTATTTATTTGTTGTTGTTATTGCAAATTTGTTTGGGTTGATTTTCTTCTTTTTTCCAAGCAACTTAGTTCATGAGTATTATATTAATTTAATTTAATTTAATTTAATTTTTTTCTACATTTGTGAAATAGAATTTCTTAAAAATATATATTTTTTAAATAATTACTGACAGTATTATCGATGGATTAAGATATATGGTAGTGAAATACATGTAATAAAACAGATGAAACCCTAAGGTTCTCATAACAGAAGAAGTTTACGGGTTCGATAGTATAAGAGGATCAGTCGTCATAGGCTGATGTCTTTCTCATCAATTAGGTATACAGACTACTATATGCATTTAGACTAATTACTTTCTGTTAGTTTGGAGTTTCTGATAAGTATCCTGATATCAAAACATAATAGATATTTGTATAATTATCAAAGAAAATGAATGTCATCTCAAATATAATTTAGGGTGTGTTTGGCATTGTGTTTCGGAAATGTTTTTGAAAAAAATTAAATTTTTTTTGCTTCAAATTAATATTTTTTTATATTTTCAGATCATTTTGATGTACTTATGTCAAAAATGATTTTAAAAAAATATTATTTTGATGTGTTTTGGAATAAAAAGCACTTTGAAAAGCAACCGTAATCACACTTTCAAACACACCCTAGAGACCAAATTATAATTATGAAATCGATACAGATCTACTTAATTGATCCTGAATATATTCTAAACTGATCAAACCTAAAAGAACCAATCAACATCTACTGATTGCTCAACCGATCGATTGAGAACATTAGGCAAACCGATTGATTGGTTCAATCCAACCAGTCAACCAGTTGATCAAGATTTCAGAAATATCAATCTGTCTATCTAAAAAACTACATATCTTAAAATAATGAACATGTGTTCCTTAAAAACCCATAATTTTAGACCTTATATAAAACGATTTAAGTCAAACTAACATCTTAAAACATTAATTAAACATCTTAAATAATTCAAACTCTAAAATACATAAAAACTTACCTTAAAAACCCTTACCCTAACTTTCACTTCTTCCTCCTTTTTCTTCCTTTTCCTTCTTCCCCTCTTCTTCTCTTATGCTTCTCTCTCAAGAGAACTTCTTATATATATATATATATATATATATATGAAGAGACCCAATATGTCTTTCAAATATTTATACCCTTAATTACTCATCAAAGGGTATAAATATCTTTTCCAACGTATTATTTTTCAACACAGGTAGTAATAATAACTTTCCAGGTTATTATTTTTTTATTCTTAATCCACACGTTATGTATAGATACTTAATTCCACCAAGCAAGTAAATTCCTTACTCTCAAGAAGCACACACCGTAACACTATAGTGTAAATGAGCTTCCTGTATGGTCTCTAGACTAACATTAACCTTCAAATACTTGCTTACATACCGGAGAGATCCTCCAACAAGAAATTCCATCATGGTCTTGCAGGGACGAAAGGTCATCTCAGCTAGAACTTGTCTTAATTCCTCTCAGCGACATCAGAGATTAATTGCATTAAGGTCAGTTTAGCTTGTTGAACTGGCAAATTTAAAATGGCCACATCGTTTATGTAGATCGGCTGTGAAAGCTGCATTTTGTCTTGCTTGCTGTTTTAGATAGATATTTGTTTACTGCTGTTTGAAATAAGAGATCCGGACCAAATAATCTAGAATTTCACTGATAAATGTCCTTTCCTTTTTTCTATTCTTCTTAATAAGATTCAGTTTCTCTCAGCATTTCTTCCTTGGTGAGGAGTTTTTTTTTTTTTTTCATGGAATGATGTTTGATGAGATGACATATGAATGATTTAGGAGACCTGTGGAACCAAATATACTAGTAGGATATCTTAATCCTCTACCGAATACAATTGTTGCCTTCATTGTTTTCTTCAAATTACCAAATTAAAATTTTCTGTTCTATGGTTCTGAGATAATGACCATGTATTTGTTCACACTTTTATTGATTAGTTAAGGCTTTGTAAAGTAAAATAAATTAACGTTTTCCATAGAGTTGCTTCTGATGACTTTACTGTGGAAATTAAACAACATTTTCATCCAGACTATAAGGTCTACATGTCCAATGTATATATTTTGTAATGCTCTGAGAGCTAGCAGCCATAAACTTGAGCATTATAGATATAATGCACATTACTTTCTCGCCTGTTGGGATGCTAGCAGACACTAGAGAAGTATGGCTATGAGGCATGATCTAGACTTGTGTTGATGGGGTTTCATCTACTGGCCTGGTTTCAGAATTTTCTTTTCTACCTCTTTCACGTCTGCTGTTATCTGCAAACTTTAAGCTTGATAGATGCAGGCCTTTCTCCTTCTCCTCTGAAGTCCATTCGGACAAGTAGTAGTCTTCCTCTGTAGCTATCTTTGTAGATGATGGACCACAAAACATTCCACCCCATTGTGGGAAGTATATAAGACAAATTGGAAGAGTGCAGCAAATAATCATGACACCCATGAGCATTATCCCTCTGTCTTTTGAGTATTTGGATCCTCTGAAGAAGATTAGTTGAGTTAGAACTGCACCCACGTTTCCACCACCTCCAGTCATACCAGATATCAGCCCCAATGACCTGAAAATAAGAAATATGAATGGAGTCAGGAAAAGAATTCATAGAAAAAATATGCCTTTTGTGTCATTAACCTCTACAAGCAGATCCAAGGATGTTGCTAGTTGTGATGGAATTTCATTAAGCATAATGGTATTGTTAGATATCAACCAAAGTTTACTCTCCTGTCTAGTTCCATACCGAAGGAATATACAAGATGAGCATCTGTCAAAAAACTTTTGTGCGATTTATACTGAATCAATTCTAAGCTTGGCCAAGAAAAAACTTTTCGCTCTTATTTAGTTAACTCTAATTGCAATCAGAAAACTCTGAAATCCTAACCAAAAACTTCTGTTGTTTTCTTGAGCTGCAGATAATATCGGTGTTGGGAGAAATCTTACCTTCGAGAGATAAAAGGCACCACCCCAAATGTTAGTCCACATGCTGCTTGGCAGAATATAGAGAACACAATCATCACCACAATGGACGCGCCTAAAGATCCAACTCGTCCAAGTATGATGCAGAAAACACCTCCCAAGGTCTGCACTACCCACAAAGCCCACAACCTCCCCCTCATTCCAAACCTCTTCCCTACTGCATCTGAGAGCATTCCACCACCTGGTCGAGAAACAATGTTTGCTAGACCAAAGCTTGCTGCAATCATTCCTGCTGTATGGAGTTTGAGGTCAAATCTGTCATAGAAGTATTCTGCGACAATGTTGTCTATTGTCAGCTCTACCCCAAAACAATACCCATAACTGAGTGCCAGGATCCACCCTCTGTAATTTGTGATTCCATGATAGAAGACATTAGTGAATTTATCTTTTGTTTTATCCCCTGCTTTCTGCAGCCGCCTAAAGTTTCCGTCCGGCAAGTCCTTGCCAAAGATCAAGACTGCAAATGCCGATAGTGTCTGAAACAGGGCAGGAATGAAAAACGCAATTCTCCAAGCTGTAAATTTGATGGCTCCAATGTCACGGATGAGGCCAAACACAAGGGGCATGATCAGTTGCGTTGCCCCACCGCCAAGGTTACCCCAACCTCCTGCAACGCCATTAGCCGTGCCAACTACCGGGGCTGAAAACATAGAGCTCATCCAGAATTGAGTCGAGACAAAAGTGGACAGAGAGAAGCCAGTGAAAAAACGCACCAGGAGAAAAGAAGTAGAAGATGAGGCGATGGACGTGAAGTAAACTGCAGGTGCAGTGAGGAGGATCAAGGAGGCAGAGGCTAGACGGGGTCCAAAAAGGTCACAAGCAGTCCCCATAGCAACTCGAGCAAAAACTGCACCTGACACTGATGCAATGCCCGCATTACCAATGTCAGAGGCAGTGAGGTTGAGGTTGTCACGTATGATAGGAAGAAGGGGTGGAGCAGCAAAAGTAGAGACAAAACAGGCAAAGAAAGAAACCCAAGACAGATGGAATGCCCGCATGTGAGGGGCAGCTACTGAGAACAACCGGAACTCAGTTGCCTTGTGTTCTGAATCCACTGGAAGAGCGAATTTTGGAGGGTGAGATTCCTTTACAGTGGCTTGCCCTTCTATCTCCATCTTCTTGTCTATGAGAGAAAAAGGGAAACACGGTGGGATGCTCCTAGTTTTCCTTTGTGCAGGAAGAAATAACCGATTCCTTTGGTGAGCCTTTTCCAAGTACTTCTGGTGACCAACTGGTGGCTCTTTGCATGTAAGAGAAGCATGAGTATATATTGACCAGGCAAGGAACAATCACGAGTTATACTTGAATTATTCAGGTTTTAAGTAATTTTTAAAAAAAATTAACGGTTTGAATTTCATAAACTACAGGAAATTAGTGAAAATAAAAAAAATTATATAATTATTCGTAAAATTAATCAAGAGATCCACCTTCTTATTAATAATAATAATAATAATAATAAATCCATGAAGAGTGGAGTTTTGGAGTTTGACGTTCCTTTTAGGGTGGCTTGTGTGGGTGAAAATTAACGAGTATGCTTGGTTCTTAGTTCCCGTAAATTCCAAAGCCATCATGTTTGATTAGAATTGTTAAGTATATGTGGTCAAATCCAACTATCTGACAGACACTGGCGTTTGTCAATATTGACATTATTGTAGTTTAAGTACATAAAATTACCAAAGGCTACTTTGATATTTAAACGATTAGAGGCATTTGAGCTAGCTCCAAGTGAGAAACTCCTGGTACTATTATTCTCTTTGTTTTACTGCTCTTATCTACTATCATTTTATCACAAACTTACTGATTTGAGCACCGATGTGCCTCTCTCATGGAACATGCCCACGAACTCTAGCTATTTTGTAGGTGTTGACCGATCGATTAATTATCCTAATCTTTCAGTTGACCATTCTCATGGACACCAAGATTCATGGATCATCATTCTAATCATAGCTAAATGATCTATCATCGTTATTTTCGGACTCATTTTTATATATGTGACCATTCATGTGTCCATCAAGATTTAGGCATCAATATTTTACCATAGCTGAAACGAGCAATTCATTTTTATTATTGACCCACCTATTATTATTCCTGATCAATTCATTTTCTACACACGAGATCACGTTTGTGTCCACCATGGTTTATGCATCCACATGCATTATAGAAATTCGTGTGAATTTATTACTTCTCGCCACAGTCTATGACTGAAAAGCCCAACCAATGGCTCTTTGCAGCAAAGAAAAAGCAAGGTTTGGAACTTGGAGGTTTATACTTCCGCCGAGTCCCATTTATCCTATTCTACGGTGCCTGCTCACAAAACGAAAGGAGGTTAGGCTGCGTGGAATTGAAAAAGGTTGCTAGGCGACAGCTGCCAATGGAAAGAGATATGAAGGGAACAAGTTGTACTCCTCCAGCTACTACGTATTGACTATGGGGTTTTGGAAAGCGACCATGGAAAAAATAACAAGGAATCGCATTCTTTGATTTGCTAAGAAGTCTTCGAATTTTGTTCCCAGAGACTACAGGGACGAATCTGTACCGATCCTGTTCTTGTCCGTTCCTCTGTGATTTTCAAGATTGAATATAACTTTTCACGCCGGCCCAACCGTGTCCATGTCATTTCAGAGCTTGAAGGAAACAAACACATCGGACAACTGCTTAACCATGTTGGGCATTCTACTTGGCTTGTTTCAAAACATGGATTTTGAAATAATCATTCAATCCTTGTCAGTCAGCATTGTTTGTTTATTTAAGTCAATACTAGTACTTCAATAAATTATTTGGCCAATAATATGCGGTCTTTGTTTCACTTCATAGTTTCTTCGTGGTGACCACATTTGTGATATGTGCTTTGCCGCGAGTTGGGTAGAATTTTTCAATATAAAAAAAGAATGCTATGGAAATGAAATCCTGAGAACCGAGTAATTTAAATAATATAATTAAAAAAAATACAACAGCAATAAATAATAAATAAATTGATAAAAAAATAACAATTAAAAAAAAAAGGTGAGAAAGAACTCAAATTAAGCCTACTTGGAATATCAAACAACTCATTTGTTGAAAAACAAAACTAAAAATAACCCTAATTAAATATTATTGTTGTCCATTTTTAAAACCCTAGAAAATACACACACGCACATAAATAAAACTTTATTTGGATGTTTAAGGACTCAATTAACAACCTAATTTGATTGACAAAGGACCCTATTAATGACAATGCTTTATTTGGATGTTTAAGGAATCAATTGGATTTTTGAAAGGTTTAATTAAATTTAGTGAGGACTTAATCACAAGAAAAATCAGCTTTAAGAGTAAATTTGGATGTTAATTGAAACAAATCGAAGTTTGAGGCCTAAAATTGGACCTTGAAAAGTTTAAGTAATTAAATCAGGGGTTTAATTGCATAAAATTTGAAGTCTGATGAGCAATTAGGGACCTAATTGAACAATTCATGAACTAAAGAACAACTTGCAAAAGGCGTGCGACTTTGGGCACTGAAATCAGGAGTCAAATCAAAGAAAATTAAAAGTTTGATGGTCATCTGGGGGTCCAATTGAACAAATTAGAAACTAAGGACCAACTTGTAAAAGGCACTCAAATTTAAGGCTGACAATTGAATGTGGCAGGGGTGCAATTGCATGAAATTGGGAGTTTAGAGGAAAATTACAGGTAAAATTAAATGTAATTAGAAGAATAGAAATTAAATTGAAGATTGTCAAATCCCAAATCAGAAAGCCCTAATTTGTACTGTTTAGCCAAAATAGTGTCATTAAGGATACTGTGCATCAAAAAAAAAATTATAGCCAAAACAGCACCACTTAGGATACTATGCATCTTCCTCTTTAGTTCTTGGCTAATCAAGTAAGCACTTTCAAGCAAATAAATATGGTGTTTCCAACCACTTTAAAGGCTATAACCACCATCAATTAACTAAGAAACACCCCCTCTCTACAACCTCATTTCTTTGAAATCAAATGTTTACATGAAATCCTTTACTCGGGTTCAATCATGAAGATTAATTCTCAATCAATTTAATTTTGATATATGAAATCATGAAGAAAAAAACTATCAATTTAAAAAACTTGCCAAAAAAAACAATTAAAAAATAAGGATAGAGAATTTGTTTATTTTTATTTACAAATTGGTCTTTATTAGGGAATTCTCTATCCTGATATTTTAAAAAAATTACAAAGACTGAAATTAAACTTTGTTAAAACCTCCTTTAGATTACTAAGACATTTTATTTGCAAATAAGTTTTTCAAGGACCAACTCATTGAATGTATTAAGCTTTATTTTTAGAAAATATAAAGATAAGTAATCTCCTAATGAGGACCTATTTTTCAAAATAAAAGTATACTATAGGGACCAAAATAATTTTTTCAAGAATTACAGGGGCTAAAATTAAACTTTGTGTTACATTACTAACAAAGAAAGGAATAAACAACAAGAATGGCATTCTTTAACTTCCTAAGAAGACTTTGGATTTTGTTTCCAAAGGTTACAAGGATGAATATGTCTTGATCTTGGTTTTTTCCCATTCCTCTATATGATTTTCAAGAGGGTTTAATTATAATGAATAAAACTTTTTGTCACCTAACCATGTCGGTGTGATTTTAGTTCTTGAATGAAACAAACATGTTAAATAACTATGTACTTAACCAAAATGGACATTCTACTACAATACTTGGTCAATTAGTTTCAAGATATGATTCAATCCTTGCTAGGGCTGCTTACAAACATTTAGAAATACGTTTAATTATGATTCAAAGACACACTTGCAAACATTTAGATATGCATATATGATTCAAGACAGCTTGAAGGTTTAATTATGTTTAAGGTGATTATTTACATTATATTATTAACAAGACGTACGCATGTGTAAGTTTTATACTGATTTAATGAATTTCATTTGCATCTGTGCAAGGGATGATGTAAGAACATGTTTTTTTACTTATTTCTTTGGGGTTTTTTTTTTTTTTAACTGAGCTTTTTCTAGGAAATTCTTCATTTATGGGATGTAGAAAAAAATAGACTAAGGACATGATAACAACTAAGGTGATTATTTTCGGTTCGGTTCGGTTTTTATAAAAAAAAATCAAATCAAAATTTAAAAAAAACTGAAACCGAACCGAACCGGTTCAAACAAACCGGTTTCGGTTCGGTTTGGTTTTTTAGGACAAAACCGGTTTGGCTCGATTTTTTCGGTTTGGCTTGGTTTTGGCTCGGGTTTTTTCCGGTTTTTTTTATTTGGGTTTGGTTCGGTTTTTTCGGTTTCAAGCTTATAAAACCAAAACCAAAACCGAACCAGTCGGTTTTTTAAAATTTTAATCGGTTTTTTTTTCATGGTTTAGTTTTTTCAGTTATTTTTTTCTAATTTTCTTGGTTTTTCAGTTTTTATAACAACTAGAGTTATAATATTGTTGAGATATAGAAAGTAGATATTATTATATATAAAACTATTAAAACATAATGATATTTTACTGTTTTTCTTTTACTATGGTTAAAGGCCCAGCTGAACTGTGGATATCTCAAAGTTTTAAGTGATAAAAATATCCTTAAAATATAGAGATGACAACGAAATATATATATATATATATATATATATATATATATATATATATATATATATATACACGTCCAACTTAGCTCAATATATAAATATCTTTCAGGATCCTGTTTATCTACTATCTTTAAACATTCTTTCCAGAATCCATAGTGAGAGGACAAATCTGACCTAAACCTATAACCATGCTTATCCTTCCATGTATTTCTAGATGATTTTTAATGGGTTTTTAAAGAATAACTTTAATTTTACAGCCTACAGAGTGATGTGCTTAGTAATTTAGACCATGGAACCAACACCTCAAATAACATCTCATTCAAAACCTGGGTAGTTTCAAGTCTTGTGTCGATTCTTGCTGGTTGTAATTAGGAATTACTAAGCAAACAAAAGAATTAGAAACAACTATTATAAATCTGATCAGTCGATCATGGTTGTAATTTAGTCATGTGGGTCGATGATAGTTTAATAAATTATTTCGTCGTGAAAATATGCACTAATTAATGGCATGTTTGACCTATAGTATAATGATTGATTATATATATATAGTGTATAATATAAAGCAATCAATAATTGCAATAAAAATATTTAAAAAAATGACCTACACAAGGAACCATTAATTCCATGATTGTGTGTAATCATGCAACAGCTAATTAATTGAGCTAAACTATAATTATTATAGAATATAAGGACCAAAAGATTCACCAAGCAAGGACCAATTTGTAAATAAAAATAAAGTACAAGGACTAAAATAGATTTTTCAAAAATAAAAGGACTGAAATTAAGCTTTGTGAAATATCCTAGCACAAAGGAGAGGAATAAAAACAAGAATAACATTTGGTGCGCGCATACATACATACAATATATAACTAATTTGTCTTTTGAATAATGTTTCTTCCAAAATAATAAAAGACTAATTTGTCTTTTTTATTAAGTTATATTACTAACAATCTTCTCGATCGTTTCTAATTACGTTAAACTCCCTTTGGCCTCGGTCTTCTGCAATTGTCACTTTCGAATTGAATGACTAATTGTGCCACAAGAGGAAATGGGTGACTAATTGCTTGGTGGATTAATTAATGGAGTGCATGTTCAAACCATCAGCTGGCTCCTTGTGCTTTCACACGTGTACAACGGAGCTTGAAATTCTATGCTCCTCTACAGGACAAGACCATATATGGAGTACTGTATTGAATTTAGAAAAAGAAGTGCTTGTGGACGAAACAGAAGAAGAGAAATGCACCAAAAATTAATGATAGAAACCCAATGGAGACAATGATTGAGCAGCTTGAACTTAGAGTTTAGAGAAACCCGGTGTTAGTTAAGCTATGGCTTTGAGACAAGTCAGATTTGGACACTAAATTAACGGCTGTGCGCATGCTAGGTTTGAATTGAAGCTAAAGCCTAAAGTTGCAAAGAAATGATTCGCCTGTTCTGTATGTATCTCAGCCATGTTTAACAAGTTGCAAAGAAAAATCTTCGCTTTCCAGGGTTTTTCTCCAGTTTCAGGAAAAATAACTTGATTTTATCTTCCTTATTTCATGGAACTCTGTCAACCTGATAGCACTACAGAGATTAGCATGTCTTGATCCACTGCTAACGTTATATTTTCTGTAGGAGTCAGTCCTTGTCGGATTAGTACTAATCCAACTACATAAAGGCTAAAGAGCATGCTGAGTCCATAAAAATCCATTCTCCTAACGCCTAATGGAGAAAAGAAGAGTTCATGAATAAAATATCCACCATTTATGCTATAAGGTTGCATATTGCAATCTATGTCAGGTGTGGTTCCTAAGAACCCTAGATGTGATGCTTTGGATTTCTTCCTAGAAGGGCTGATTTCTAGAAAATCAGCTGGTATGAATCTATTAACTACCCTTCATTCATCTCTGGCTAACTCAAATTTCAAATCCCTTTATTCTTTAATCTAAACCCTTAAATCCCCAATTTTCAAAGCCCTAACCCGTTATTAAACTCTTGTAAGAAAGAAATTAAATTCTGTCCTGCGGCAACTATTTATACAAACACCCTGATATTTAGAATTTCCTAACGCTAAACCAATCTCTTTTTATAACTTCATAATAATGCATGCCCCGACAGCATATTTCCCTCCGGACATGATTTAAGCATTTGTTAATACCTGAATTGATGACGACTTGAGTTGTTAGATGGACAGTTAAGTGGCGCACCAATCTCTGTAGGCAATCAAGCTGAATTTAACATTCCTTAACGAGTACAATTCAAAATAAACATATGATAGTATAAGTTTGTGAAGAATATCCCTTCCAGGATTCATTAAATTCATCAGCTACAAAAACCATATTTTGTGGTTTATTCATTCTCTTCCCAGAGCCACAATCTTGATTTTCCTTTTCATTTCCAAGTGTCGCTGTTGAAAATTGACTTGATATGATTTAATTGACTTGACAGGCTCAAAGATAACCGATGCAACCTGTAAAAACATAATTTGATTAGCAAAAAATCAATATTTTTAAAAAAAAAAAATTATTGAAACAACAACATATTGGATCGATTTAATTAGGTAAACCCGGATTAACTTGCTAAATTCAAGACCCCGATCATGAGAACATGATAACATCATATAAATCAAATTAAAATAAATTATGAAACTAAATTCTAAATCAATCCAATGTTAAAGAATATAATTGAAAAAAAATAATTAAAAAAATAAAATAAAAAATTAACCTGAGTTAACCTACCAACCTGCGACCCAAGTCATGAGACCGAGATAACCTCATAGAAAGTAAACGAAAAAAATTGACCTGAGTAAACCTGGATTAATCTATCAAACCTACAACCAAGGTCATGGACTGTAATAACTCCATAAAAGCATATCAAAATAAATTGAAACTCAATTTTCAATAAACTCATTGTTAAAGGTTGAAAAAGAAGGAAAAATAAACTCAATCTAAAAATAGGACATAATAAAATGACTTAAGTTTACCTGAGTTAACTCGCAAAACACGTGACTAGAGTCATAAAATCAGGATAATCTCATATAAAAGCAAACCAAAATAAATCATGAAATCTAATTCATAATTAACTCACTGCTAAATGATGAAATAGAAAAAAATATCAATTAAAAAAAACAAAAAAAACTCTCTCGTCAACTAGGTTGATCTCACTAAACTCTCGATTCGATTCATGAGACCAAGATAACCTCAAAAAAATCAAACCAAAATAAATCATGAACCATAATTCTCAATCAACTGATCAATGTTAAAGGATATAATAGAAAAAAATTGTTAATTAAAAAAGACAACAAAAAAACTCGAGTCAACCGAATCAACTCGCCAAACGTGTGACACAAGTTAAAGACTGAGTTAACCACATATAAAGCAAACTACAATAAATTATGAAGCTTAATATCCAATAAACTGAATATTAAAATATAAAATTAGAAAAAAAATATTAAAATAAATAGTGTTTTGTGAATTAGTACATAGTAAAAGCACTATCTTTTTTAGTTTAGACCAAGATATAAAAGGATAATCATGTAATAGCAACGCTTTAAAATAAGTAAAAGAATCTAAGAATTTGGTAAATAAAAAGGGTTGCACATGTTGAAAAAATAGTAACTCGGAAAATAAATAAAATAAAATATTATGAAACAAGTATTTCATGCTTACATTAACGTGATTAGTTTAATTTAATTTAAAAAAATCCTTTTAAAAATACTAGATTCAACAAAGGCTGAAAATAAAAATGCAAATATATCAAATCTACTAAAAAAAATCTCATAGATGAGGACACTAGTAGATGAGGACAGAGTTTTATTTTAAAGTAACCCGCACTGCACACCAAATTCTTGAGTTGGAGAACCATTGACAAGGACAGAGAGAGTTTTGAGGTTGAAAAGCACTAGTTGATGAGGCTCCTCCACTTCTCACTGAACCCCATATAACCCATAATATCCACAAGGTATTCTCAGAGAAGAGAGTCAAATGCCTTGTGGAAATCCACCTTAAAAATCATACATGAGTGGCCTGATGATTAATTTAAGAGAATGAATCACCTCGTTTGCTATCATATAACCTTCTGCAATTTGTCTTCCGGCAATGAAGGCTGCTTGGTTATCACTGATCAAGTCCTGCATGACACCCTTTAGCCGATTGGAAAGAATTTTAGACAATATTTTGTAAATATATTCCACCACTCACCATACTAATCGGTCTATAGTCCGAGGAAGTAGTTGCTTCCAGTTTCTTAGCAATCAGAGCTACATATGAATGATTAACTCCTCTTGGCATTCGTTCTGTCCTGAAAAATTCATTTACAAGAGAAAACAAATCATGCCGGACTTTCCTGTAAAATCTGAAGTTGAAACCATCTGGCCCCGGTGATCTTGCCCTGTCACAATCCCAAACCGCCTCATGCACTTCATCAAGAGTAGTCGGTCTCTCTAAAAAGGCTGACTGGCCCGTACTCAACCTCCCGAAGCCCATATCCCTTCATATTTGTGTTAAAATAATTGGGATAAAATATAAAAAGAAAGTTAGAAATAATTTATATATTATGAATATTTAGTTTTAATTTAAATATAAATAAAATATATATAGATTAAACTGAAAATATTATTCTACTTTTAATAAATAAAACTATATAAATATTATTTAATGCTCTGCTAAATAAATTGGTGAAATAAGAGGTAGCTGCTGATTTCATCTCACTTGGCGTTCTGTGAATCCTGTTTGCATGACGAACCTCCATGATGAACTTTTTACGGCCTCGTCTGTTAGCCATTAAGTGGAAAAACTTAGTATTCTGATCACTGAGACTACACCATTGTTGACGAGATACTCTCCACAATTTGACTAACCTCACCTAACGAGGTCTGCAATGGTCACCTGAATATCCATCAATTTCTTCTCTTGATTCCCGTAGGTGCTAATGTTCCATAATCTAAGTTGCGACGCTAACAAAAAAATCTGAAACTGGTATGGACATTTTCTCCGCTAAGAGCAATCCACCCATTGCCATAATCAACCGAGGTGACTCTGAACTTGGAGTCATCCCACTTGGCCAGTAAACCACCCGAACGCCCTACTGAGTCAACTGCAGTTCATTTGATATCTAAATGATTCCAGATTCTGTACACCATAGCATCAGTACAATTTTCCAATTTTGTTTTTAACAATAAGCAACAATCAATCTTATGATGCAAAAGAGACTTTGGCAAAGCATTCATTTTCCCCAAAGAACACATACCTCTAATATTCCAAGACAAAGAATTTATAAAAATTGAGGAAATAACTAATTGATCAAAGCAAAGGGGCAAGCTATTGAGCAGCTCGCCAATCCTCTTTCTCTCTTGTTATCTGAGTATTAATATCTCCCATGAAGCTATTTAGGTTCGTTCCTCCACCAATATATAAAGCTTCCCAGCATAGATCATAAGTCTAAGCTCCTCTGTTTGATCTGCATCTTCTATATTGTCTTCCCTTTTTAAAAAACGGACATTCCCCATCTGAATCCCTGAATCTGGTGTGCTGTCTTCTATATCTTCCACTGAACCCCCCCGCCCCCCCCCCCCCCCCCCCCCCCCCCCCCCCCAAAAAAAAAAAAAAAAAAAAACCTACCATTTCCCTTAAGCTGCTTTATAATGCAGCCTTGACTGTCTTCCACTCTGTTATTTGGTTCAAGAAATAATGAGCTGACCTCGTCAACTTCAACAGGAGCAGCTAATTTGATTTTGTCCCTTGCCCTTTTAGCTGACTTGAAGGCTGACTTCTTGTTTCTCTATGCAGCCTTTCCTGATTTGCTTCCATTTCTTGGAGCTCATACGGGTCAGCTACGAGGGAAATAAAAGAAGCAAAGGATTGCTTATAGTTTCCAGCATATGGGCCACAGGGACATTCCAAAGTTTATGGTACATTATCCACCATATCAGCATGGGCCTCATCATTCTCTAATAGTGGTTCCCAAACATCCAGCTTATCCATGGACTCTCCTGAAATAAAATGCGCTTCCAAATCTTCTGATTTATCCAGCCCAGCTCTCTTTTTCATTTAGCAGATTTTGACTGCCAGATTTATATTTTAAAAGTATTTTTAAAAAAAATTAAAATTTTTTATATTTTTCTTTACTTTAAATTAAAAAAATTTGATTTTTTCAGATCATTTTGATATGTTAATATCAAAAATAATTTTAAAAAAATAAAAAAATTATTTTAATATATTTTCAAACAAAAATAATTATAATCACGCTATTAAACATCCCGAAAGATCTTTTGATATATATACTCAACGAGTATATTACCCCCTTGACAGTCATTTTGATCAAACTCAGGGTTCATCTGTATCCGAGGTAATGAAGAAAGTTTAAGGGATTGGAGAGCAGGGGTAAGATCAGGCTTGGTTTCCTTGATGAGGACACTGACACAATAGTTACCTATAAAGAGTTTAACATATTCATATGTTTGCTCTAAATTTGTAGTTCCAATAAGAACTTGAATCCCAGCATAGTAACCCAAACCAGATCTCAGTGAAGCGAAACCAAGAATCCTGCCTTGATGAGCTAAGATAGATTTAATACATTCTCATTGTTCCAGGCTATATTATTAGTAGGACTCCAAGAATGATAACCCATTCCAACCTATCGTCTGCTTTATCCTCTCTAACCTAGGGTTTAATGTCACTGAAAATAGATTTCCATGGGGTGATTCATGTTTCTATCCCTTTCTGCATGATGTCGTGCTGTTGAAAGTGATGATTGCTTTCGTGGCGCCAAAGAAACGAAAACCAACCACGCCTTCCATTGATGTTAAGATAAATTGCCCAGTGTTTGCGTAGTCTACCCCTTCATTAGTTGTTCAAATAAGACTACGAACCAGCCAATTTCTGTCGTATGATGATGGCACATAAGTCACTGATATAATTTTGTGAGAGTCATCAGAAGGCTTTGCGTTTGACACCACAGCCGCAAAGGAACGCTCGTCTCTATAAGCCGGATTTGGGGGCTTAGAAACAACAGTTTTAGCAGCTGTGCGCATGGCTGTTGTTTATGCTGGGAGTATTTTGGTGGGTTCACCATCAGTTTGACGCTATATATTTTTTATAACTTCTTTCTTGTAATCTTCTTTGCCATCTTATCTTCACTGATTGGAAGATCAATAATCTTCTTAAGAGGAAATCGATTTCGTATCAATGGCTTAATTCAATTCGTACAATGTTGCATCATATTTGACTATTTTGGGCTATTAGAATAGAAAAAATAAAATTTTGACTTTAACATATCCGCAAAAACATATCTGTATAATAGCACAGTTTGTGCTTGTCACAGGTCTAAAATGCAATATGTAAAAAATCACAATTAGAAAACACAATAATAAATAAATTTTTCATTTACAAAACTTGACTTCTTTTCATGTTGTGTTTTGGTTGGTATACCTTACTTATTTCGTGAGATTTTCTTTTTAATTTTAATTCAATGTTTTAAACGCTCTATTATTACCATATTTTAATTAAGTTTGAATTTTGACAATATAATAATTATTATGGTTTTTTTTGTTTTAATTACTAATTAGAAGTTTAATTTGAAGTATCATTTCGTTTTATTAGTTTTGAATAATATAATATTTTGAAAGGTTATGAAATACTGTGTATTTTTAAATAACTTATTCTCCTGATATGTTTGTTCTGAGATTTAGGCTGTCTTTGTTTTCCAGAAAGTGGTTTCCAGAAAACCACTCTCCAAACTTTCCTGTGTTTGTTTGCCATTAAGAAAGTTGGTCAACGGAAAACATTTTCCGGTCAACGGAAAACACTTTCCAATCAAATAAAAATTTGGTTTGGTTTCCAGGAAAGTGTTTTCCTTTTATTTTGGGCGGAAAACACTTTCCGGAAGTTGTAAAAAAATTAGAAATGTCATACTATTTGCTGATTATATCAAATTTGGTCATCAAACTTTTGATTGCTATATATATTTTGTTTTGAATATTTATTTTTCAATTTCATCCCTTAAAATTTAATTTTTATATTAATTTTGGTCCTTATTTTTATAATTGTTATTTTCTTTTCCCTTATCATTTTTTAATTGAATTTTTTTATCTATTAAATTTAGTCCTTATTCTTTTGATTGTTACTTATTTTATTTGAAATAATTTATAAAATATTAATTATTATTATTTTAATTTCTTCATCTTTCAATTTTTTTATTTTTTAGATTTGATCTCTATTATTTTGATTATTATTTATTTTATTTGAGATAATTTATAAAATTATATTTTTTTTTCAATTTCATTCTCATTCAACTTTTTAATTTGTAAAATTTGTTCCTCATTATTTTAATAAACTTGAAAAAAAATAAAACATTAGTAAGTTATTTTCCAACTTATTTTTCATGACATAACCAAACACTGGACAGTGTTTCTTAATTTATTTTTCATTACACTACCAAACATCAAAAAATAATTCACTTTCCAAAACAAAATTACTTTCCAGCAAACAAACAGGACCTAAATATAAATGGGATATCCTTGCTGTTGTGTGTGGTCCCGCACCCTATAATAAAGGTTCACATTAAATATTGTCATGAGACAGCATGGCTTGCCTCTTTAAAATTAAAATAGGTTTGCCACTGTAACGGCAGCAATTAATTAGAGCAAAATATAACAGAGAACACAGGAGAAAGAAAAGAAAAGGAGGCAGTTGAACGGTTTGTCTTCTTTCTTTGTTTTTTTAGCTCGTTAACTATTGGATCGGGTTGAGATTTTGAGAGCAGTTTCTAGATACATTACTCTTCATTTTGAATTGTTGGATCGTTGTCAGTATTATGAGTTTTTCTCAAATATTTCTCCCTTAATCTTATTGTATTCCAAGAATAAATTGTTCTTGATGATATGCATGTTGTAGCCCTTATTTAAATATGAGAAAGAACAATTGTGAACCCGTTATTTGTTGATAGTGGAAGTTTTTAGGTGGACTACGGTCCCGTGATTTTTCCCGCATCAGGTTTTCCACGTAAAAATCTTGATGTTGATTTGTGTGATTGTTTGATCCTAATTTTTATTGCACAAAGAGGAAAAATGATTGGGACTTGTGAATTGTGAATTGTGATTTGGCAAAATTTGATTTCCGGTTGTTCCTGGTTTTCCCAACACTTACGACAATGTTTCTACATTGCCGGTCTTGGATACAGGATTCGGGTCATGACAAACTCTATTAGCAATTTGACACATCAGAAATTACCAACATGATTGCTCATGAAATTTTCGTAGTAATTTTCAATTTTAAAAAAAAATGCAATGAGCTTCCTTTGATCATATATGATTATGCAAAACGGAAACAAATAAAATGATTCCAGACTATTCAGCAAAATGACATAAACAAAGTGTCCTGCAATTTCAATGGGGGAAAAACTCGGTTGGTCTTAACAGTTCCTTTTCATATCTTGCAAGGGCAGAGATCGCCTTTCTTTCTCTTTCCTTGCAATTCGGATCCTATAAACAAAGTGTCCTGCAACTTTGCTGCTATCCTGTCCGCAAGATCTTTCAATGAAAGCATGCCTGAAAAACCAATGGGCTGTGAACACAAAAACATAGAATCTTGTGGATAAAAGGAGTAAAGGGCAAACAAGCATTTCGACACGCACACAAAGCCAAT
>Ga0325401_1000752_pt1 | contig 25026 bp, 27 predicted proteins | sample PopdelMetagenome_FD_205666 | JGI IMG/M metagenome (GOLD analysis project Ga0325401, IMG submission 205666) | Populus deltoides microbial communities from Bellville, Georgia, United States - Xylem-PdKOR-R2 | ecosystem: Host-associated > Plants > Phyllosphere > Stem > Wood/Secondary xylem | place...
CGCCTGGGACGCCACGATCATGGTCCTGGTGAACCTGATCATCGGCGCGATCGTCTGCGTCGCCTGCGGCCGCATCTGGATCGAGGCGCGCGCCGTCGGCGGCCCGCCCGCGCTGCTCGTCCGGTGCGGCGCGCTGCAGGCGGTCGCCGTGTTCAGCGGCGTGTACGCGATGCTGCTCGTCGGCCCGGCGACGCTGCTCGGCCTGGCGGAACCCGCGACCCTGCAGGCGACCATCACCTGGAGCGGCCTGCCGGCCATCCTCCCCCTGCTCGGCATCGGCATCATCGCCGCCGCCGAGACGTGGCGGAGGGCGTTCCGCCAGCGCGCCCTGGCGCACCTTCCCCCCGACGACGCCCGGGAGCTCCGGCGGCGGCACGTCTTCCATCGCGCGGAGGGACCCGTCTCGATCCTGGCCGACCGCGTGGACGAGGCGTTCGGCGACGACGGCGACCGCGGCACCGTCCTTCGCGCGGCCACGATCCTCGCCGCGTCGCTCGCCGGCGCGAGCGTCCTCATCCCGGCCCTCGTGATCCTGCTGAGCATGGCCGCGGAACCGCTCCCCGGGGACGAGTAGCGCCGCCCCCACGTCCCCTGGGCATCCCCCGGGCGGCTTCCGGGCGCCCGCCCGGCGGTCCACAATCGCCCCTCGTACCAGGACGCCGCCATGGCCCGCATCCACGTCAAGGATTTCGACGTCTCGGACGGCGCCGCCATCCTCTCCCTCTCCGTGGATCCGGCGGTGGCGCAGGGCGCGCCGGCCGACGCGGTCCTCCGCCTGCGCTGGACGTTCCGCGCCGCGCCCGACGGGGAGGGCGCGGTCCGGGCGGGGGATCTACGGAAGGCGAGGGCCGGCGTGTTCCGCGTCCGGGTGGCCATGCCGCCGCGCGACGCGCCGCTGACCGGGCTCTTCCTCGATCCCGCCCGACCCGGCGACGCCGTCCTCTTCGAGAAGGACCTCGACCGCCGGCTCGCCCGCCTCTACCCCGCCGATCCGGCGGCGTACGTCGAGCTGATGCAGAGCGCGACGCGCCGCTGGGGCCACCTGCGGACCCGCTACTTCCTCGCCGCCCAGGTCGCGGCCTTCTTCGAGGAGCACCCCGGGCACCGCGCCGGCGCCGCGCTCGTCATGGCCTACAAGGCCGTCGAGCTCGGGGAGGAGGGCCCCCTGGCCCGCGCCGCGGAGACCGTCGAGCGGGCCTTCGGCTGGCTCGAGGGGATGCCCGTCGACTGGCACCCGCGCGTCAACCGGGAGCACCTGGAGATCTCGCTGCTGACGGTGCGCTGGCACGTCGAGCTCGCGCGCGGCGACGCGGGGGCGGCGCGGCGCACGCTGCTCCTCTTCCGCGAGCGCTGCCGGAACCGCTCCAACTACGCGACCCTCGCCTACCCGGCGACGAAGTCCCTTCTCCTGGCCGGCTGGCTGGAGCATCGATGCGGGGAGCGCGCGCGGGCGGCCGAGTGCTGGAACGGGGTCATCGACCTCTTCAAGATGGCCGTGCGCGACGCCGACCCGGGCCGTGCCGTCCTGTTCGGCGAGCTCGGCCACAGCTTCGAGGCGGCCTCCCTCTCCGCCCACTGCCTTCGCGCGGCGCGCTCCAACGGCCGCTTCCCGATGCCGGGCCTGGAGGAGGTGACGGACCGCGCCCTCCGCGTCGCCGGCAAGGCCCGGGACCGGCTGCGGGCCTGCCTGGACGCCTACCTCGCCGACAACGCCGCGAATGCCGGCTCCGGGTGCTGACACCGCCGCGTCAGGGCAGCTTCGTCGTGTCCCCCGCGCGCACCACCCCCGCCGGGGAGAGGTTCTGCCGCGCCGCCTTCTCGGCGAGGCCGCTCACGCCCTCCCGCCGGGCCAGCTCCGCCCAGACCTCCTCCGGCCGGATGCCCGCATCCACCCAGACGACGACGAGGTGGTAGAGCAGGTCCGCGCTCTCCCCGACGAGGGCGCGGCGGTTGCCGGTCATGGCCTCGATCACCGCCTCCACCGCCTCCTCGCCGAGCTTCTGCGCGACCTTGGCGGTGCCGCGCGCGAGCAGCCGGGCGGAGTGGGAGGTCTCCGCGTCGCCGTAGATCCGCCGCTGGTCCACGGTGGACCACAGCCGGTCGAGCACCGCCGCCACGGGGTCGCCGCCCCCGACGTCGAGGGCCTCGAGATGGCGCGCCTCGGCGCGGCGGACCCGCTTGGGCGGCCGGGCGGACGCGGCGATCGGCGCGTCCCCCAGCCGCTCCGGCACGGGCAGGGCGGCCCGCAGGCGCCGCGTCCCCTTCCACTTCGCCGGCTTCAGCTTCGGCGCCTTCGCCTTCACCTTCCCGGCGGGCGCCGCGCGCTCGCCCTTGGCCACCTTCTTCCGCGGCGCCGTCGCCCCCCCCGCGACCGCCGTCTTCTTCTTTCCCGGCTTGGTGTCCTTCGCCATCACGCCGCCTCCCGCGCGGCCGGGGTCGTCGGGCGGACCGGCCAGCCGGCCTCCGCCAGCGCCGCCTTCACCTCCCCGATCCGGAACCGGCCGTAGTGGAACACGCTCGCGGCCAGCAGCCCGGTCGCGCCGGCCGCCGCGCCCTCCGCGAAGTGCGCCAGCGCGCCGACCCCGCCCGAGGCGACGACCGGCAGCCGCACCGCCCCGCGCACGGCGCGGAGCAGGTCGAGGTCGAAGCCCTCCCCGGTGCCGTCGCGGTCCATGGAGGTGAGCAGGATCTCCCCCGCGCCGAGCGACTCGACCCGGCGCGCCCAGTCCACCGCGTCCACCCCGGTCCTCCGCCGGCCGCCATGGGTGAAGATCTCCCATCCCCCCCCGGCCACCCGCCGCGCGTCCACCGCGACGACGATCGCCTGGCTGCCGAAGGCCTCCGCCCCCCTCCGCACGAGGTCCGGATCGGCCAGCGCCGCCGAGTTGACCGAGACCTTGTCGGCCCCGGCCAGCAGCAGCGCCCGCATGTCCTCCACGCTCCGCACGCCGCCGCCCACCGTCAGCGGGATGAACACCTCGGCGGCCGTGCGCGACACCACGTCGAGCATCGTGCCCCGGTTCTCGTGCGTCGCCCCGATGTCGAGGAAGGTGATCTCGTCCGCCCCCTCCCGGTCGTAGGCGCGCGCCTGCTCCACCGGGTCGCCGGCGTCGCGAAGGGCCACGAAGTTGACCCCCTTCACGACGCGCCCGTCCTTCACGTCCAGACAGGGGATCACGCGCAGCGCCAGCATGGCGAACCTCTCGTCACCGCCCCACGCGATTGCGCCGGAAGCGCGGGGGGGTCAAGCGCGGCCGGCGCGCCGTCCCGGCGCCGGACCCATCCGCCCGTCCGGCCGGCCCGCAACCCGCCGCTGTTGCGTTCGTTGGAACGTGACGCCCCGGCTCGGGGCGGGACAGAGGGGTGCTCCGTGGTCGCCGATCCCGTCAACGGCGAGGCGCGGGCGATTCACCCGCTCCACGCCGTCCTTCTCGCCTTCCCCCTGCCCCTGTTCCTCGGCGCGCTGCTGAGCGACGTCGCCTACTGGCGGACCTTTCACGTGCAGTGGTCCAACTTCGCCTCCTGGCTCATCGCCGGCGGGCTGCTCGTGGGCGCCTTCGCGGTGCTCTGGTCGTTCATCAACCTGTTCCGCGGCGGGCGGCGCCACCGGGGGCGTCGCCTCGCCTACTTCGCCGCGCTGCTGGCGGCGTGGGGCCTCGGCTTCGTCAACGCCCTCGTCCACGGGAAGGACGCCTGGGCGGTCATGCCGGAGGGCCTCCTGCTCTCCGCGGCGGTGAGCGTCCTGGCGCTCGTCGCGACGTGGATCGGCTACTCCGGCTTCCGCACGGGACAGACATCATGAAGCGCTCCACCTTCCTCCTCGGCGCCGCCGGGCTCGCGCTGTCCGCCTGCGAGGGCGAGTCCGAGGGGTCGCAGTACGGCGCCGACCCGCGGCTGCCGGACCCCCGGCGCGGGCTGCTGCCCACCATGAGGATCCCCCGGCCGGCCCAGTGGGGGGACGATCGCCCCATCGTGCCGCGGGGCTACACCGTCACCCCGATCGCGACCGACCTCCGGATCCCGCGCCAGACCCTCGTGTTGCCCAACGGCGACATCCTCGTCGCCGAGGGGGCGGGCGGCGGCGAGCCGACGCTCCGGCCGAAGGACCTGATCGCCAACATCATCAAGGCGCTCGGCAAGACCTCTGTCCGGGGCGGCAACCGGCTGACGCTGCTGCGCGACGCGGACGGCGACGGCACCTACGAGGCGAGGGGCGTCTTCGCCGGGGACCTCAACGCGCCCTACGGGCTCGCGCTGATCGACGGCGCCCTCTACGTCGCCAACCAGGACGCGGTGGTGCGGTTCGACTACCGGGAGGGCCAGACCGAGGCGAGCGGGCCGCCGGCGCGGTTCGTGGCGCTGCCCTCGGCGATCAACCACCACTGGACGAAGGCGATGGCCGCGAGTCCGGACGGCCGCTTCCTCTACGTCGGCATCGGCTCGAACAGCAACATCACCGAGCGCGGGATGGACGCCGAGATCGACCGCGCGATGATCTGGCAGATCGACGCGCGGACGGGCGCGCACCGCCCCTACGCGACCGGGCTCCGCAACCCCACCGCCCTGACCTTCCGGCCGGGCACCGACCAGCTCTGGGCGGTGGCGAACGAGCGGGACGAGATCGGATCGAACCTCGTGCCCGACTACCTCACCTCGGTGCGGGAGGGCGGCTTCTACGGCTGGCCCTACAGCTACTGGGGGCAGAACGTGGACATGCGCGCGCAGCCGCAGAACCCGGAGCGGGTCGCCGCGGCGATCCGGCCCGACTACGCGCTCGGGTCGCACGTCGCCGCGCTCGGCGTCGCCTTCTCCTCCCCCGCGATGGGGCCGGACTTCGCCGAGGGGGTCTTCGTGGGCGAGCACGGAAGCTGGAACCGCAGCACGCCGGCCGGCTACCGCGTGGTCTTCGTGCCGTTCCGGGACGGCCGGCCGGCGGGGGACCCGATCGACTTCGTCTCCGGCTTCCTGAACCGCGACGGCAACACGCGGGGCCGCCCGGTCGGCGTCACGCTGGACCCGCGCGGCGCCCTGCTCGTGGCGGACGACCTGTCGAACACCGTCTGGCGGGTCGCGCCCGACCGGGCCGGGGCGGCGCCGGCGGGCCGGGGGGAGGCTCCCCAGGTCCGCTGACCCGGGGGGGCCTTCACATCCCGTGCGGCACGCGGCGCGCGTTGCCCCGCCGCAGGTTGCGGTACCGCGCCAGCGCCCAGAGCGGGAAGAACTTCGGGTAGCCGTGGTAGCGAAGGTAGAAGACGCGCGGGAAGCCGCCGCCGGTGTAGGCGTCCTGCGTCCACAGCCCGTCCGCGTCCTGGCGGTCCCGCAGCCACGCGATGCCGCGGGCCACGGCGGGGTGGTCCACCTCGCCGGCCGCCATCAGCCCGAGCAGCGCCCAGGCGGTCTGCGACGCGGTGGAGGCCGCCGGCTCGTGGCCGCGGTGGTCCAGCTTGTAGCTCGCGCAGTCCTCCCCCCAGCCGCCGTCGGGGTTCTGGATGCCGATCAGCCAGTCCGCCCCGCGCCGCACGCTGCCGCGGTCCGGTCCGAGGCCGGCGGCGTTGAGGGCGACGAGGGCCGACCAGGTGCCGTAGACGTAGTTCACGCCCCAGCGCCCGAACCAGCTCCCGTCCGCCTCCTGCTCGCGCTCCAGGTAGCCGATCGCCGCCCGCATCCGGGGGCTGTCCGGGGCCTCCCCGAGCTGGGCGAGCATCCCGACGCACCGCGCCGAGACGTCGGAGGTCGGCGGGTCGAGCAGGGCGCCGTGATCGGCGAAGGGGATGTTGTTGAGGTAGTGGTGCGTGTTGTCCGCGTCGAAGGCGCCCCAGCCGCCGTTGCGGGACTGCAGCCCGACGGTCCACTCGGCGCCGCGCGCCACCGCCTCGTCGTTCTCGGGCCCGAGGCCGAGCTGGCGGCGGGCGCGGTCCATCGCCATCACCACCACGGCGGTGTCGTCCAGGTCGGGGTAGTGGGCGTTGCGGTACTGGAAGGCCCAGCCGCCCGGCCGCACGTCGGGGCGCACCTCGGCCCAGTCGCCGGCCACCTCCAGCTCCTGCAGGGGGCGCAGCCAGTCGAGCGCGGCGGGCACCGCCTCCGCCGCCTCGCCGCCCGCCTCCAGCATGGCGTGGGCGGCCAGCGCCGTGTCCCAGACCGGGGAGACGCAGGGCTGGCAGTAGGCCTCCTCCTCCCGGATCACGAGGAGCCGCTCGATCGCGCGCCGCGCGGTCGCCCGGTCCGGGTGGTCCTCGGGGTAGCCGAGCGCGTCGTACATCATCACGGCGTTCGCCATGGCGGGGTAGATCGCGCCGAGCCCGTCCTCGCCGTTCAGCCGCTCCGTCACGAAGGCGACGCAGCGCTCGATCGCCTGCCGGCGCAGGCGCTTCGGCCAGAGGGGTTCCGCGGCCTTCAGCCCGCCGTCCAGCCCGTTGAAGAGCATCGCCCAGCCCGGGTGGCGGTGGCTGCGGGCGCGCGTCCAGGCCAGGCGGCGCGGCGCGAACAGCTCCGGGATGCGGACCCCGCGCGGGTTCCTCGCCCTCACCCGCAGCGCCTGCAGCACGAGCAGCGGCACGAGCACCGTCCGCGCCCAGTAGGACATGCGGGAGACGTGCACGGGGAACCAGCGCGGCAGGAGGATCATCTCCACCGGCACGGAGGGCACGCGGCGCCAGGGCAGCTCCCCGAAGATCGCCAGCAGGAAGCGCGTGAAGACGTTCGCCCGTCCCGCGCCACCGTGCGCCAGGATCGCCGCGCGGGCGCGCGCCATGTGCGGCGCCTCCGGGTCGTCCCCGATCATCTTGAGGCAGAAGTACGCCTTGACCGACGCGCTGATGTCGAAGGCGCCGCCGTGGAACAGCGGCCAGCCGCCGTGGTCGCCCTGGATGCGGCGGAGGTAGGCACCGATCTTGCCCTCCAGCACCGGGTCGTCCGGCTCCCCGAGGTGCTGGCGGAGAAGCACGTACTCCGCGGGGATGGTGGCGTCGGCCTCCAGCTCGAAGACCCAGTGGCCGTCCGGGCGCTGCAGGCGGCGCAGCGCCCCGGCGGCGCGGTCGATGCCCGCCTCGATCTCCTCGAGCGGGGGCCCCTCGAGCGCGGGCCCTTCGAGCGGGGGAGCGTCAAGCGCGGGCCCCTCCGGCCCGGGGCCGTCGCCCCGGGGGAGGATGCTGCTCGGCACGTGGTTCATGCGCCGCTTATCCCAGGGTCGGGGCGGCTTGGGGAGAGGGCGAGGGCGGCGGCCACCTCGCCTGAACGCAGCGCGCCCTCGATCGTCGCGGGCAACCCCGTCGCGGTCCAGTCGCCGGCCAGGAACAGGTTCGCCAGGCGCGTGCGGGCCGGGGGGCGGCGGGCGTCCTGGGCGGGGGTGGCGGCGAAGGTGGCGCGGCGCTCCCGCACGATCCGGTGCGGCGGGGCGGGGCCGTCCAGGCCGTGGGCGGCGGCCACGTCCCGCCACAGCCGCTCCCCGAGATCCTCGGCGTCGTCCAGGTGGCCGGCGGCGCTCACGGTGACGGAGAGGCGGTCGGGGAAGGCGAAGACCCAGTCCGCCACCCCGCCGACCACCCCGACCATCGCGGCGGCGCCGGGGGGCGGGACGAGGCGGTAGTGGGCGTTGACGATCGGGCGGAACTCGTCCGGCGCGAGGAGCCCCGGCAGCAGCTCCACCGCCGCCCAGGGCGGCACCGCCAGCACCACGGCGTCGCCCGCGCCGAGCGGCTCCGCGCCGTCGGCGAAGGCGAGCCCCGACACGCGCGCCCCCTCCGTCTCCAGCCCGCGCAGGCGGCGGCCCAGGCGCAGCCCCGCCCCCGCCCCGCGCAGCCGGGCGAGCGCCGGCTCCACGAAGGCGGCGTCGAGCGTCGGGGTGGCGATCCGCGGCCGGCTGGCGCGGCCGCCGCGGGCGAGGCTCTCGCGCAGCACCGCGCCGGCGAGGTCGGCCGATCCCTCCTCCGGCGCCGTGTTGAGGACCGAGACGAGGAGCGGCCGCAGCAGCCGGTCCCAGAGGGGGCCGGAGGGTCGCATCACCTCGTCGATCCGCCGCCCCGGGTTGCGGCGCAGAAGGGCCGTCAGCGCGAGGTAGTCGCGCGGCCCCGTCCCGGGCACCCGCCGGCCGGGCGCCAGCACCCACCAGGGCAGCGCGGAATCGTTCGGCCGCAGCGTCCAGCGCGCCCCGTCGCGGACGTCTAGGAAGGGGAACTCCGCCGCCTCCGGCCCCGCCAGCCGGTCCGTCGCGCCGGTGGCGGCGAGGTAGCGGGCGACCGCCGGGTTGCCGGAGAGGACAAGGTGGTTCCCGTTGTCGATCACCATGTCCAGGCGCGGATCGTGGTAGGACCGGCACCGCCCGCCCGCCCGGGGCGCGGCGTCCGACAGCACCACCCGCGCCCCGCCCGCCGCCAGCGCGACCGCGGCCGAGAGCCCGGCGAGGCCGGCGCCGACGACGTGGACCGTGGGACCGCTCATGCCTCCCCGCCGACGCCCCCGCCCCGGACCATGGCCTGGGCGCGCCCCTTCCACATGCCCCCCTGGCCGCGCCGGACTGCCACGGCGGATCGGATCGTGAAGACGGTGTAGGCCGCCCCGATCGCCGGCAGCGCGACGCCCCAGAGGGGCGAGACGCGGTAGAAGCGGAGCATCGGCTGGAAGGCCGCCGCCATCATCCCCCAGGCCGCGATCCCCGCCGCCCGCGCCGGTCCCTCGGCCAGCACCGCCAGCAGCGGCGGCGCGAGGTAGGTGATCCCCATCCCCGCCACCGTCCCCGCCAGCAGCACGGGCGAGTAGCGGAGCTGCGCGTAGGCGGAGCGCGAGACCATCCGCCCGATCTCGGCGACCGACCCGTAGGGCCTGAGGCTCCGCGCCCGCCGGGTGAGGAGGAGGCGCACCGGCCCCTGGCCCTTCAGCCGCCGCGCCAGGGCGCAGTCGTCGATGATCGCCGTGCGGACGGCGGCGATGCCGCCCGCCCGCTCCAGCGCCGCGCGCCGCACCAGCATGCAGCCGCCCGCCCCCGCCGCCGTGCGCCCGGGCCCCGCGACCCAGCGGAAGGGGTAGAGCATGGCGAAGAAGAAGACGAAGGCGGGGATCAGGAAGCGCTCGGCCGGCGTCCGGCAGTGCAGTTCCGCCATCAGCGTCACCAGCGCGGCGCGATCCGCCTCCGCCCGCGCGACGAGGGCCCGCAGGTTGTCCGGCGCGTGGCCGATGTCGGCGTCGGTCAGCAGCACGAACTCGGGCGTCCCGGCGCGGCGCACGCCCTGCTCCAGCGCCCAGAGCTTGCCCGTCCAGCCGCCGGGCAGGGCGGAGCCCGACAGGACCTCCAGCCGGTCCCCCGCGCCGGCGGCGGCGCGCGCGGCGTCCGCCGTGCCGTCCGTGCTGCCGTCATCCACCAGCACGACGCGGAAGGGCCCGGGGTAGTCCTGCGCCAGCAGGCTGCCGACCGATCGCGCGATCACGTCCGCCTCGTCCCGCGCCGGCACCACCGCGACGACGCCCGGCCACGCGGCGGGCGGGGCGGGGACGTCGCGGTCGTCGCGCTCCCGCGCGAGCCAGAAGCCGCCGCGCCCCAGCAGCAGGACAAGCCAGACCGCGACGGCGGCCAGGCCGATCGCCCACGCCATCATGCCAGCCGCCCCGCCTCCCGGAACCACGCCACGGCGTCGGCCACGCCCTCCCGCGCCGGGCGGTGGCGGTAGCCGAGCTCGCGCTCCGCCCGCGCGGAGGTGAAGAACATGCGGTAGCGCGACATCCGCAGCGCGTCGATCGTCAGCAGCGGCTCCTTCCCCGTCATCCGCGCCACCGCCTCCGCCGCCAGCGCCAGCGGGTAGAGCGGGCCGCGCGGCAGCCGGATCCGCGGCGCCGGGCGGTCCGTCAGCCGCGCGATCTCGGCCAGCATGTCCCGCAGCGACAGGTTCTCGCCGCCGAGGATGTAGCGCTGCCCGGTCTCGCCCCGCTCGAGCGCGAGGAGGTGCCCCTCCGCGATGTCGTCGACATGGGCCAGGTTCAGCCCCGTGTCCACGAAGGCCGGGATCCTCCCCCGCGCGGCGTCGAGGATCATGCGCCCCGTCGGCGTCGGCCGGATGTCGCGCGGCCCGATCGGGGTGGAGGGGTTCACGATCACCGCCGGCAGCCCGTCCCGCGTCACCATCTCCTCCACGGCGCGCTCGGAGAGGGTCTTGCTGCGCTTGTAGACGCCGATCACCTCCTCCGGCCGCGCCGCCGCCGCCTCGTCCACCGGGGCGGTCGCGCCGGCGACCTTCAGCGTCGCGACGGAGCTGGTGTGCACCACGCGCTCCACCCCGGCCCCGAGCGCCGCCCGCATCAGCGCCCGCGTGCCGTCGACGTTGACGCGGATCATCACCGCCGGATCGGGCGCCCAGAGCCGGTAGTCGGCCGCGACGTGGAACAGCGCCCGCACCCCCGTCACGGCGCGGGCCAGGGAGGCGGGGTCGGTCAGGTCGCCCTCGACGACCTCCAGGTCCAGCCCCTCCAAGTTGCCGCGCGGGGAGGACGGCCGGACGAGCGCCCGCACCCGCGCCCCGCGCGCCAGCAGCGCCCGCAGCACCGAGGAGCCGAGGAACCCCGAGCCGCCGGTGACGAGCACCGGGTCGCCCGGGCGGAGGGTGAGAGCGGTCAAGGGCGGTCCTTCCGGTCTTCCGCGGGGCGGAAAAGGGCGCGGGACACTATGGCAGCCCCCCCGCCGCGTCCATGCGCCGCGCGCCCCGGCGCGGCTACTCCGGCTTCAGCCCGGCGAGGTCGGCGGCGCGCCGCGCGTCCGCCGCCTGCCGCGCGAGGAAGGCGGCGAACCCGTCCGGCGTCCCCTCCTCGGCCGTCGCCATCACCGATCCCATCGCCTCCAGCCGCGACCGCACGCCCGGGTCGGCGGTGACGGCCGCGACGGCGTCCCGCAGCGGGCCGGTGACGGCGGCCGGCGTCGCGCGCGGGGCGAGCAGCCCGCAGTAGCTCGCGGCGAGGAAGTCGGGGACCCCGGCCTCGACGAAGGTCGGCACGTCCGGCAGCCGCGGCGAGCGCGCGCGGGAGGCGATCGCCAGGATGCGCCCCTTGCCGTCCCGGTGCAGCGGCAGCGCCGTCGAGAACTCGGTGAACATCGCGCGCACGTTGCCGGCCACGAAGTCCGGCACGATCGCGCCGCCGCCGCGGTAGGGCACGTGCACCAGCCCCGCGCCCGTCGTGCTGTTGAACAGCTCCAGCGCCAGGTGCGCCGCGCTGCCGACGCCGGGCGTGCCGGTGGTGAGCGACCCCGGCCGCGCCTTCGACAGCGCGACCGCCTCGCTCAGCGTCGCGGCCCGGGTGTCGTCCGTGACGATCAGCACCAGCGGCACCGCGTTCACCATCGCCACGGGGGCGAGGTCCCGTGTCGGGTCGTAGGGCAGGCGGGCCTGCACCAGCGGGTTGACGGTGATCGGGCCGTTGGAGCCCGCCAGCAGCGTGTACCCGTCGGGCGCGGCGTGCGCGACCCCATCCGCCCCGAGGCTGCCGCCCGCGCCCGGGCGGTTGTCCACCACCACCGGCTGGCCGAGCCGCTCTGACAGGGGCGGGCCGATCAGCCGCGTCACCACGTCGATGTTCCCGCCCGCGGCGTAGGGCACGACGACGCGGACCGGCCGCTCCGGCCAGGCCGCGAGGGCGGGGCGGGGAAGGGCGGCGAGGCCCCCGGCGAGACCTCCGAGGGCGAGGACGCGGCGGCGCTGGATCATCTTCTTGTCGTCTCCCGTGGCGGCGCTGCCGCCGTCGCGGGAGGTGCGACCGCGGGCGGTGTCCGGTCAAGCGCGCCCGCGGCCCCGCCGGGACGCCCCTCGCGCTGCCGTCCCCGGGGGCGCCTCACCCCGCGTCCGCGGGCCGCTTCGCCCCCGGCGGCGGCGTCAGGATCGCCATCCCCTCCGCCGCCTCCGCGATCAGGCCGAAGCCGATCCAGCGGCGCACGATCTCCGCCTTCGCCTCCTCCGTCGCCCAGACGGCGCGGCGGTGGACGCCCATCACGCGCGTCGCCGGCTGGTCCACCCGGCGCAGGAAGGGCTCGATCCGGTCGCCGCGCGCGAAGTAGGTGACGGAGGGCGGTGCCGACAGCACGTGCCGCGCCTCCCACCCGCCGCGCTCGGCGACGAGGAAGGCGCAGTACAGCCGGTACTCCGCCACGTCCGGCCCGGTGCCGGACAGGATGGCGTCGGCCGACCCCGCCCCCGTGCGCGCCCGCAGCGCCGCGTCCATCGCCGCCACCTCCGCCGTCAGCAGCGGGAAGGGGGTGACGATGTGGAAGATCGTCTCCGGCCGCGCCGCCTCCGGCACGCCGAACAGGTCGAAGGCGCCCATCTGGCGGGGCTGCGCGACGCGGGGGTTCATCCGCAGCCGCCCGTCCTCCGCCAGGAAGGCGTCGGCGCCGGTGGGGCGTACGAGGTGGTTCTTGCAGTCGAGCGTGACGTAGACCGGGGCCGCGACCACCCGGTGCGCCTCCAGCTTCAGCGCCTGCTGCCGCCGCCAGCCGTTGTCCCGCCGCGCCGCGCCCTCGAAGGTGCCGAGCACGTCGCCCGGCACCAGCCGCACCCGCGGGGCGAGGGCGCCGTACGCGGGCAGCACGTCGCGCGCGAAATCCTCCGCGAAGGCGGCGTCGCGCGGCGCGTTCTCCACCACGATCACCCTCCCCACGATCGCCGGGTCGAGGTGGCGCGCCATGGAGCGCGCCTGCAGCCGCAGCAGCGGCAGGTCCCCCCGGAAGGCGACCGTCACGAAGTCGAGCGCCGTCACGGCCCCTCCCGTCCCCCTCGCGTCCAGCGCCGCGGTATGGCGCCCGCCCCCGGCCCCCGTCCAGCGCCGCCCCGGTGGACCGCGCATGGCAGGGCAGGGGGGCGACCGCATGGCGCCCACCCCCCGCCGCCCCTATACCCGCGCGATGCGCGTCGTCTTCACACGCCGGGGCGTCCTGCGCGGCGCCGGCCGCGGCGTCCCGCTCCTTCTCGGCGTCGCGCCCTTCGGCCTCGTCGTCGGCGTCATCGCGCTGAACCGGGGCCTGAGCCTCGCGGAGACGCTGCTGATGAGCGGCGTCGTCTTCGCCGGCGCCTCCCAGCTCCTCGCGCTCGAGCTCTGGCGCGACCCGCCGGACGTCCTCGGCGCCGCGATCGCGGCGCTGGTCGTCAACATCCGCATGGTGCCGCTCGCGGCGGCGCTCGCCTTCTGGCTCGACTCGCTCCGCGGCTGGCGGCTCTGGGGATCGCTCTTCCTCACGGTGGATCACTCCTTCGCCCTCTCGGTCGCCGAGCACCGCGCGGGCGGCCGCGACGCCGGATTTCTCTTCGGCCTCGGCGTCGTCACCTGGGCGGGATGGGTCGCGGCCACCGGCGCCGGCTACCTGCTCGGCGCCGTCGTCGCCCTGCCGCCGGACCACCCGCTCTTCTTCGCGGCCACCGCCTCCTTCGTGGCCATCCTCGTCGCCCTCTGGCGCGACGCGCGGCGGGACGTGCCGCCCTGGATCGTCGCGGCGGCGGCCGCGCTGGCCGCCCAGGCGCTGCGCCTGCCCGCGCCGGTGCCGCTGCTGGCCGGCGCCCTGGCCGGCGCGTCGCTGGCCGCCTGGCGGGAGCTGCGCGCGCGGCCGGATGCCGCCTGATGCGCCTCGACGCGACGCTCGCGATCCTCGCCATGGGCGCCGTGACCTACCTCTGCCGCGCGGGCGGCTACGCCGTGCTGCGCGCGGTGCGGACGCCGCCCGTGCTCGACGCGGTGCTCCGCAACATCCCCGCGCCCCTCTTCGCCGCCTACGTCGCCCTCGCCCTGTCGCGGCAGGACCTGGCGGCGGTGATCGCCAGCGTCGCCTGCGCGGCCGTCCACGCGCGATGGGGGAACTTCGGCCTCTCCATCGTCGCCGGGGTCGCGGCGATCGCGGCGCTGCGCCTGGCGGGGATGTAGGCGGCCGGCGCCCCTTGCCGGGCGCGCCGCCCCCTCCCATCCTCCCCGGCGAGAGAGGGCAGGGGCCCCGGACGAGGAGGGGACGCACCATGCCCGGCACGCCACTGCGCGTCGCGATCGTCGGCGGCGGCATCGGGGGCCTCTCCGCCGCCCTCGCCCTCACCCGCCGCGGCCTCCGCGTCACCGTCTACGAGCGGGCCCCCGCCCTCGGGGAGATCGGGGCCGGCGTCTTCATCTTTCCCAACAGCCTCCGCCACCTGGAACGCATGGGCCTCGGCCCCGCCCTCGCCCGCGTCGGCGCGAAGGTCGGCCCGGCCTCGCGCTACCTCCGCATGGACGGCAGCGTCGTCGGCCCGATCGTCACGACGGACTCGGCCGGCTGGAACGGCTTCTACGGCATGCACCGCGCCGACCTGCTGGACGCCCTCGCCGCCGCCCTGCCGGAGGGCGTCGTCCGCACCGGCCACCTCTGCACCGACCTGTCGCAGGGGGACGGCACCGCGCGGCTCGCCTTCGCGAACGGCGCGACGGCGAGGGCCGACGTCGTGATCGCCGCCGACGGCATCCACTCCGCCCTCCAGCGCCACGTCGTCGCGCCCGCGCCGCCGGAGTACTCCGGCTCGCGCGCCTATCGAGGCCTCGTCCCGCGGGACCGCCTGCCGGCGTGGCGGGACGAGGCGCACCAGGTCTGGATGGGCGACGGCAAGCACTTCATGGTCTTCCCCGTCCGCGGCGGCGCGCTGCTCAACTACGTCGGCTTCGTGCCGACGCGGGACGAGACGGTGGAGTCCTGGTCCGCCGTCGGCGACCGCGACGAGCTGGCCGCCGCCTTCGCGGGCTGGGACGCGCCGGTGACGGCGCTGCTCTCGAAGGTCGAGACCTGCTTCTGGTGGGGCCTCTACGACCGCCCGCCGCTGCCGGCCTGGACCAGCGGCCGCCTCGCGCTGCTGGGCGACGCGGCGCACCCGATGCTCCCCCACCTCGGCCAGGGCGCCAACCAGGCGGTGGAGGACGGCGTGGCGCTGGCCGTGCTGCTGGAGGGATGCGGTCCGGACGACGTGCCCGCCGCGCTGGACCGCTACGCGGCCTTCCGCCGCGCCCGCACGGACACCGTGCAGGCCGAGGCCCGCCGCAACGGCCTGCGCTACGACTCCCGCACCGGCAGCCTCGAGGAGCGCGACCGCGAGATCGCCGCCACCGGCCGCTTCCGCCGCCGCCTCTACGACTACGACGTGGAGGCCGCCGCGACCGCGATCCGCGACGGCGGCGCCATGCCCGCGGCCCTGGAAGCCGCCCTGGCCTGACCCGGCCGGAACCGAGGGGGACGAGCATGAGACGTCGCGCCATCGGCGCCGCCCTGGCCGGGCTCGCCACCCCCCTGGCCGTCCCGCGCGGCGGCCGCGCCCAGGGCGGTGCGCCCGGCACCTGGCCCGCCGCCCCGGTGCGGATCGTCGTGCCCTTCCCGGCGGGCGGCACCGCCGACTCCGTCCCGCGCCTCGTGGCCGAGGGGCTGCGCGCGGCCTGGGGACAGCCCGTCATCATCGACAACCGCCCCGGCGCCGGCGGCAACATCGGCACCGCCCACGTCGCCAACGCGGAGCCGGACGGCCACACGCTGCTCGCCACCCCGCCGCCGCCGCTGGCGATCAACCACCACCTCTACGCCCGCCTCGGCTTCGACCCGGCCCGGCTGCGTCCGATCATCGTCATGGGCACCTCCCCCAACGTCGTCGAGGTCTCCAAGGGCCTGGAGGCGCGCGACCTCGCGGGGCTGATCGCCCTGGCGAAGGCCCGGCCCGGCGCGATCAACGCCGCCAACCAGGGCCTCGGCACCACCTCCCACCTCACCGCCGCGATGTTCGAGGCCGCGGCCGGCGTCCGCCTCAACCACGTGCCCTACAGCGGCACCGCGCCGGCGCTGAACGACCTCGTGGCCGGGCACGTCGACCTGTTCTTCGACAACCTCTCCTCCTCCCTCTCCTTCCACCAGTCCGGCGCCACCCGCATCCTCGCCGTGTGCCAGGCGACGCGCGCCCCGCAGCTGCCCGACGTGCCCACCGCCGCCGAGGCCGGGCTGCCCGGCTTCTCCGCGACCGCGTGGTACGCGATCATGGCGCCCCGCGGCACGCCGGACGCGGTGATCGCGCGGATCAACCGCGACGCCGCGGCGGTCATCCGCCAGCCCGCGGTGGAGCGGCGCTTCGTGGAGCAGGCCGTGCAGCCGGTCGCGAGCACCCCGGAGGAGGCCGCCGCCTTCATCGCCGGCGAGTCCCGCCTCTGGGGGGAGGCGGTCCGGGGGACCGGGCTGCGGCTCTAGGGGCGTCGCGCGGGCGGCCCCGGGGATCGCCGCACCCCCGTCAGATCGCGAAGTTCGGCGGCTCCGCCGACGGCCGCTCCAGCCCCGCCGCCCCCGCCCGCCGCAGCAGGTCCTCCAGCGTCAGCCCCTCCAGCCGCTCCCGCAGCGCCCCGTCCATCTCGGCCCAGAGCGGCGCGACCACCGCGTCCTGCAGCGCGCCCGAGAGGTCGCTGGCGGCCTCCGTCCCCTCCGCCACCGCCGCCACGGCCTCCGACAGCCGGATGTCGCGCGGCCGGCGCCCCAGCCGGTAGCCGCCGCGCGGGCCGCGGATGCCCTCCAGCAGCCCGGCGCGGGACAGGGCCTGGAACACCGGCTCGATCCCCCGCCGCGCCGCGCCGAGCCGGTCCGCGATCTCCGCCCCGCCCGCTACCGCGCCCCCCGCCCCGCGGCCGGCGTGAAAGGCGACGTCCAGCAGCACGGCCACCGCCGTCGCGGCCCGGTCCTGGCGGAGGAGGCGGAGGGAGGCGGGCATCCGCCCGATCTACGTCCCCTCCGCGTGGATTTCCAGCGCGGCCAAAGCCGCCTCCACCTCCCGCCGGCCCTCCGGGGACAGGGCGGGCTGCGGCGGCAGCGGCGCCCCGACGGGGAAGCCCTGGACCTCCAGCGCGCCCTTGATGCAGGCCGCCAGCGCGTGGCGGGTGAAGAGCTCGTTGATCCGCCACAGCCGCCGCTGCAGCGCCATCGCGCCCGCCCAGTCGCCGGCGCGGCACCTCTCGTACAGGCGCACGCTCTGCCGCGGCACGACGCAGGCCGGCCCCGCCATCCAGCCCACGCCCCCGATCAGCATCACCGCGGCCGGGATGTGGGCGGAGGCGGCGAAGACCCGCATCCGCCCCTCCGTCCGGTCCATGATCGACAGCAGGCGGCCGGTGTTGGTGGAGGCGTCCTTCACGTGGCCGATTCGCGGGTGGCGGGAGAGCGCCTCCAGCGCCGGCAGCGACAGGTCGGAGCGCTGGAACTGCGGGTTGGTGTAGAGCACCACCGGCGTCCCCACCGCGTCGGCCACGGCGGTGAAGTAGGCGACGACGCCCGCCTCCGGCACGGGGAAGTAGGCCTCCAGGATCGCGAGGATCCCATCCGCCCCGATCGCCTCCGCCTCCCGCGCCTGGCGCACCGCCTCGGCCGTGGTGGTGGCGGCGATCCCGGCGATCACCGGCACGCGGCCGGCCGCGGCCTCCACGACCACCTCGACGATCCTCCGGCGCTGCGCGGCGTCGAGGTAGGCGAACTCCCCCGTGCTGCCGAGGGGCGTGAGGCCGTGCACGCCGCACGCGATCAGGTGCTCCACCAGCCGCGCGAGCACCTCGTCCAGCACCCGCCCGTCCGGGGCGATCGGGGAGACGAGGTAGGGAAGGACGCCGTGAAGGTCGCTCATGGCGGGGCAGGGTAGAAGGTCGGTCCGGCCGGCCCAAGCGCCGGGAGCGTCGGGGCGGCTCCGGCGCGGGATCGTTCTCCGCACCGGGATGGGGGTACGGTGACAGCGTCCACGGCCGGGGCCGCCGCCCGGCCCAGCCGGTCCGTGCCCGAGGTCGCCCGCCCATGAACCGCCGCCAGCCCGCACGTCCCCGCACCGGGCACCCGATGCTGATGACGGCACTGGCCGCCATCCTCTGCGGCGGCACGGGCGGCCCGGGCGGACGCGCCGCCGATCCTCTCCCGCCCGACGAGGCGCCGGCGACGCGATGCGCGGCCGACGCGATCAGCCGATCCGCCTGCATGATCCGCCTCGTTCTCGAGGACGTCGAGGCGCGGTACGGAGGGGTGAACGAGGGCGGCATCTCCGGGATCGTCGCCGCGTCGTCCACCTCCTACGTCGTGTCGCTGCCGCGCGAGGGTCGCATCCAGCGCTACACCTACGCCTTCCGGATCGAGGGCGGCTCGATCAGGCTGGTGGGCCGCGTCCCGTCCGTGCGGAGCTTCTGAGCGCCGCGCCCGGACGATGGCGCGAGGACGGGGCACCGCCCCCCCGCCGAGACGCCGCCCCGATCCCCCCGGTCCGCGACGTTTCGACGACGGGCGGACCCGGCGCTTGCGCGGTCGCTGCCGCCGATGGAAGGAACGGCCCATGCCGCACCTCATCGATACGATCGAGCAGCTCGAGGCCCTCTACGGCGCGCCGGCCGCCGCCGCCACCGTGAAGGAGGTGCCGGCGATCACGCCGGAGTACCGCGCGATGATCGAGGCCTCCCCCTTCCTCGCCCTCGCGACGAGCGGGCCCGAGGGGCTGGACTGCTCCCCCCGCGGCGACCGCGCGGGGGAGCTGGTGCGCGTGGCCGACCCGCGCACGCTGCTGATGCCCGACCGGCGCGGCAACAACCGGGTGGACAGCCTCCGCAACATCGTGCGCGACCCGCGCGTGGCGCTGATGTTCCTCATCCCCGGCCACGGCAACGCGCTGCGGGTGAACGGCCGGGCGCGGCTGTCCGTCGACCCGGCGTTGCTGGAGGGCTTCGTCGTGGAGGGAAAGCCGCCCCGCAGCGTCGCGGTGATCGCGGTCGAGAGCGTCTACTTCCAGTGCGCCCGCGCCATCCTCCGCGCCCGGCTGTGGGAGCCGGAGGCGAGGGTGCCCGCCGGCACCCTGCCCACCCCGGGCCGCATCCTCGCCGCCCTCAGCGAGGGCCGGGTCGGCGGCGAGCCCTACGACAGCAGCTGGGCGGCCCGGGCGCGGGAGACGATGTGGTAGGCCGCCCCCGAGAGGGCGCCTAGGCCGCCTGCCGCAGGCCCCGCCCGCGCGCCAGCACCACCCGGGCCACGCGCGCGGCCTCGTCCGGGGAGGCGAAGGCGGCCCCCTCCAGGTCCTCCATCGACGGGTCGGTCGCCAGGAACATCCAGTCCGCCTCCCGCGCCACCGCGACGCCGACGAACCGTCCCTCCACCGAGATCGGGCGCGAGGTCATCACCGTCACATCGACCCCAGGGCGCGGACGAGCGCGCTCTCGATGTCGGACCGCCGCGGCGGGCGGGCCGGGCGGGGGAAGGCGCGGGTCAGCAGGGCGCGCGCCCGGAGGACTATCCTGCGGATCATGGAACCGTCTCTCGATAAGGGGGGTCAGGAGGGGGTGGCGCTCAGCGCCGACAGCACCGACGGTTCACGATCGCGGGGCCTCCGGGGGCGTGCTGCGATGCCCCGAATCTCGTCTCCGGGGGGCCTCGCGTCAACGAGATGGACCGGTCGAACTTCGGGCCGGCCGGAGCATGAACCGTTCGCCGGGGGGCCTCCCGGCGATGGACGTCATCCCGCCCCGCCGCGATGATCGGCCGCCATGCCCGCCCCGCCGCCCCGGAATGCGCGTGGTGGCGGTGGAGCCGGCGGATCCGCCGTGCTGTCCGGCGACGATCCCGGCCCGCACGACGTCCAGGGGATCGGCGCCGGCTTCACCCCCGCCGTGCCGGACCTCGGGCTGATCGACGCGGTGACGCGCGTCTCCGAACGCGAGGCGGTCGCCGCCCGCCGCTGCGCGCGGGAGGAGGGGCTGCCGATCGGCCTCTCCTCCGGCGCCGTGCCGCACGCGGCGCTCGCGCTGGCGCGGGACCCGGCGACGGCGGGGACGCTGGTGGTGGGGATCGCCGCCAGCTTCGCCGGGCGCTACCTCTCGACCGAGCTCCTCGCCGGGCTCTAGGGTCGGCTCACGCCGCCGCCCGCGCCCCCGCCGCCAGCTCCCGCCCCAGGAAGGCCGCGATCGCCCCCGGCCCCGAGCGGTCGGTGCCCGCGACCCCCGCCGCCGCCTCGGCGTCGGGGTTGTAGTTCGTGTTCGTGTTCACGTCGTAGGTTAGCACCTCGCCCTCCGCCGTGCGGATGAACTCGATGCCGGCCACCTCCACGCCGTTGGCGGCCAGGAAGGCCTCCAGCCGCTCCTGCTGGGCGGCGTCGATCCCCTCCGGCAGCACGCGGAAGCGGGGGCCTGCCTGAACCGGCGCGGCCGTGCCCACCGGGCAGGCGGCGTCGCCGATGGCCGCCGACGGCGCCGGCACCTCGCACACGTCGGCCGGGCAGAGCTCGAAGCCGGAGGAGGTGTCCACCTCCACCGCGTAGAGGAAGCGCCCGCCGACGAACTCGGCCCGGGTGATGAAGGGCCGCGCCGCCCGCACGTAGTCCTGCAGCAGCCACAGCCCGTCCGCCGGCATCTCCTCCTCCGGCGCGTCGGCCAGGAAGGCGGCCAGCGCGTCCGGGTCGGCGAAGAGCCGCACGCCGAGGCCCTTGCCGCCGCGGTTCGGCTTCAGGATCAGCGGCCCGGCCCCGTAGCGCGCCCGCGCCGCCGCGGTCACGTCGGCGGCCTCCCCGCGCACCACCACGGTGCCGGGCACGGCGACGCCGGCCGCCTCCAGCGCCGCGTACTGCCGCGCCTTGCTGATCTCCAGGTCCAGCGCCCGCGGCCCGTTCACCACCCGACGGCCGTAGCGCTCCAGCCAGGCCAGCACCGCCGCCGTCAGCTCCGCCGAGTAGCGGTGCCCGCGCGTGTGGGAGGAGGCGGACATGCGGTTGTAGAACACCCCCTCCGGCGGCGGCCCCGACAGGTCGAAGGCGCCGGAGGAGAGGTTCCACTCCGTCCAGGGCAGGCCGCGCCCGTCGAAGGCGCGCGCCAGCGGCGGCAGCCATTCCGGATTCTCGTGGATGACGTGGATCCGGGCCATGGGGCGTCCTCGATCGGTTTGCCCCCAGATAGACCGGTCGCGCGTCGTTTGAAGCACCGTGCCGCGCGGGCCACTTATCCCACCGCCGGGTGTGCCGGCCGCGCCAGCCCGAGCGCGTCCCGCAGCGTCGCCCCGTCCGGCCCCGTCCGGAACAGCCCGCGCCGCTGCAGCTCCGGCACCACGTCGCGCACGAAGGCGCCCAGCCCCTCCTCCATCAGCGCGAACATCATCATGAAGCCGTCGCAGGCGCCCGCGGCGTGCCACGCCTCCAGCGTGTCGGCGATCCCCTTGGGCGTCCCCCGCACGGTCCGCCGCCCGCGGTCGTAGCGGAGGAACATCTGGCGCAGCGTCAGCCGCTCCTCCCGGATCATCCGCACGATCGTGTCGTGGAACTTGCGGTGGAAGTTCGCCGACGTCGGGATCAGCTCCTCCGGCACCGGCTCGTCCAGCGGCAGGCCCGACAGGTCCGCCTCCAGGTCCATCCCCAGCCGGCCGCGCCCGACATCGGGATGGATCAGCGCCTGGAGCGTCGCGTACTTGTCCTCGGCCTCCGCCTCGCTCTCCCCGATCACCACCGGCATCCCCGCCAGCATCCGCATCCCGTCTGGATCGCGCCCGAGGCGCGCCATCCGCTCCCGCAGCCCGTCCCGGAAGGCCCGCGACTCCTCCGGCGTCTCGTTGGATCCGAACACCACCTCCGCCACGCGCGCCGCGAACTCCATGCCGGGGCCCGACGCGCCCGCCTGGATGATCACCGGCCGCCCCTGCGGCGTCCGCTCCAGGTTCAGGGCGCCGCGCACGGTGAAGAAATCGCCGCGGTGGTCCACCGGGTGCTGCTTGGCGGGGTCGAAGTAGACGCCGCTGCTGGCATCGCGCCCGAAGGCGTCCTCCTCCCAGCTGTCCCACAGCTTCAGCACGACGCTGGTGAACTCCTCCGCGCGCCGGTAGCGCTCGGCGTGCGGCGGCAGGGCGTCGAGGCCGAAGTTGCGCGCGGCGAAGTCGTTCGCCGAGGTGACGATGTTCCACGCCGCCCGCCCGCCGCTGATGTGGTCGATCGAGGCGAACTGCCGCGCCAGGTTGTAGGGCTCGTAGAAGCTGGCGCTCGCCGTGCCGCCGAGGCCGATGTGCTCGGTGGCCATCGCCAGCGCCGGCAGCAGCGTGATCGGCTCCAGCTCGTTCATGTAGAGCGGCATCCGGCTGTACAGGCCGAGGTCGGCCGTGCGCGCCGCCGGCGTGTCCGCCACGAAGTAGAGGTGCAGCAGCCCGCGCTCGGCCAGCCGCGCCATGGCGACCTGGTGCGCGATCCGGATGTTGCTCGCGCCCCGCGCCGCCGGGTGGCGCCAGGCCGCGACGTGCGCGCCCGGGCCGCTCGCCATCACCGCCAGCAGCATCCTGTCCCGCGACGCCATCGCCCGCTCCCCATCCGCGGGGCGGGAAACTAGGGCCCGCGGCCCCGGGACGGAACCGCCGTCCCCGTCATCCGGGTACCATCACCCCCGGCGCGACGCGATGATCCGCGCCTCCGCCTCCGCCGGGTCGACGTCCAGCGCCGCCTCCGCCACGTCGCGCGGGAAGCCGGCGCGGGCGAGGGCGGCCATGGCCTTCATCCGCGCCGCCCGCGCCGCCTCGGCCTCCTCCGGGGGCGCGCGGTCGAAGGGTCCCTGCCGGCGGCGGCGGAGCTGGGCCAGGGCGGCCGCCACCTCGTCGCTCGCGGCCTCCTCCAGCGTCGCCGCCGCGGTCTCCCCGCCCACGCCCTTGGCCGCCAGATGGGCCGCGATGGCGCGTCGGGACCGGCCGGCGCGGGACAGGCGGCGGGCGCGGGACGCGGCGAAGGCGGCGTCGTCCACGGCGCCCACCGAGACGAGCCGGCGCGCGACGGCCCGCGCCGCCTCCCGCCCCGCCGCGACGACCGCCGCGACGGAGTCCGCCGGCATCCCCTCGCGCTCCGCCCGCTGTCCCCAGCGCGACACGCGGCGCTCCAGCACCCGCGCCAGCCCGGCCTCCGTCGCCGCGAAGCGGGCCATGTGGTTCAGCGCCGCCTCGTGCAGCCGCGCCTCCGTCGGCGCGGGGCCCGCGGTCGGCGCCCGCCTCTCCCGCGGGGCGCGCGCGGGGCGGCGCCCGGTGCCATCCCGGTCCTCGGCCATGCCCCATCCTGCCACGCGGCCGCCCGGCGGGGGAGGGGACCCGGCCGCAACCCCCCTCGGCCGGGGGGCGTTGCTGCGACGACCGACGTCCACGCACAGGAGACGCCACGTGACCCACCGTTCCCACCGGGCCGGCCTGCTCGGCCTCACCGCCGCCGCCGCCCTGCTCGCCGCCCCCGCCCTCGCCCAGACCACCGCCCCGCGCGACGGCACCCCGGGCAACCCGCCCTCCACCGCCACCCAGCGCGCGGCGGACGCCGTGACCGGCGACCGCACCCCGGCCGACGGCACCCCCGGCAACCCGCCCGGCACCGCCCTCGGCCGCGCGGCCGAGAGCGCCGGCAACGCCGTGAGCGGCGCCGCGGACCGCGCCACCAGCGGCGCGGCCGACGCCAACCGCCGCGCCGGCGACCCGCTGAACACCGAGAACCGCGCCGACGGCACGCCCGGCAATCCGCCCGGCACGGCGGTGACGCGCGGCCTCGACCGCGCGCTCGGCACCAACATGTCGGGCGCCTACCCGGCGAACAGCGACGGTACGCCGAACAACCCGCCCGGCACCGCCGCCGGCCGCGCGGCCGACCGCGCCGCCGAGGGCACGACCGGGACCGCCGCCGGCGGCACCATGGCGCAGAACACCTCGCCCGGCACGCCCGGCAACGCCCAGCCCGGCGCCGTGAACACCACCCCGGACGGGGGCCAGACCCGCGCCGGCTCGATGAACGTGCCGCTGCAGAACCAGGCGGCCGGCAACGCCCCGGCGAATCCGAGCGGCCCGAGCGGCGGCCGCGCCGCCGGCGCCGCCACCGCCCCGATGGCGCAGACCGACCGCGCCAGCCGGATCATCGGCTCCTCGGTCTACAACGAGCGCAACGAGTCGATCGGCTCGGTCGACGACCTCATCCTCGCCGCCGGCGGCTCGTCGCCGATGGCGGTGATCTCCGTCGGTGGCTTCCTCGGGATCGGCGCGAAGCTCGTGGCGGTGCCGATGGCCGACCTGCGCTGGTCGGCGGCGGACAACCGCTGGACGATCGCCGGCGCGACGCGCGAGAGCCTCACCTCCCTCCCGTCCTACTCCTACGACTCCGCCCGCCGCGGCTGATCGCCCGGCCGGAACGCCCGGCCGGAACGATGGGGGCCCGGACGGCGACGTCCGGGCACCTTCGCGTCCACGCCCCGACCCATAGGCCGGCCCTGCCGACCGTGCTGTTTCGGCCACGCGCGGCGAAAAGGTCGCACATCAACAAGGAACCTTCCCCGGCCTGTTGCGTTGTCCCGGCAGGACCCGCAAGCGTTGCAGGGTCCACAGCAACCCGTTCGGGGGAGACACCCATGCCCTTCACCACCTTCCGCGCCGCCGCCATCGCGCTGGCGTTCGGCGGCCTCGCCGCCTGCTCCACGCCCGACCCGCTCAACACCGCCGGCCGTCCCGACGGCACGCCGGGCAACCCGCCCGGCACCGAGGCCTCGCGCGCCAACATGCGCGCCGGCGACCCGCTGAACACCGCCGGCCGCCCGGACGGCACGCCCGGCAACCCGCCCGGCACCGCCGTCAGCCGCGCCCTCGGCACGACCGACGCCGCCCCGGCCTCCGCCCGCCGGACGCGCGCCGAGCGCCGCCGCGCGGCGGCCCGTCGCCCCGCGACGACGCGCGCCACCGTGGCGAGCCCGGCCGCGGCGACGAACACGATGCCGGTCAACCCGAACCCGGCGAGCCCCGGCGCGCCGAGCAACGTCTTCCCGACGCAGGGCAACTGATCCCTCCGCAGGGTTGATCGTGAGGGGGGCGCCGCGGCGACGCGGCGCCCCCTTCCGCGTTCCGGACCGGCGGGTTTTGACCCCTCGTCCGCTTTGCGTCATCCTCGGGCGCTTCCCGTCCAGGGGGCGATCCCCGCCCCGCCCGCGGGACCATCGGAGGGCACCGCCGCGTGATCCCCGCCCTGATGCCGAACTACAACCGCGCCGACCTCGCCTTCGAGCGGGGCGAGGGCGCCTGGCTGTGGACGGGCG
>Ga0325401_1000754_pt1 | contig 24999 bp, 14 predicted proteins | sample PopdelMetagenome_FD_205666 | JGI IMG/M metagenome (GOLD analysis project Ga0325401, IMG submission 205666) | Populus deltoides microbial communities from Bellville, Georgia, United States - Xylem-PdKOR-R2 | ecosystem: Host-associated > Plants > Phyllosphere > Stem > Wood/Secondary xylem | place...
ATGGGTTGCCTGGTGAGAGGGTTTTCAATTTTCAAATTGGTCCTCTCCTTTTCACAATTAGGTCACTAAAAATTAAATTTGTTTTTTTTTCTTTTTCTTGTTTTTCTCTCTTTTTTTTATTTTTTTTGGAAAAGATGCCGAAAACGACGCAAATACATCAAGAATATATTTTTTTGGTTTTTGTTATTTTGTGCTATTTTTGGTTTTTTTTCCGAAAATTCTTCAAAAATAAGGTAAAAAATTGGGTAGCAACAATATAATTAATTGTTTTTTCAATTCCATCCTTCAGTATTTGATTTGTCGGGGGTTGAGATTCATAGTTTTTCTAGACAAGACTTTTCTTGTTTCGTGTTTGGGTCACGAGCTTGAAAAGTTAACATGGGTTGACATTATTTTTTTTTGTAGTTTTTTTTTCGTTATTCATCCTTCAGCATTGTTCATTTTGAAAAATAGACTTCGTGGTTTTCTTCAGTTTTATTTTGATCTAGTTATCACAAATCTTATGACCTGGGCAACAGGTTTGACAAGATAATCCAAGTATTTTTTGGGGTCATTTTTCTTAATTCCATTTATTTTTATTTGATTTTCTTGGAATTCAATCGGTGATTTCCTCCCTTTTAACAAGTGCTCTTTCTCTTCTAGTTATCATTCTTATATTTTCTTTTAAAATTGAATTTGTTTATTGAAGTTGCTTTTTTTTTATTATTATATAATTGAATAAAACTATTTTATTGGATCCAATAATTTACAACTTTCTGGTTTTTACTTTTTTTCTTTCTTTGAAATATAATGGCATCCAAATTTTTTTTATATTACAAAAAAGAACTTGGCTCGAAGTGAAGCACTAAACCAAATCTTTTAAATGTTCAAGAAGAATGGGTCCCACTTTTATGGCTCATGTGCTTTTTCACACTAGATTTGGTCAGCCCATAATGATTAAATCAATTATTCTGTAAACCCTAGATAATTCTAAGTGTCCGCGCACCCATTGGTTGTTCTAATGCACATCAAAAGGACAACCCTTTTGCTTGTTTGCATTTCCACGCCTCCCTTTTTATAGCCCCTCACCTTGCCTCTCTCCCTCTCATCCCAAAACAAATATCCTCACTTTATCTCTCTCCCTTTCTCTTACTCTATCTCAAAACTCCTCTGAAAAAGAGGGAAACTCTCTAAAAAAAGAACAAAAAATATAAACTACAATGGAACACCATCTACCAGTGATAGCCAAAAGAGCATGGGGTATAGTACGTGTTATCTTCTTCATGCAAAAAAAGGGTTTATCAAAGAGAATACTCTTGGTTGATCTCAACATGATGCTTTAACATGGTAACAAGATTGCAAGCAAAGCCATAGGTAATCTCATGTTCCACCATCACCACCACAATGACCATCGCAAGGTCTCATTCACATCTGCACCATGCGAGTATGAGGTCAGCTGTAGCAACACTCCCACATACTCACTCCCCTTCCATATTAGCAACCAGTGTCACCATCACCATCACTACAATAACTTCTTTCCATGTGCATTCAACGCACCACCAACTCATGATGATCATGACATGGTGACCATGAGTGCTGTGAAGCTGGCTTTGGAGATGCTGAACAATAATGAAGTGCTACTGCTTGTGAAGGCGTCCCCACTATTGCCAGGTTTTGGTAGGAGTCCAATGGTGAGGCAGTTGAGGATAACAGACTCACCGTTTCCATTGAGAGATGTTGATGATGATAATGGTTTTGTGGACAAAAAAGCTGAAAAGTTTATCGAGAAGTTCTACAAGGAATTGAGGCAGTAAAAGAGAACGAGTGGCTAATTAAGATATAAGAGTTAGTCTTGTTAATTATTATTGTTGTTGTTGATATATAGTTGATGATAGAACAATACATATTTGCCTCATAAATGTCCATTTAAGGTTGTTTTGTTTCTTGTTAATGTTGTTAATGAAGAAGGTTTGTATATGAAATAAGAGCGAGGTGTATATTTCAGGGAATTAAATGCTTCCTAGTTAGTATCTTCCTCTCTTTAGAGTCTTTTTATCATATATTAATGAATCTTGGCTTAAAAAAATCAGTAATAATGATGTTTCAGAGATGATTGAAATAAACCTAATTTTGATACGAAAAGAGATTAAGAAATAAGGAAGTGTTTTTTAACGAATCACAATTTCATAGCTTACTTCAACAGTAAGTCTTACGTTTATGGATAATATTTAATTAGGAAGAAATAATCAGAATTTCTTTTCCTTTCTCTTTTTTGATTCCACTAGGTTAAAGTAACCTTATTAGCATTGTGTCAACTTTACCTTTCTCTCTTTTGTTACACGTTAAAGTTCTCTCCCCTTTGTGTCAGGCTTTCAATTGGTTACTTTGGGGATTGAATGCAGAGTCAGATCCAAGAATTCTGTATATTACAACATTATTTGGAATAGCATTGTGAATTGTAAAGGGTGTTGTTGTTAATAAATTTTGCATTTGATGATATATAAACACATGGGTATTAATTTCTAATTAGTGAAAGAAATAATTACGCCAAGTATTTTTCATCTATATTTGAATTTGATTTGTGTAGCAAAAATAGAATCTTGAATAATACAAATATTAGCGAATTAGGCAACTGTTATTTTTAAAAATATTCTTACCAGATCAATAATTGATATATTCCACATAAGTTGATATAAATTATTGACTCTTTGTGATGTACTTATCATACTTTTGAAGATCCAATCATGATAGACCGCGTCCCAAGCTTGGCATAATTTAAAATCAAGAAACTGACATGCACATGTCCCTTTCTTGGGGTCCAATTATTTTGAAATTATTTGCATCACTGTAATTGGCATTTGATGTACCTGCTTTGGTATTTAATTATTAAACATATAATATAGACATATTAATTAACCATTGCGGTAGAAATTGGTTAAATCATCAAAAACTAAATATGTCTTCTCAAATTGTTGACTGCTTCTCTCACAAAATTTGGGTTCTTCATCAATTATATTTTAAATAACCATAAAAACTACACTCTTAGATAAAGTCTCATACTATAATTCATTATTAGAAATTTTTTTAATACCAACAAAATTTCTAATGAAAAGTTTTCTATCAATAATTTCTGATGATTATAGTGACAAAATATTTTGGTTGGAAATTATTGATTATGTTATGAGTGAAGTTGATTATGATATCATAATTAAATAGACAAAATATTTTACTTGAAGGGAATAGGTTGAAAAAAAACTTCTATACTACAAAATCCATTACGAAATTTCTTTGCCTAAGATACTAAAAAATTGATATGTGCCTGAACTTTTGCATGTTGTATTAAGGTAAAAATGTAAATTAGTGCAAAACCTATAAGCATACTTGGTATAAACCCAATATAGGCATGGTAAGGACATTTATGACATATAAAAAATTAAAATACTTTCTAATCACTCTTAGGCTGTAAATGTTATTTATGTCTTCAAAGACAGTCAAACACATGACATGACATCATTCTCATGATGTAAAAGATAAAGTGATGTTACATTCTTTTGATGGTGAACCCGGTAAGAAGTTTAATAGGGTGAATCCCTAGTTTTTAATGGAACCATACAACATGCTTTTTGGTTTGTGTACATATAGGTTCAATCCATTTGGGTCCGTTGTTACACTCTATTCTTATTGGTCGGTCATACTAACAATTTACAACTTGCCTTGGGAAATGTATATGAGCTAGAATTGATGTTTTTACTTATAATAATACTTAGTTCTTGTATTCCAAGTAGGAATATAGATGTTTGTCTTCAATTGTTGATTAATGAGTTGAAACAGTTATGTTCATTTAAGGCTTTGATGTATAATGCCTTAAAGAAAAATAATTTTTAGATGAAGACAACTTTGATGTGAACTATAAATAATTTTTCTATGTACAGGATGGTTTTGGGATGGATATATTTGAAAAATTAGCCTGTTTATATAATAAAATTCTCATTTTCATGTCACTAAAAATACTTATGTTCATGTTGATGTTGACGAGTTAAATGATATATTAAATACTAAGTGACATACCAAAGATGAAGATGAAGGGATCAAACGATTTTAGTTCAACAAAAGAGATGATGATGAACATGGAGATGATGACAATAAAGATGATGATGATTCAGATTAAACATTGAATTTGAACTCAAATTAGATGTTTCACAATGCTGTACAAATATGATATTTATTGTTATTCAATAATTCATTGTGTTTTGCATATTTATCAAGTCTTGTTGAATGAGTTATTATTGGTTTTTAAGTTATGAGTGTAGGTTCTGCTATATAATTAGGTTGGATAAGGAACAAATTAAATGATTTTTTTACTTCTAATATGAAATTATCAATGAAAATAATAAATTATAATTTATTATATATATGTTTGTGTGTGTGTGTGTCGGTGATTATATTGGTAAGGGTAATAACATCAATAAACTCATCAAAGGACTTAATTTCATTGGAGAGTTTTGGAAAAATTCTGATGGTGTTGTATAACACCAATGAACACTCACCAACAAACTTAATTCTGCTGGAGAGTTCCCAAGAGTTTTGAGAAAATTTTGATGGTGTTGTATAACACTGATGAACTCACTGACAAACTTAATTCCATCAAAGAGAACCAAAGAGTTTTGGGAAAAGAGTTTTAATGGTGTTGTATAACATCGATGAACTCACTAACACATTTAATTTTGTTGAAAAGTTCCAAAGAGTTTTGGAAAATTTTGATGAAGTAATTCACCGACAAAGAAACTGACAAATGAAAAACTGTTAGTGAATTTGTGGGTTTTTCTTGAGGTTTCTTATAATTCTAAATAAGAGATGGATCCATCAATGATTTATCAATTTTTTTTAACATTCCATTGGTAAACTTGTTTGTTAACATGATGACATGAATATATATGATGGTTACACCAATATAATTTTTTTGATGATTTTAAATCAGAAATATCAAGATAATGTCTATTTTTCTCCCACATTTCCCTAATTTTTAACACTCTAAATTTTTAGACTTTTTTTCTTGCCAAAATCTTAATTTTTTGAAATGCATGAGATGATTTTGCTGTGTTTTTTTAACCTTTCTTGTGGTATGTTTCATGTCATTCTGATTTTGTCTTTCAAAGTTAATCTAGATATTTTTAGTTCTCTATTACAATGAGGGTTCTAATGGCATTGCTCCTCAAGATGTATGCGATAACATTAATAAAGTCTTGGGCTTGCAGTATGAGAAAATAGTTATTTTTTTTATGTTGGTTTCTTTTTTATTTTCTTTATTTTTTTATGTCCTCTCTAATGTCTTTCTCTTTCACTTTATGCCCTAATTTATAGTGTTTATCTCCCTAGAAAATAAAATCCATTAATTAATTGAAAGATTCATTTTTATTATTTCCTTGTTAAATAAGATCTATAAATTTTATGACCAAAGATTAATTTTTTCATTCTTTAACCATATATGATCTCTTTTTTTCTCTTTACATTTCAATAAGATCCATAATCCAAAATTCTCTAAATATCCTTATTAAAATTTTTTTATGTAGTCCAGATCAATTACATACGAATGAAGATCCCCTTTTATTTTAAATATTTGGATTTTCTTGTTTAGTTGATTTTTTTATTATATTGTCTAAACCTCCATTATCTTGGTCCCTCCCTTTTTCCTTTCTCATAATTTAACTCTCTAATTTATTTTTCGTTTTTATTTTATACAAACTTCTCATACAATAATAAAATAAATGAAAGTGTTGAAAATTATAAAAGGACAATAAATTGATTGAATCACATAAAAATAAATATTTTTGAAACCTTTTATATTTTTAAAAATAAGTTGAAAAATAAAATTAAAAATAGGTTATGACAAAAATAGAAGTGTATAGTGGAGTGGTTAAATTATTCATTAAGAAATTCAAAAAATTCATACTCACAGCCTCCATTACTTATATCTCCTTTAATGTTTCCATCAAACTGATTTTTAACTTCATTTTGAGAAAATTTTCAAATCTCTAAGGTACATCACCTTTATTTTTTTTTTTATAAAATAAACATATGTTTGTTTACAAAAGTTATTAGTAAAAGTGATAACATATCTATTTTTTTATGAGTTAGAATTCTTTGAAGTTCATAAATATCAGTGTGAATTAACTTTAACAAGTTAGTGTTTTATCAACACTTTTATGATTTGAACATATGCTAATACAAGCATAACCCTTCTACCTTTTTAGTAATCATATATTGATGAGTCTTCATAGTTTGCTTGAAGCCAACTTTGTTTTTTAAAAAATTAACATCAAATTATTTCACATGAAAGGGGTGTACAACATATCGTTTAGAGTCAATACTCTTCTAGAGATGAATTTTAACTTGACTTTTATATTATCAAGCACATAAAATGATATTTGAATAAACAATGTAATTATTTGTTGCTCCTTGTAAAGAAATGTAAGCTTTGAAACATGTTTATATATGTTATTATCATCACAAATAAGCTCCTCAATTATGTTAGTTTGAGATTCAGGTTCATGAATTTAAAAATTACAAATTCAAGTAATATAGTAATATGCTCCTTTTTTTTATCATAAATAAAGCATCCATTACAATTTTTGTTATTTATACTTGGTTATTATTTTCTTGTTATATTTTGGAATCTACCGATTGTTTTATGTTTTTCTTATTAGGTTCTATTAGGCATTTTTAGGGTGTTGTTTCTTGGATAAATTATTATTTTTAAGAATAAAATTTACCTCCCTTATAGTTGGTTGTCCATCCGTAGCTCTCTTTTGCTAAGATTAATTGCATCTTGTCGTCTAGCTTAATTTTTGCTCCTCCGTACGCATATATAGAAGTGATGAGTGCCTCTAAGGATATCTCTTTTTTCTTGTGGCTCATGGTCGTTTAAAACTCATTATAAATATGTGGCAGCTGGTCAATAATATAATAAAGAACAAGATTATCTCCAATCTTAATGCATTTAATCCTAAGCTCTCCATAATTATAATGAAGTCTGAAGCTTCATCCTTGATAGATTTTCCATTCACCATTAGAAAACAATAAGAGTTACTTGCAACATATTTCTATTTTGTAAGGCTTTCTATAATTGTTTTTGGATGAACAAGTGTTAAAAATCATAAAACATTTTCGCAAGATAGTTAAGGAGATAATATTGATAATCATAATAATATTGTTTATATATTTCTACCTTAGCTTGATGAGCTTCATATTCTTCATTGTTCATGTTGGTAGTGCCAGTCCTTTTCCAGCTCTTTCTTTTAAGAGGACATGGGAAACTTTGATAAGATTGAGGTAGAATACCACCTTTCTTTTTCACCTTTTAAATTAAAAAAAAAGCTTTTTAATATCTCCAATGCTATTTTCAATGGACTACTCAATGTGTTCCACTAGATCTTCTTTAAATAGTTTGGTCTAGTTTAGTAAACTTTTGCAGAAAAGATATTTTTTATATATTTTTTAGTATATGACATAGTCAGGCCATTGGATGAATATCTCATTTTTTTAAAGGAATCAATCGGTGCAGCAAACCTTTTTAATGATCGAAGGATAATAACAACAATAATTATTTATCATGAAAGCTACCTTTTTATTGTATTATTGTTAAGGTCGGCAACAGTAGGGTTTTATCTGTTTCCATAACAACACCTGACAATGTGTGTCAATTAAACCCTAAAGTAGTTATTAACTAAAGCAAAAATATAAATGCATTTATGAATTCATTTCCTTGAGTTTGGTATAATTTACCAGGGGGGTGAAGAATGAAAGATAGCATGCCTCGTAATTCATTATAAATAAAAAATATATTAAGAGATATATCTTAACTAGTATTAGAGTTCTTTTCTCTTTGTTAAAACTTCTACTTTATAGAAGAAAGAAAAATCATCAACACTGACACAATTAATCAAATCACATGGTTTTCGCTTGATAAGTATATTTCAGAGGACCCCAATATCTTATTTATTGTCAAAATCAGTGTTGTTTTAAGTCTAGTTTACGAACTGACTTTATGGAAAATAAATTAATAGCTGGCTTTCAATATAGATGGAAAGATTTTCTCCAAACAAATTAAATAGAAAATGACTGCAATTCAATTATTGAAATTAGGATCTTAATCATTATATATTGATGATTCAGAACGTTCATTAATGTTGCTTTATCAGGGTTTTTTTGAGACTTTTGTCATGTTATTTATCAAAATAGATGACTGGTCAAAATTATCATAACATGAGTTCAAAGAAGGAAAAAACATTTTACAAGAGTTAATGATTAATTTACAATTACTAAAGCTTTTACACATATACAACTCACTTTGTTCCACAACTTTTTTTTTCTTCTAATGTGGTGGATTCAGTAAAATATTTCACCAACCAAATTAAGTTAAATCTACTACCAATTAACATTGTGGTGGCTCTATTAAATATTATGGACCATTTTTATTTGTTTTTTTCTTTTCTTTTGTAATTTTCTGGTAATAATTATGTTATTAATTTGTTTGGCCCTTTTTTTTAAGCTGACTTGTATGCTCGAGGGTAACACTCAATTATTTTCTTAAGCTTTCTCATTATTTATTAGAGATAGGCTTAAGTGAGTTATTTTAATTAAATTAATGATGTTGATTTCTCACGGCAAATCAAACAGTAAAAAGTAAAGATTTTTTTAGTTAAACATTGTAGAATCAAGGAAACCTTCGCCCATTAGAAAAAAAAAAAAGCAAAATCACTACTTCTTTCTTTTTTTTCTTTTTTTGGATCCTTCAGTTGTTCTTAAAGTACAATTTACTTCAAGTAATTGAGCACATTTTACATGTCAGAATTAAAATGTTATTCTAACATGGAAGGAGTTAATTCTAATATATATAGACATTCATATGGTCTAATGATGAGAGCTCAAACAAAACAACTACAAAGTACCTTAACAAGTTAGATTAGCGTAACCAAAGTTTTGATGAGTTTGGAGGATTGTAAACTGAATGAAAATGGTTCAAATATGTTTGTTTGTTTTCAAATAAGGCTTGGGTTATAATTTGAGAGTTTTAGGGAGTTTAGGTTTGCTATCAGTCCATGAGCCAATTTAAGTCCAAAATTTCACCACCTTATTGCATTGGAAAATAAGCCTATTCTATATAATTTTCAAGTTCAAAATATTATCTTTCCAGATTGTTCAACCATATATGCATTAGAGTTGTGTGCGAGAAGTTATGGTTGTTTTAATTTTTTTTATGTCTCTGTGTGTGTTCTATAAGTCATAAAACAGTGCTATTTATTATTTGTTTAGTTTTCTAAATAAAGTCACTTATTTGGGTTTCAATTATGTTATTTTGGCATTTTCTAGACTTAGAGGGTTGTTTCAAGTATATAATGATGTTTCAGATCAAGTATTAAAAACTTTTGGAAATAATATAAAACCTTTCAACTTCCCATTTTAAGAGCTTTCTTCCTTATTATTTCCTTTTTAGATTTGGTTGACGAATAAATCAGACCTATCACTCTTAATCATAAAGAGTATGACCTTTTTATCTTGATTAGAATTTCTTTGTGGCGTCTCTAGCTTATCAAAGTGTTTCATTCAAACTTTATCCGTCATTTCTATTATAAATTATGTAATTTTTAGCATAATATAAGAAAAATCATATAATCAAACCTACCTTCCTTTATCTTCATATCAGATTGCTAGTTTCTTTGGGTTAGGAACCCAAGGCACATTATCTTGGTATCAGAGCAAAAGTTTTAGAACTAATTTGGGACTTTGTATATGGCTAACTGGGAATTAGAAATATCAAGGATTGTGGACTGAAATAAATTGTTTTCTTTGACTTAGATTTGAATTGGAATGAGTTTTTCCTTACTGATTGTGGTGACCATTCGTATTCTTTATTAAACTTGTGATATGAGTTGAGAGACATTGTTGTTCAGATTTGTGTGTGAATTGTGGGGAATTGATATATTATGACTGAAGAAAAAGATAAAGTTTTGAGAGGAATCAATTTGGAACAAGCGCAACTTATTGGGTTACAACAATATCATGACAAGATTCGAGAAGAAATAACATGAATTTATGATCAGATAAATGCCTTTATGTAAATAATGCAAAGGAAAAATTTGCAACCCTAACAAAGATAAGCTCATAGGGTGCAATGAAATGTTATCGTAGAGGCTGAATTATAGATGAATAGGGATGACAAAACTAATGAAAGAAGTAGATCAAGAAGGCAGAATAATCACTCTCTTAGTGGAATTAAACTTAAGGTTCCATCATTTAACGGTAGCAGCTCATCTGAGGAGTACTTAAAGTGGGTTTAGAAGGTTGAGAAGGTGTTTGATTGGTATGAGTATATTGAAGAAAGGAAGTGTAAAGTGGTTGTATTGGAATTTATCGAATATTTCTTTGTTATTGTAGGAAAACTTGAAAATTCATAGGAGAAAGGATGACAAAGAGGATATTACCACTTGGATGACTATGAAAAGGGTGATGAAAAAAAGGTTTGTACCTTATTACTACAAATAAGAGTTATACATAAAAATTCATACATTATGACAAGGTTTTTGAGTGTAGAAGAGTATGTGATGAAGTTTGATCTATTAATGATACGTTATGAATTGACAGAATCTCAAGAACATACTATAGCCAGGTTCATTAGTAGGTTAAGGAATGATATTGTTAATATTATTAAGTTGCAGCCATATATCTTTCTTGAGGATATGATAAAACTTGCGATGAGGATAGAGAGACAATAAAAGAATGGGAGTTTTCAAGCTAGGATAACAACATCAAAAGCTTTAAAATGTATTTTCACATCTTCTTGAACATGGAATGCACCTAAACGAGATGGGAAAGTAGGGTTTAGTAAGGGGAATACAAGTTCAAGCTTTACAAAAGGTAAAGAAAAGGTGGTCGAACCTTAACATCCTAAGAGGTTGCAGGACATTAAATGTTTCAAATGTTTAGGGAATGGGTATATTGCTTCTTAATGCCCGAACAAGAGAGTTATGGCGGTGCATAGGAAATATAAAGAGTTGGTTAGTTGTGATGAGGCCAAAACTAAACTTAAGGATGAGATATGAGAAGATAAGCAATAAGAAGATTTTGAGCCAGTAGAAGGGGATTTGTTAATAGTACAACGAGTTTTGAATGCATAAGTTATTGTGAGTGAAAAACAACATAAGAACATTTTTCATACAATATGTCATATTCGAGATAAGGTGTGTGGAATGATCATTGACAATTGAAGTTGCACTAACATTACGTCCACTACTTTGGTGGAGAAATTGTATCCACATCCTAAACCATATAGTTTACGGTGGTTTAACTAGAATGGAGAGATTCGAGTGATTAAACAAGTTTATGTGTCTTTTCCATAAACAAATCTATCATAATGAGGTTTTGTGTGATATGGCTCAGATGTCATCTAGCTATGTTTTATTAGGGTGTCTGTGGCAATTTGATAAAGATGTGACCTATAATGGATGGAAGAATACTTTCTTATTTATGCTGAATAAGAAGAAGGTGCATTTATTGCCAATGAATTCTTGATAAATTAAAGAGGATAAGTTGTAAAGTAAAAAAGAAGAAGGTGAAATCGGGTAAATGGCTTATGTTAGCTAATAAGAGAGATATCGAACAAGCACTAGCTTCAATTAGGGCTATTTTCATAGTATGGCTAAAACCATTATTACAAGTAAAGAATGTGGAATTGCCAAAAAAAGATAATGAAATTGCTTAAGAAGTTTTCAAATGTGTTTCCAAAAGAGTTACTTAGGGTTTACCACCTATTCATGGAATTAAGCATCAAATTTACTTGGTATCGGGAGCTTCACTTCCTAACTGACCAGCCTATAGGTGTAATACAGAGGAGGCAAAGGAGATTCAAAGGTAGGTTGGTGAGCTTTTAGAAAAGGGTTATGTATGAGAGTCATTTAGTCCATATTTTATGACTTACCTTGCTTGTACTGAAAAAGAATGGTACCATGCAAATGTGTGTTAACAGTCATGCAATCAACAAGATAATAGTTAAGTATTAATTTTCTATACCTAGACTTGATGAGTTGCATAGTGCTGCATTGTTTTCTAAGATTGATTTGATGAGTGGTTATTATCATATTAAGATGAAAGATGAAAGATGAGAGGTGAGTGAAAAACAACATTTAAAACTAAACATAGGTTGTATGAATGGATGATAATGCCATTTAGGATATCTAACGCACCTAGTACATTTAAGCGACTCATGAATCATGTTTTAAGGAAGCATATTGGATTGTTTGTTGTCATGTATTTTGATGATATTTCGGTATATAGTAGAACTTTTGATGACCAAGTGGAGCATCTTAAGGCTGTATTTGAAACTTTGTGTGATGTTAAGTTGTATGGGAAGCTAAAGAAGTATCATTTCTGTCAAGAAAGTGTTGTGTTTCTTGGTTATATCTTTTTTAGTGGTGGGGTTAAGGTTGATAAAGAAAAAATAAAAGCAAATAAAGACTGACCGAAACCTACTAATATTGCTAATGTGAGGAGTTCTCATGGTTTAACTTTATTTTATCAGTGATTTATGAAGAACTTCAGTTCTATAATTGCACCTTTGACCGAATGTTTGAAAAACATAAGTGAGTTTCGGTGGAGCGAAAATGCACAAAAGTCTTTTGAGTTGATTAAAGAGAAGTTATGTATTGCTCCTGTTTTAGCATTTCTAGATTTTGCTAAGATGTTTGAGATAGAGTGTGATGTTTTCGGGGTTGGAATTGGGGCTATGTTATTGCAAGAAAAAAGGTCTATTGCATACTTTAGTGAAAAGCTAAATGGTGCACAATTGAACTACTCAATTTATGACAAAGAGTTTATGCTTTAATTCAAGCTTTAGAGGTATGACAATATTATTTATTACCAGAAAAGTTTGTTGTGCATTCTGACTATGAATCTTTAAAGTATATTAAGGGTTAAAGCAAGCTGAATTGAAGACATGCTAAGTGGGTATAGTTTATAGAGTCATTTCTATATGTCATCAAGTATAAGAAGAGACAAGCAATGTATTTGTCGATGCTCTTTTTAAGTGGTATGCATCGCTTTCTATATTGAATGTAAGGTTGCTGGGTTTTGAACAAGTGAAAGATCAATATGCTTATGATTCTTACTTTGCTATTATGGTTACTAAATGTGCTAAGGGAGCTTGTGATGGGTTCTTTATGCATGAAGGTTACTTGTTCAAGACGGGCATAATGTGTATTCCTTCAAGTTCTTTACAGGAGTTGTTTGTGCAAATGGCTCATAGTGGTGGTCTTAGTGGTCATTTTGATGAAAAGAAGACTTATGAGCTGCTGAAATAACATTGCTTTTGGCTTAACACAATTAAAGGATGTTCATAAAGTGATTGAGAGATGTGTTGTAGGGGCAAAGAGAATGCATATAAGTTGTATATATCGTTGCCTATTCTAAAGCAGTTATAGATGGATATCACCATGGACTTTATACTCGGGTTGCTTAAAACACAACATGGAAAAGATTTAGTTATGATTATGGTTGATCGATTTTCCAAAATGTCACATTTTATACCTTGGCACAAGATTGACAATGCTGCAAATATTGTTGATTTGTTTTTTAGGGAAGTTGTTTGTTTGTATGAAGTCCTTAAAAGTATGGTATCTGATAGTGATGCAAAGTTCCTAAGTTATTTTTTGAAGATTCTTTGGAGGAAGCTTGGAACAAAACTAATGTTCATTATGACATGTCATCTGCAAACCGATGGACAAACCAAGGTAGTGAACCAACCTCTTTCTTCTTTAATGTGATCTATTATAAGTAAAAAATTGAAGAGTTGTGACACTTGTTTGCTTATTGTGGAGTTTGCTTATAATCTTAGTGTGAATGGAGCTACAAAATTTTCACCATTTAAAGTTGTGTATGGTTTTAAATCTTGTGTTCCTATTGATATAGTGTTTATTCCAATTAAAGAGAGGACTTCTATGGATAGGGTGAAAGGGGCTTTAATGATGAAAAAACTCTATAAATAAGTTTGATCTCATGTTAAGAAGACGATGACAAAGTATGGAAAACATGCCAATAAAGGGTGGAAGATGGTCAGATTTGAGCCGCGAGATCTTGTTCAGATTCATCTTAGTAAAGATAGATTTTCAAGCAAGTAAAAATCCAAATTGATGCTGAGAGATGATGGACCATTTTGAGTTTTTGAAAGGGTGAATGGTATTGCTTACAAGGTTGATTGATGAGTACAATGTTTCAAATACTTTTAATGTAAAAGACTTGTCACCTTACTTAGAAGATGTTGACAATTCTAATTTAAGGAAGAATCACTTTCAACCCGAAGGTGATGATATTCATCATGATTTAACATAAAAGGGGTTGATTCTAACGTGTATAAGCATTCAAATAATCCAATGATGAGAGCTCAGGTGAAACAACTAGAAAGTGTTTTAATAAGTTAAATTAGCGTGATTGAAGCTTGAATGAGTTTGGAGGCTTATAAACTAAATGAAAATGGTTTAAATATGTTTGTTTGTTTTCAAAAAAGGTGTGGGTCATAATTTAGGAGTTTTGAAGAGTTTGAGTTTGCTACCATCTCATGGGCCAATTTAAGTTCGATTTTTCACCACCTTATTACATTAGAGAATAAGCTTATTCTATATGGTTTTCAAGTTCAGATGTCATCTTTCTAGATTGTCCAACCATACATGCATTGAAGTTGTGTGCGAGAAGTTATGATTGTTTTAATTTTTATGTTTATGTGTGTTGTATAAGTAAAAAAACATGTACTATTTATTATTTGTCTAGTTTTCTAAACAAAATCATTTATTTGGGTCTTATTTATATCATTTTGGTATTTCCTAGACTTAAAAGGTTATTCCAAATATATAATGATGTTTCAGGCCAAGTATTAAGAACTTTTGAAAATAATATAAAACTTTTCAACTTTTCATTTAGAGAGCTTTCTTCCTTGTTTTTTTAGTTTAAAAATTGGTTGAAGAACAAATCAGATTTATCGCTCTTGATCACAAAGTGTGTGGCATCTTTATCATGATTGAAATTCCTTTACGATATCTCCAACTTATCAAAGAGTTTCATTAAGACTTTATCCCTCATTTTCATTAATAATCATGTAATTTTCAACCTAAACACAATAAAAAAAAACTATATAGCCAAACTTACCTTCCTTCATCTTCATATCAGACTGTTAGTTTGATCAGGTTAAGAATCTAAGGCACATCAAAGAATTGAAAACAAAAAACACAATAGGCCACAAGACTTACTGAGGCCCTGTTTGTTTATTGAAAAATAATTGTCTTTTGAAAAGTGATTTCTATGGAACATGAATTCCTGAAAAATAGATATTTTTTTTTATGTTTAACAGTTTCATGAAAAATAAGTTGGAAAATACTTTCTAGTATTTGACTATGCGATGGAAAATAACTTATTAATATTTTATTTTATTTTCAAGTTTATTAAAAGAATAAGGACAAAAACTAACAGATAAAAAAGTTGAAGGATGATAAAATTGAAAAGAAATCTCATTTTTTTAAATTATTTCAAATAAAATAAATAGCAAACAAAAAAATAAAGACCAAATTTGATAAATAAAAAAAAATCAATTAAGAAAAGAATAAGAGAAAAACAAATAACAATCAAAAGAATGAGGACTCTAGTTGATATAAAAATAATTAAATCAATTCTAAGGAATGAGATTGAGAAAAAAAATAAATAAAAAAAGATTTCAAAACAAAATATATAGCAATCAAAAAATTGAGAACCATATTTGATATAATCAACAAATAAAAAGAATTTTTTTTTATTTTTTTGCAACTTCTTGAAAGTATATTCCATCCAAAATAAAAGAAAAATATTTTTTTTTCTAGAAAATAAGTCAATTTTTTGTTTAATTGAAAAATATTTTTATTAACCAACTTTTCTAATGAGAAATAAATATAGAAAGACTTACGAAACAAAGAGGCCTAGGTAAGGAAATTTATTTATTACATAAACGTTTATCTAAGGACTGGTTGAAAGTTTTCAAAACTTTGGGGTGTTTATTGTGATATGACAGGGCCTTTATAACAATTTTCACAATTAGATAAATGAAAAGGAGTTGCATTTAGGCCCCGTTTGTTTGCTGGAAAGTAGTTTCCTTTTAGAAAGTGAATTCCGGGAAAGTATTTTCCGATGTTTGGTAGTGTAATGAAAAATAAGTTGGAAAACACTTTCTAATGTTTGGTTATGTCATGGAAAATGAGCTGGAAAATAACTTAGTAATGTTTTTATTTTTTTCAAGTTTATTAAAATAACGAGGAATAAATCTTACAAATTAAAAAATTGAATGAGAATGAAATTGAAAAAAAAATATAATTTCATAAATTATCTCAAATAAAATAAATAATAATCAAAATAATAGAGATCAAATAAAAAATAAAAAAAATTGAAAGATGAAGAAATTAAAATAATAATAATAATAATTAACATTTTGTAAATTATTTTAAATAAAATAAGTAACAATCAAAAGAATGATGACCAAATTTGATAGATAAAAAATTTCAATTAAAAAATGATAAGGGAAAAGCAAAATAAAAATGAGGATTAAAGTTAGTATAAAAATTAAATTCTAAGGGATGAAATTGAAAAATAAATATTATATATATATATATATATATATGTCAATAAAAATTCTGAAATTGAAAAGGGCACACCAAGACTTGTGATCAATTACAAACCTCTAAATTCTGCTTTAAATTGGATCAGGTATCCAATCCCCAACAAAAAAGATTTATTACAAAAATTACACTCCGCATTCATATTTTCTAAGTTTGATATCAAATCTGGATTTTGGCAAATCCAGATTTATATATATATATATATATATATATATAGCAATCAAAAGTTTGAGGACCAAATTTGATATAATCGGTAAATAATATGACATTTCTAATTTTTTATAACTTCCGGAAAGTGTTTTCCGCCCAAAATAAAAGGAAAATACTTTCTTGGAAACCAAGCCAAATTTTTCTTTGACTGGAAAATGTTTTTCGTTAACCGGAAATTGTTTTCCGTTGACCAACTTTTCTAATGGCAAACAAACACAGAAAAGTTTAAAAGTAGTTTTCCGGAAACCAATTTCCAAGAAACAATCGCCCCTAGAAAAAACAAGATCCTTGAGCTTGCCAAATGGCAGCTTCTATGAGATTGGAAATGTGATTGAGGCATGTGAGGAAAGGTGGGCAAATGGAGGATGCATTCTGTAAAGTTCAGCTCTTTCATGCTAAGCTTTCTTCGAGTCTCCTGTTAAGAAAAGAGGTTTTATTTTATTTTATTATTATTGATGTGGAATATTCGAGTCAGCTTGTGTGTCTCGATTAATCACCACGAATCCTGAAGTTAATGACTAAATAAACTTCTAGTGATCATCAATATTAACAACCACAGAACCTGAACATGATACCACATAAAAAATAAATAGTTTAATCTCAATTTTTTATTACTAGATAACATCCTTAAAAGAAAAAAAATTAAAAAAAGAGGATTTTTAAAATATCAAGTAGGCGCATAATTATCGTTCCGTACCAAATCATAACTCAAACACAGTTGTGTGCATAAGTCGAATTGTTGGGCTGCACATAATAATAATAATAATAATAATAATAATAATAATATGTTATTAGCAAGGAGAAAACATCTCTTTTTGAAAAACATTTATGGTGCTAAGGGATTAATTAGTAATATTTTATTAATTATTTTTTAGATTTATTTTATAAAAAAAACAAACACAAAAAAAAAATCATGATCTATAAAAAATAATAAGAATATCTTCTCTCTTCTATTTATATCTATTTTTTCTTTAAAATTAGCTCAGCGAATAATTATTATAATGTTACTGATTATTCTCCAAAAACAATGAAATTTCTCAATTTTGTGCTCTCTCCCAAGTAAATTTGCACATCTTATTTTTATAATTAATCATCTTTATGTACCTTGGGCAAGCAAAATTGAATTTGAAGTTGTCATATACTCATCCACGGTGGTCTCCGTTGATAAAGCTAAGAAACAAGACTCCAAAAAATCTACCAAGCTCACACCGGTTACAGCCATGGCCGATATATATAACTGATGATTTTGATTTGGTTCTGTTAGGTTTTTTAAAGAGAAAAACCAGTGAAATTTGTGAATCTTCTTGGAGTTTTTTAGGGCATTTAGTTCCTGTTTTGTCTCAGCAAACATCTCTCTGTCATAGGCATCTAGCAAGTATTAAAACTCATAGTACAAAATTGTTCAGGAAAAAGCCAATAAGAACATAGTAAAAAACAGTTGCACTAAAAGTTACATAAAATTATTTGCAGGCTAGCATAAACAGAAACTTAGCCATTCCTATTCATATTCATGCTGTAAAGGTGAAATCGGACTGCATTTCATCTCTACTCTCAAGGAAGATAAAACCTACATAGAATTTATAAAAAAAAAAAAAAAAACAAGATAAGGTGAAGAGGTTTGGAAACAGGTATGATGAGGTAATAGTTCTAAAACACTTGCTCAGTTAACATATCCAAGTTCCGAACTGGTTCTTTCAATTTTTTGCTTCAGCTAGTCTGGCTTGGTTAAATTGTTTTTAGGTTTTTAAAATCAAAATCAGACCGAATTAGTTCTTTCATGACCAGAAAATTAATTATCACCAATGGAATATCCCGTCCATGTTTAAGTTGTATTTCCTTCATCATATAAATCACTAATTGTTTTTCAATGTAAACTTGTCATGTTCATCGTAATTCAATCAGTGAAGTTACTTACCGACAGAAACCCCAATATAATATTTGTGCCAAATAAAAAATAAACCTGACCATTTTTCCATCAGCCAAACCACTAGTAAATATTATTGATGAATTAATGATGAAATACTCATCGGTAATGGATTGTGTATCACCGATGGATTTTTCGACAAAATCATCAATATAAAATTTTAAATTGGCCATTTGAGAGATAACCTATCTTGTCAATGAAAATTTCAAAGATTTTCAAAAATAGTTTAATTGTTCTAAGCAACTTGCCCATTGTATGAAAAAAAAATAAAAGATTTTTTAAAAGTAGTCTAATTATTCAAGGTGATCTATCTGTTATTGAGAAAATCAATTTTTTTTTAAAGTGATCTAATTGTTGTAGGTAACCTGCTCGTTAGTGAAAAAAGTCAGATATTTTTTAAATAGTCTAATTGTTCCAGACAACTTGCCTATTAGTGTAAATGGTCGAATTGTTCCGAACAACTTGCCAATTTGTGTGAAAAACTCATAGCTTTTTAAAAAGTGGTTTAATTGTTCTAAGCGACCTGTTTGTTTATGTGAAAAATTCACAGATTTTTCAAAAGTGGTCTAATTATTCTAGATAACTTGCCTGTTTGTGAAATACATGAAAGTGATTTCAACAATAGTCTTATTTTTAAAAGTGGTCTATGATGATGTGCATAACATGATTTTAATCAACAAAGCCACTTATTTTCCTTTCCATTTATGGTGTCACCAACCACTGTCTAAGAAGAGAGATCATGATAGATTCACTTCAGGTCTTTTTCCTCTCTTGTTTTTATCGGTGTTTGGTGGCTACTAAAGAAAAAAAAATGGTTTTACTTATATAGCTAGTTATAGTGTTATTTTAGGCTACTATTGTGGTGGTTTAGTTTACTGGTTCAATGTTTCAAGTGTGGAAGGAAATCAAAGCTTATTGTTGTGGTATATAGAGATGGGTAGTTAGAGAAGGTTTAAACTAGTCGATATTAGAGATAGGGAGGCTGGTTTAGTTGTCTAGGTAGTTGGAGGTTATTGTTGGTTTAATAAGGGTGATGAATGATACTAGTTGGATCATGACTTAGGGTTTAGATGACTATTATTTTTCTTGTTTAGGATCAGTTACAGGTTTCATACCAATTAAGGAGGGTCTATAGAGACTATGGTGATTGGATACTATAAATCATAAGAATCAACAAGCAATACTATAAGATCTGTTACATGTGTCGATTGTAAATATTACAAGGGTATGAGTTAAGAGGATCAAATATATATTTAATAGGTTGATTCATGATATTTGGGCTAAGTAAGCTTCAAAAACTTTTTCTAAAGTGGTGTCAAACATGAAGTTGAGTTCCAAGAATGATCGAACTTTGATTAATATTATCCAAGTAATAGATCAAGTTGTTTAACATGTATAATATATACGGATTGGGTCTTATTAAATACAAGTATGAGTTTTGTACTCTATTCTTATTTAGTTTTGGATTTAAGTTGGTTAGTTATGTGGATTTAATTTAGGTCTATTAGTGAATCATGGTTTATTTTGTAAATCATATTATACAAGTAGTTGAAATAACATTGAAAAGAAAGAATTTATATCGTCCCTAAGAATTGAGCAGCGTAAGAGCGTTTTTTCTTTGGGTTCTTCATTGAACTTCCATAAATTATCAAATATATCATATTTATGGCATTAACCATATATCTTTGATTCTTGGTCTAGGAAATAATTGTGTTAGGATTTTTCAATATAATTTTAACTTTTTTAGATTTGTATTTCAATTCTTGATTGTGGATTATAAGGTTTAGCTTCTTATGTTTTCATCAATTTGATATTAGAGCATACTTTAAAATTAAGTTTATTATTTTTTAATTTCTTATCTTGTTTTTATTTATGTTATCATTTAATTTGTTTTCTTTTCGTTTAAATATTATAGCTTATATAATTGTTCTTGCCATCAAATCATAACATAAAAGTTTAAAATTTACATTATGCACATTCATTAAAACAATTAACTCGAATTATTAAAAACAGTTAATAAGTTCAATCATTAACACCAAATTTATATGTACTTGATCTCAACATGTAACTGAATCTAAAGATATTGAGTTTGATAAATCACTAAACTCGTATATACATGAGCTCAGCACAGAACCGAACCCAAAGATGTTGAGCATGGAAGCAAGCTAGATCTATGTTATCCGGGTTAATAACCGACACCTACATTAATAAAAAAAAATTCAATTACAAAAACAGAGTTGACAATGCAATATTCTTTTATTTTCCACATACACCTTTTTTTTTCTTTTATAATTTTATATTATTTATAATTAAAATGATTTTTTTTGAAAATTTAATAAAAATTAATTTGAATTTTTACCGAGTCGAATCGTGAATTAACTTAATAGACTAGAAGGTCCCCAAAGGGCGTAGCGTGATGGCAAAGGGTTTGGGATCTGCACAGCAGGTCTCGAGTTCGAGTCAGGGCGTGCACCTCTTGTAAGAGCCTGGGATAGCCGGGGTTTTATTCCCTCATCTGGGCCCACAAAGTGCGCTTTCCGGAGGGGTGAGGTTTCCTCGAATCAAAAAAAAAAATTAATAGACTAGAAGGAGATGAATAACTGAATATCTGATCAATACACATCCCTTTATTAATTTTAAGATTTTCATATTCGGGTCAAAATAAAAATTTGAAAAAAAAACGACCTGCCCACCCTGAGCTGATCTCAATGAGCACAATCATATCTTGTACATTGAATGAAAAGATCAGAAATCGAACGGCGCAGATCAATACACCCCACCACAGAAACCACGTACCTACCCACACGCTACCGAGCCCTTTTGTGCATTGAGGAAGACAAACTGGGAAACAGGATGGGCTCGTCATCTTTGCCTTGCTTCTGGGTCAAGGTTTTTGTGAGAATAGGAAAATAAACCCCTACTCATGACCCTTTCTCGTAATTCAACCACGTATCTTTATTATCTTAATTTTCCTAAAAAAACATAAATCCGCAAATCTTACCTCTCAATTCTTCCAAATCAACGTCAAAGAATCCGCCACGTAATTAAACAACGTTTTAATATTCCAGTTATAAAAATTCAATCAACCTCCCTCTCTCTTTCCCTCCCTCTCTCTCTCAAGATTTGCTCTTTCACTGTCACCAAGAACAACAGATCCCTAATTGAAAAAAGGAATCCCTAATTCCTCAATCTTCTAATCGACTGGATTCTCCAATTCTTAATTTTCATGATCAAATTCTAGCACTCACGGCGTCGTTTTCATTACGCGCTTGTGATTGTTTTTCTTGACTCTTGTTGGTTCTGGTTCCTTTTGTTTTAAAATTGTGCATGATAATTGGAATTAAAGAATGAACGATGCCGGTGCTGCGTAGTCAAGTGCTCAGAGGCCGGGGAGGAGAAGCAACACCGAAGCAAGAAAATAAACAGAAGATGCATCAGGAGCACAAGAACAATCCAGACGAAGTAGTAGAGCCGATTGCGACAAGGACAAGGAGAAGGCGGGCAGCAGCGGGGGCGGCATTGGATAAGGAACAGAAAGCCGGCAATGAGAGGGTAGTAGTGGGTGTGGGTGGTGCTGTTGTGGTGGGGACGGTGAAAGAGGAGGAGGAGGAGGAGGAGGAGGAGAAAAGGGATTTAGAGTTTGTTGGAGAAAAGAAGCCGATGGATGTGTTTGATAGTGGTGGCAAAGGTAATGGTAAGCCACTTGCTGCTGGCGGAGAGTATGAGGGAACCTCTGCTCCGATACCCGACCAGGTTATTTTTTGTTAATCTGAATTTAATTTTTTTTTAGCTTTTAAAAGTTGGGTGATGGTGATCGCTATTGTCTTTGTGATTAACCAAGGGAATTGAGCAAATTCACCGCGGTATGGCTGAACCGCGACTACTAGCGATTTTAATAATTACTATATTATTCTCTATTGTGTGATTCTGATTGAACAATTAGATAGGAATATATAATGCTCATAATTACTATATTTTTCTCTACTGTACCTGATTCTAATTGAACAACCAGGTAGGAATAGTTAATGTTGATTCTGCTGATTGCATATGAGATTGAGACCATTGTAGAAACCTGTTTTTGCTGGAATGCTACTTGTTCAATCCAAAAATTTGTTATTTTGTTTTTTGCCAACTCTTGAAATTAAGCAATGCCAAGACGGAGTCTTTTTAGTTTTCTGACGTATATTTTAGAGGAGGGTTGCATAATTTTTTTTTAGTTTTCTTGAAGAACTACAAAAGTGTTGGGAAGATGGGTTTCCTAACTATAATTTTCTTTGTAGAAACTGGAATAGTGCAAGAATTTTGTAAACAACTAAACATTGCGTTATGTATCTTGTCTCAAGTACTGTTCTTGCTTTATATATTGGAATTGATATTTGGTAATTTTCAATGAAAAGGAGGATTAGGAAAATAGATGAGAGCAATGCAGAAGAAAAGTGAAAACTACTTTGCAAAGGTAGTTACACTGCACCCTCTAGCCCTTTAACTATGGGACAATGCCCAAACTGTTAAAGCCATGTCCATTTAAGTCAATGTTTCTCCTAAATGGGATTCCCTGTTGGATTGATGGGATGGTTGTATGAAATGTTAGATGGTAGAGTTAAATTAGAAAGCTTAAGATTCAAACCGGAATATTGAATATAATTTCTAAAGGTTTGAGATGAGTTATAGAAAATTTTGGAAAGATGTCTTAGTATGTTGGCCCCATTTGTGTAGTAGAAAGCAACAGTTGAATGCACCCTTGTTGTATTGACTAGCTTGTTTAATTAGATATCCCAAATGTTTCTAGATTTCTCCACTAGATCCTACCCACACATAAAAGTTATGTTTTCCAGATAATTCTGTCTAATCTATAATTCATAAAAAGTTATGGTTGCCAACAGAAAGACAAGAATAGAACTAGGATTAAACAATGTTGCCAAAGCGCCAGGCACCCTAAGGTGTCAAGGTTGTCAAATGCAAGCGCCAGACGCGCGCCTGAATAAAACAAGGCAAAATATATGTATATGTATAATATTATAATATATAAATCATAAATATATATGTTAAAAATTAAGATCGGAAAATCAAAGTGAAACTCAAAATATTTTAACATAGTTATAAAAAGTTATTTTATTCATCTTTAAAAATAAAATAAGACAATTTAAAAAAGCAAGTAGATCAAAATAGTTAAATTTAAAATGCTAAAGTTTGGAATAAACTAAGTTGATTAAAAAAAAGGAATAAACTGAAAGTTTCAAAAACAGTAAACACGACAAGAAAAAAATAATTAAGTGTGAAGTTTGAAATTGAAGTTTCAAAAACAATAAACAAGAAAAAAAATCAACTGTGAAGTTTGATAAATGATGAACTTGAGATTTGAGAAAATGTTCTTTTATAAAAAAAAAGAGTAAATTTTTTATAACATAACACATGGATAGTTAAAGAGAGAAGACAATAGGTACAGAAGAAATAAGATATGCCATATCAATTTCCTTTTTTCTTTTACTTTTATTCAATGGTAATATTTATTGATATCGTTATCTTATTTGTATTAAAGTTAGTACTCAATTACTTGATTTGTTTCTTTTATTATTATTATTATTATATCAAATTATTACACATTAAAAAAACAAAAAGAGCTCAGTGTTCCATTGTGAAGGGCCTCACATTTCACTGTGGGATTTGCACAGTGAAATGACCATTTTACCCTTCATAGTGAAACATATAACTTGCTTTCAAAGGAAAAATCCTCTTTTCAACAAGATCAATTTGTCATCCCAAGCTTGGATGGGGGTGGAATAGTCTTTTTACTTTTTATTTGCATAATATAATGTCTAAAATACCCTTAAAAGATAAATTTTTGTAACTTTTGGTCAGTGTATTTTAAGTTTTTCCATTTCAAAAGCACAGTGTAATTACTAAAGTGCTCTTGAAAGAGACCACATAAGTGATGAAGAAAAAAAAAAAAATAAATGAAGAAGAAACAAACAAACTAAAAGATGTAACTCATTCTTTGGAAAAATGGGGCTGCCAAATGTGCCTCTAGCCAGTGTTGTCAAAGGAAAACATGCTGAAGCACCACCTGCATGCCTAAGCACTCACTTGAATCAAACAAGGTGTTATGCTATAAATCCAAATAAAATATATGTATAATATTATAATATATAAATCACAAATATACATGTTAAAAATTAAGATTGGAAAATCGTGAAACTCAAAATA
>Ga0325401_1000756_pt1 | contig 24975 bp, 25 predicted proteins | sample PopdelMetagenome_FD_205666 | JGI IMG/M metagenome (GOLD analysis project Ga0325401, IMG submission 205666) | Populus deltoides microbial communities from Bellville, Georgia, United States - Xylem-PdKOR-R2 | ecosystem: Host-associated > Plants > Phyllosphere > Stem > Wood/Secondary xylem | place...
GGGACCAGCGACATGACCGGCTCCATCGTCGGCCGCTCGGGCACGCTGAAGGTGACGGTGGACTATTCCGAACAGCGCGCCGTTCGGTGAGGGGGCGGGCGCGGTCATAACGGCGGCCCGCTTCATCAAGGGGCGGCAGAGGGCGACGCCGCCGGGTCCGGCAGGTGTCCGGGCCACGGCGTCCCTGGTCCCCTACGAGACGTCGGAAGCCGGTGGACGACGACGCGGGACCGTCACGTACGGTCATACGTCCCACGGCGCCGCCGGGCGGCGTGATTACCTGGCATCCGACGCCGATGGTTCGCCGGCGCGCTTCGTGCCGCGCAAGCCGGACCGGACGTCACCTGGGCTGCGCGACGAATGCCCGACCGGCCGCCGGTTTCTCTCCCGGCGGATACGGGGCCGAACTCGCATCATGCCCGGATGCGAGGCCGGGGGAACGTCAGTCGGCGGCGCCGGCAAGATGGAACGACATCATCGCTTCATCGCTTCGGCCCGGTCGTTACCGAGCAATTCCAATCCGTCCTGCCCGTCCGGCCCATGAAGCCGTGAACCGCTTCCAGTTTCAGGCAGGCGATGGTTCCGAGCCAGAATGCCGGATAATCCTTGCCGGCTCCCGCTCTTGAAAGGGGTGCGATCGCTAGCCTGACTCCTCCCTCCACCGGCACCTGATCGTATTTGAGAAGCGATCCCACCGCGATCGTCTCGCAACGGTCGTCACGACACGTGCGGCCCCACACATAGACGTCGCCGTACTTGGCCATGGTGTCGGCCGACGCCTTGTCGACGACGACGTACCCGCTTCCCCCGTCGCGGTCGACGCGCTCGATATGCGCGCGCTTCAGACCGATGACGTAGTCCGACCTGTTGCACGAAACCACCAGCAGGCTGGCGACGACCAACTGGCGTTTCCGCATCATCGCCGCCTTGCCAGATAGGCGTTGGTAATAAGTGCTTCTCCGTTCGCCGTTCGCATCATGGTGGCGAAATCCGCGTGTCCGGCGTTCGCGTCGCGGATGACGCGGTCCGCAAAGCCTTGTATCGCCATCGGCGTCTTGCCTCACGCATGCGCGACGACGTCGCCGGCCTGTATGCCCGGCTTGTCCGCGATCACGGTGGTCCAGTGGCGTGCGATGCCCTTGTACGTACCCATGCTGATGATGAAGTAGTTCGGCTGACCTACCGGATCTATCGTTATCAGCAGATCAACGGTGATCCCGTTGCCCCTTGCCCCTTGCCCATCGAGCAGCGGAGATGGCGTCGGAACCGCCCCAGCTATGGCCGATCACGATGACCGGTCTGCCTGCCGCATGCGTGATGCGGAGGGCATTCTGGACCTTGGTGTCCTCTCTGTGCGTATAGAAGTTTCCACCCCCGGGGCGGGCCCTGATATAGGGTTCTACGGCATCGGTCAGGTCCTGCCCGAACACGAGATATCCTTCGCCGCCGCCCCCGATAAAGATCGGCTTGTTCACGTCGACGGCGGCCTTGGTTTCGGAGCCTGCGCTCATGCTGGCCAGCTTTCCATCAAGTAGAGCAAATCACCCTGGATCCCCGGTGAGGAAGATTCCAGGGGATCACGCATATTCACCGCGGTCGTGCTGGATGCGCCATCGCCGATCCCGTGGCGTGTTCCCCGGTCCGGGCACCGGGAAGGGGGCATCGAGGTTTCCACGTCGGTATCGTTGACCGATGCATGTTGCAGCAAGATGATCCGCTATTCACGCGCGTCCGAAAGCCATCATGGCGTTGCAGGATCGGCCGGACCGTCCGGCTTCGCGTACGCATCTGCTTCAAGCCCCGCCCCCCGGCGTCGGCGGCGAGGAATAGCCGCTGGTCGGGTCGTAGCCGCTGTTACGACGAAAGGATGCGGGTCGGCGGGAGCATGATCCGGACGGGAACAGTCGACGGGCTGCGCCACCTCGTCAAGATGGGCCGCCGCGGCGATGGATGGGCCGGGACACTGGCTACCGCCGTCTCATCGGTGACCGTGAACGCCGTGCCGGATCGCTCGGCGCACGTCACGCCGGCGCGTTCGCCTGCCGCATGGTGAAACGCCGCCCTATTCGCTACGGCGTCATGACGGCCCCTACAGGCACGCCTCCAGATACGCCGTGTCGAACCCGAACTGCCGTGCCTTCTCGATGGTGTAGGGGCGCAGGCCCATCGACCGGTATTCGCCGACGATCTTGCCGTCCGCCGACTCGTCCAGATACTCGAACTTGAACAGTTCCTGCGTTACGATCACCGGCCCTTCCATACCGATCACCTCCGTCACGTTGGTGACCCGCCTGCTGCCGTCGCGCAGACGCTTGACCTGGATTATCATGTCCACCGAATCGGCGATCTGGCGGCTGATCGCCTCCTTCGGCACCTTGATGTCGCTCATCATCACCATGTTCTCCATGCGCGCCAGCGCCTCGCGCGGGGAGTTGGAGTGGAGCGTGCACATCGACCCGTCATGGCCCGTATTCATCGCCGCCAGCATGTCGAAGCATTCGGCGCCGCGGATCTCGCCCAGGATGATGCGGTCGGGCCGCATGCGCAGCGCGTTCTTGACCAGGTCGCGGATGCTGATCTCGCCCTGACCCTCCAGGTTGGCGGGCCGCGTCTCCAGCGGCAACCAGTGCGGCTGCTGCAACCTGAGTTCCGCCGCGTCCTCGATCGTCAGCACGCGCTCGCCTGGGTCGATCATCTTCGACAGTGCGTTCAGCATCGTCGTCTTGCCCGAGCCCGTGCCGCCCGAGATCACCACGTTGAACCGGCACGCCCCCGCGATCTTGAGCGCGGTCGCCATCTTCGGGCTCATGCTGCCGAAGCCCGCCATCATGTCCAGCGTGATCGGCTTGGCCGAAAACTTGCGGATGGAGATCGCCGTGCCCTTGAGGCTCAGCGGCGGCACGATCACGTTGACGCGGCTGCCGTCCTTCAGGCGCGCGTCGGCGAGCGGCGTGGTCTGATCGACGCGCCGGCCGACGGTGGAGCAGATGCGCTGCGCGATCTGGAACAGGTGCTCCTCGTCGCGGAATTGTATCTGCGCCAGCTCCAGCTTGCCACCGCGTTCCACGAACGTCTGGTCGGGGCCGTTGACCATGATGTCGCTGACCTTGGGGTCGGCCAGCAGCTCTTCCAGCGGCCCCAGGCCCAGCAGCTCGTCGACCAGCACCTTTTCCAGCGCGAACTGCTCGCGCCGGTTCAGCGTCAGCTTCAGCTCGGCCAGCACCTCGCCGATGATCGGCCGGAATTCCTCGGCCAGCTCGTCCTTGCCCAGCGTGGCGGCCGCCTCGGGGTCGACGCGTTCTAGCAGGCGCGGCAGCACCTGTTCCTTGATCTTGTGGATCGACGCCTCGAAGCCTTCCTGCCGGCTCGACCCCGCCTCGCCCGACGCGGCCTGCCGGTCGGCCAGCCGCTGCATCGCGTCCGCCGCTCCGCCGCTGAACCCCGCCGGGTCGACCGGCGCCAGCGGGTCGTTCAGCGGCGGGAATTGTTCGGCCAGGTCGGGCTCGGGCCGCGCGCCCGGTGCGGCCCCCTGCATCGGCCGCGCGACCCCGAAGCCGCCCCGCCTGTCCGCCACGCCGTTGCGCCGTCCGAACGCGCTCATAACTCTTCCCGATACATGATGCGGGGGCAGGGATAGAGATGTAGGTTTACCAATCTCCTAACCTTGATCCGCGCCGCGGCGCTCCCCTTCCGGACTATCGTTTACGCGGTCTTTACCTCAGGCTGGCCAAGGCTTGATCTTCGAATGCTGGTCGGCAGGGAGGCGTCGTGGGACGAGCAGCGCAGGTGCGATCGAGCGTGTTGGCCGACGGGATGTTCGTCCGGCTGGGCTTGCTTCTGGGGCTGTTCATGCCCGCGGTGTCGGCGTTGCTGTATCCGACCTGGACGCACGAGATGCATCCGGCCTGGGTAGAGTATACCCGCCTGATGGAGATGCCGTTCGTATTCTGCGAGTTGAGCGTCATCCTCTGGGCGATACGATCCGGGATGCGCGACGCGGCGATATGGCGCGCCCTAGCGCCGGACGTACGGGTGGCGCTGGCGGTGCTGGCGCTCGGGCTGACTGTCGGCAGCGTCTTCGTTTCGCGCAATCCGGCCTTCTCGATCGCCCTGTCCGTCATAACGGTCATTCACCTGCGTTTCGGGGCGGCCGTGTATTTCCTCACGGGCCGAAACGGGGCGCTGGATGTTGCATCCTTCGTGCCGCTGCTCGGCGTCGGCGTAGGATTGCTCGCCGCGTTGACCGCGTGGCGGATCGGCTTTCCCTTGCCCGCCCCGCTGGTGCCCGGCGGCGTGATCGAGTGGGACTCAGCGATGCCCGGCTTCATCAGCGTGCGGCACCTGGGGTCTTGGACCGGCGCAGTCGCTGCCGGCCTGCTTCTGCTCATGCTGTACGACGACGACGGGTCGGCCACCGTCGACCCCCGCGTGCGAGACGCCCTGTATCTGCTGGCCGCGGGGTTCACCGTATGGACCGGCACCAGGGCGGCGGTGTTGTCCATGATCGTGGTGGCGTTCGTCGCAGCGGCGACGTTGCGGCGGCTCCCGTCCCGTCGGGCGGCAAAACGGACGATCGGTCTGACGATGCTGGCCGTGACGTTGGCTTGGCTGGTGGAGTTTCACGGCTCCCCCTCCTTCGCCCTCTACGTATCCGACGACATGCAGACGCCCAGCACCGCCGCTGCCGGCCGCTTGGAGCTATGGGCGGCGACGTTCCAGCGCTGGACGCAATCGCCGCTGTTCGGCTGGGGCTCCGGCTCGACATTCTGGGAAGTGTATATCGGCTGGGCACATACGCAGCCGCACAACGCCCTTCTCCAGTTCCTGATATCTTGGGGATTGGTCGGCACTGCGGGAGCGGTATGGCTGCTGGGGCGGGCTATCCTGGCGACGTATCGGCATGGCTTCACCAGCCCCGAACTGCGGCCGCTGGCGGGCGTGACCTGCTCGCTCCTGTTCATGAGCCTGATGGAGGGTATGCTCCATTATCCCCGCTTCATCTTGGTCGTCATGCTGGGGCTGGCGGCGATACTCGCTGATCGCGGGCGGACACCGACCCCCCGAGCGCCCCTGTTGCGTCCCCGCACCCCCCGTGCTAGCCGCCCGCCGTCCCGTGTGGACGCCCGGACCTTCGCGTCCGAGCGGCATCCCGGCGGGATTTCGGCTCAAGCGAACAAGGGGATCGCGTGGAGGTTTCCGGCGGTAACATCGGCGGCGGTGACACGACGGGTGCGGGCGCTTCAGTGGCGGGGTTGGGTGGTCGCTACGCCACCGCCCTGTTCGAGATCGCGCGCGACGCGCGTGCCATCGACCAGGTCGAACGCAGCCTGTCCGCGGTCCGCGACGCGCTGGGCGCCTCGGACGACTATCGCCGCCTGACTACCAGCCCGCTGGTGTCGCGCGGCGACGCGGAGCGTGGCGTTCTGGCCGCGGGCGAGGCCATGGGCGTTGACCCCACCACCCGCAGCTTCCTGGGGGTTCTGGCGCGAAACCGCCGCTTGGGGCAGCTGCCCGCCATCATCCGCGCCTATCGCCGGCTCGCCGCCGCGCACCGGGGCGAGGCGACCGCCGAGGTCGTGTCCGCCCACCCGCTCGACGAGGAGCAGGTCGACCAGCTCCGCCAGTCGCTTCGCGCCCGCGTCGGCCGCGACGTTTCCGTCGACCTGCGCGTCGATCCCGAGCTGCTGGGCGGCCTCGTCGTCCGCGTCGGTTCGCAGATGATCGACAGCTCGATCCGCACCCGTCTGAACACCCTCGCGCAAGCGATGAAAGGCTGAAGGCTAAACCATGGACATCCGCGCCGCCGAGATCTCGGCCGTCATCAAGCAGCAGATCGCCGATTTCGGCACCGAGGCCCAGGTTTCTGAGACCGGCCAGGTGCTGTCGGTCGGCGACGGCATCGCGCGCATCTACGGCCTGGACAACGTCCAGGCGGGCGAGATGGTGGAGTTCGCCAACGGCGTGCAGGGCATGGCCCTCAACCTCGAGGCCGACAACGTCGGCGTGGTTATCTTCGGCTCGGACGCCGAGATCCGCGAGGGCGACACCGTCAAGCGCACGGGCACCATCGTCGACGTGCCGGTGGGCAAGGGGCTGCTGGGCCGCGTGGTCGACGGCCTGGGCAATCCGATCGACGGCAAGGGCCCGATCGTCAGCGATCAGCGCAGCCGGGTCGAGGTCAAGGCGCCGGGCATCATCCCGCGCCAGTCGGTGGGCGAACCGATGCAGTCGGGCCTGAAGGCGATCGACGCGCTGGTGCCCGTCGGCCGCGGCCAGCGCGAGCTCATCATCGGCGACCGCCAGACTGGCAAGTCCGCCGTCGCGATCGACGCGTTCATCAACCAGAAGGGCGTAAACGCCGGCTCCGACGAGTCGAAAAAGCTCTACTGCGTCTACGTCGCCGTCGGCCAGAAGCGCTCCACCGTCGCCCAGCTGGTCCGCACGCTGGAAGAGAACGGCGCGATGGAATATTCCATCGTCGTCGCCGCCACCGCGTCCGACCCCGCGCCGCTCCAGTTCCTGGCGCCCTATACCGGCACCGCGATGGGCGAGTATTTCCGCGACAACGGGATGCACGCGCTGATCGTGTTCGACGACCTGTCGAAGCAGGCGGTCGCCTATCGCCAGATGTCGCTGCTGCTGCGCCGCCCGCCGGGCCGCGAGGCGTATCCGGGCGACGTGTTCTATCTCCACTCGCGCCTGCTTGAGCGCGCGGCCAAGATGTCGGACGCCAACGGCGGCGGTAGCTTGACCGCGCTGCCGATCATCGAGACGCAGGCAGGCGACGTGTCGGCCTATATCCCGACCAACGTCATCTCAATCACCGACGGCCAGATCTTCCTCGAAACCGACCTGTTCTTCGCCGGCATCCGCCCGGCGATCAACGTCGGCCTGTCGGTCAGCCGCGTCGGCTCGGCTGCGCAGACCAAGGCGATGAAGAAGGTGTCGGGCTCGATCAAGCTTGAGCTGGCCCAGTATCGCGAGATGGCGGCCTTCGCCCAGTTCGGCTCGGACCTGGACGCGTCGACGCAGCGCCTGCTCAACCGCGGCGCGCGGCTGACCGAACTGCTCAAGCAGCCCCAGTTCAACCCGATGCCCTTCGAGGAGCAGACGGTATCGATCTTCGCGGGCACCAACGGCTATCTCGACAACGTGCCGGTGAACGCGGTGACGCGTTATGAGGCGGCGATGCTGTCCGAGATGCGGTCGAGCCATCCCGACCTGCTCGCCGACATCCGCGACCGCCGCGATCTGTCCAAGGACACGACAGACAAGCTCAAGGCCGCGCTCGACGGCTTCGGCAAGACGTTCGCGTAAACCTGACGCTGGACCCCGGCTAAGGCCGGGGGCCAGTCAAACCGTCCCCGCCGGGTAGGCACGACGAAAGACGAGAATGGCCAGCCTCAAGGCACTGAAAATCCGGATCGGCTCGGTCAAGTCGACCCAGAAGATCACCAAGGCGATGAAGATGGTCGCCGCCGCCAAGCTGCGCCGCGCGCAGGAAGCGGCCACCGCCGGCCGGCCCTATGCTGAACGGCTGGAGGCGGTGGTGGCGTCGCTCGCCACGCGGCTGGCCGGTTCGGGCACGGGCCCGAAGCTGCTCGCGGGCACCGGCCGCGACCAGATCCACCTACTGGTCGTCGCCACGTCCGAGCGCGGGCTCGCGGGTGCGTTCAACACCAACATCGTCCGCGCGGCCAGGCGGAAGGCGGAGGAGTTGGAGCGTTCGGGCAAGACCGTCCGCTTCTACCTCGCCGGCAAGAAGGGCCGAGTGCTGCGCCGCCAATACGGCAACGCCGTCGTCGCCGACCCCGATCTGTCGACCATCAAGACGGTGGCCTTCGACGACGCGCGCCTGATCGCCGACGACCTGATCGCCCGCTTCGAAGCGGGCGAGTTCGACGTTGCCCACCTGTTCTACGCCCGCTTCCAGTCGGCGCTGGTGCAGGAGCCGGTAGGTCAGCAGATCATACCCGTCGCGGTGCGTTCGCAAGTCTCAACTTCCTCAACTTCACCTGCTGCGGAAGCCGCCGTCGAGTACGAGCCCGACGAGGAGTCGATCCTGGCCGACCTGCTGCCTCGCAACGTTGCGGTTCAGGTCTTCCGCGCGATGCAGGAGAACGCGGCCTCCGAACAGGGCAGCCGCATGACCGCGATGGACAACGCCACTCGCAACGCGGGCGACATGATAAAGCGCCTGTCCATCCAATATAACCGCGCCCGCCAGGCCGCGATTACCACCGAACTGGTGGAAATCATTTCCGGCGCCGAAGCGCTCTGATCCTCCGAAAGGTAGCACCCATCATGGCAACCGCCGCCGAAGACATCCGCCCGAACCTGTCGGGCCGTTCCAACAATGTCGGCCGCATCGCGCAGGTGATCGGCGCGGTCGTCGACGTGCATTTCGACGAACGGCTGCCCGCCATCCTTTCGGCGCTGGAAACCGACAACAACGGCACGCGCCTCGTGCTGGAGGTGGCGCAGCACCTGGGCGAGAACACGGTGCGCACCATCGCGATGGACTCGACCGAGGGCCTGACTCGCGGCCAGCGCGTCGAGGACACGGGCAACCAGATCACCGTGCCCGTCGGCCCCAAGACGCTGGGCCGAATCCTGAACGTCGTCGGCGAGCCCATCGACGAGCGCGGGCCGGTGGATTCCGAGCACAAGGCGCCGATCCACGCGTCCGCGCCTCCCTTCGTGGACCAGTCCACCGAGAACGCGATCCTGGTAACGGGCATCAAGGTCATCGACCTGCTCGCCCCCTATGCCAAGGGCGGCAAGATCGGCCTGTTCGGCGGCGCGGGCGTCGGCAAGACCGTGCTGATCCAGGAGCTCATCAACAACATCGCCAAGGGCCACGGCGGCACCAGCGTGTTCGCGGGCGTCGGCGAGCGCACGCGCGAGGGCAACGACCTCTATCACGAGTTCCTGGACGCGGGCGTCATCGCCAAGGACGCGGACGGCAACCCGACCTCCGAGGGGTCCAAGGTCGCGCTCGTGTTCGGCCAGATGAACGAGCCGCCGGGCGCACGCGCGCGCGTCGCCCTGTCGGGCCTGACCATCGCGGAATATTTCCGCGACCAGGAAGGCCAGGACGTGCTGTTCTTCGTCGACAACATCTTCCGCTTCACCCAGGCCGGCGCGGAAGTGTCGGCGCTGCTCGGCCGCATTCCGTCGGCGGTGGGCTATCAGCCGACGCTGTCGACCGACATGGGCGCGCTGCAGGAGCGGATCACGTCGACCAACAAGGGCTCGATCACCTCGGTGCAGGCCGTCTACGTGCCCGCGGACGATCTGACCGACCCGGCGCCGGCTACGTCGTTCGCCCACCTCGACGCCACCACCGTGCTGAGCCGCGCGATCTCGGAGCTGGGCATCTACCCGGCCGTCGACCCGCTCGACTCGACCAGCCGCGTGCTGGAGCCGCGCGTGGTCGGCCAGGAGCATTACGACACGGCACGTGCTGTCCAGTCGCTGCTCCAGCGCTACAAGTCCCTCCAGGACATCATCGCCATCCTGGGGATGGACGAGCTGTCGGAAGAGGACAAGCTGACCGTTCAGCGCGCGCGCAAGATCCAGCGCTTCCTGTCCCAACCCTTCCACGTCGCCGAGGTCTTCACCGGCATCTCGGGCAAGTTCGTGGCGATCGACGACACGGTGCGCAGCTTCAAGGCGGTGGTCGACGGCGAGTATGACCATCTGCCCGAGAGCGCCTTCTACATGGTCGGCGGCATCGACGAGGCCGTCGCCAAGGCGGAGAAGATGGCGCAGGAGGCGTAACCGCCTTCGGGGCGGCGTCGCCGATGCCGCCCCGCCACGAACCTCAGGGCGCCTCGCCGAAGCAGGGGCAGGATTAAACGTGCCCCTCCATTTCGAACTCGTCACGCCCTCCCGCCTCGTCCGGTCCGAGGAGGTGCACATGGTAGTCGTCCCCGGCACCGAGGGCGATTTCGGCGTGCTGGAAGGCCACGCCCCCGTGATGAGCACGATCCGTGACGGCGCCCTGTCCGTCTATCGCACCGCCAACGCCCAGCCCGAGACGGTGACGATCCGCGGCGGCTTCGCCGAGGTCAACGCCCGCGGCCTGACGGTGCTGGCCGAACAGGCGGATTGATCGTCTAGCTCGCGTACATATCGGTGCCCGCGGGCTGCATATCGATGTAGCCGTCCGCCATCGAAGCGCGGAAATATGTCGCGCGCTGGCCGGGCGGGGTGTCGTGTACTACCCAGCCTAGGTCTATGACGCCGGTTCCATCCATTCCGGTAGCTATTGGTTCATCTTCACATGCCATGATTTTCGCAGGGAAATTGGGCAGTCCCAGATGAACCGCGGTTCGTGATCCGCGTGACAGGCTAGCCTCGACCGCCGTTGTTTCTAGCATCGCCGAAGCATTTGCGAAGATCACGTAGCTGACGTCGATGAGTATCAGGGCGCGGCGGCGTCCCCCAGGCGTTTCGACCATCCGCCATTCCGTCTGAATCGGCCGCATGACCCGTAGGCCAACTATCATCCATCCGTCCCTACCGATGGGAAACGCACGGTCGAGCATTCGCTTCGCAGTGACAGGGGGTATAAAGTCGTAGCTTATCAGGTCCGAGCTGAACTCCGGTCGTCGAAAACAGGCACCGGTACCACCAACAGTAAAGGGCCGTATGATGCTGCGCATACCAATCTCGTTCATGCTACGTTCGTAGCATGTTCCGATCTAGTACAACTCTTGGGTCGATCCATAGCGGACTGAACTTTATCCGGTATCGATGACATGACGTGGTAGGCGAATGGTCCCTCCAATCTATGTGAGCACTCGCCTCATGAGCATCACGGCTGCCATCCGCTTCCGATCCGGAAGATTGACCATCTCTTTGGGAATGTCGTTCCGACCCATAGAGGCGGCACGGCACTTCAAGTTCAAAGAAAGCTATACGGGTCGACGTCCACCGCGACCCTGACCTTGGCGGGCCATACCAGCTCGCCCAGCCAGTCGCGGATCGCATCCTGCACGTCCAGCGTGCGGCGCGCGTGGACCAATAGGCGGAAGCGGTGGCGGCCGCGTAGCATCGCCAAGGGCGCGGGGGCGGGGCCGTACACCGTCAGCCCTTCCTCGCGCGGGGCGGCGCGACCGATCAGGCGCGCGGTCTCCGACGCGGCGGCCTGATCCTCCGACGACACGATGATCGCGGCGTAGCGGCCGAAGGGCGGGGCGCCCGCGTCGCGGCGTGCCTGCGTCTCGGCGGCGTAGAAGGCGTCGGCGTCGCCCGTCACCAGCGCCTGCATCACGCTTGCACCAGGCGAGTGCGTCTGGATGAACACGCGGCCGGGCTTGTCGCCGCGGCCCGCGCGGCCGGACACCTGGCGGATCTGCTGGAACGTGCGTTCGGCCGCGCGCAGATCGCCGCCTTCCAACCCTAGGTCGGCGTCGACCACCCCCACCAACGTCAGGTTGGGGAAGTGGTAGCCCTTGGTCACCAGCTGCGTGCCAACCACCACGTCGATCTCGCCCGCTTCCATCCGGCCCACGAACTCGGCCGCCTTGGCCGGGGACCAGATGGTATCAGAGGTGACGACGGCCACGCGCGCCTGTGGGAACAGCGCCGCCACCTCGTCGGCGATGCGCTCTACGCCGGGGCCGCATGCGACCAAGCTGTCCTCGTTCTGGCATTCGGGGCACAGGCGCGGCGTCGGCTCGGCATGGCCGCAATGGTGGCAGGCGATCCGCCGCGTCAGCCGATGCTCGACCATCCAGGCGGTGCAGTTGGGACACTGAAAGCGATGCCCGCACGCCCGGCACAGCGTCAGCGGCGCGTAGCCCCGGCGGTTCAGGAACAGCAGCGATTGGTCGCCGCGATCCAGATTGTCGCGCATCTCGGCGACCAGTCTGGGCGCCAGCCAGCGCCCGCGCTCGGGCGGCTCGGCGATCAGGTCGATTGCGGCGATTGCCGGCATCTCGGCCGCGCCGTAGCGGGCGGGCAGCCTCACCTCGGCGTAGCGCCCCTGGGCCACCTGCTGGCGCGTCTCGATGGCGGGCGTGGCCGACGCCAGCACCACCGGGCAGTCCTCGAACTTGGCTCGCATCACCGCCACGTCGCGCGCGTGATAGTGGACGCCGTCCTCCTGTTTGAAACTGACCTCGTGCGCCTCGTCGACCACGATCAGCCCCAGGTCGCGATAGGGCAGGAACAGCGCGGATCGCGCGCCCACCGTCACCAGCGCCTGACCCGACTGGATCGCCCGCCAGGCGCGCCGCCGCTGGGTCGAGCGCAGGCCCGAATGCCACGCCACCGGCTCGCAACCGAACCGGTCGGCGAAGCGGCGCAGGAACGGCTCGGTCAGCCCGATCTCAGGCAGCAGCACCAGCGTCTGGCGGCCGTCGCGCACGGCCCGCGCCACCGCCTCGAAATACACCTCCGTCTTGCCCGACCCAGTGACCCCGTCGAGCAGGGTAGGTTCGAAGCGCGCGGCGGCGACGTCGGCGGCCAGCCGTTCGGCGGCGGCGTGCTGGTCCGGGGACAGTTCGGGCGGCGCATGGTCGGGGTCGGGGCGGGGATAGGGGCTGTCGACGTCCATCTCGATCGCGCGGATCACGCCCGCCTTCACGAGCCCGCGGATCACACCCTCCGACACGTCGGCGATCGTCGCCAGTTCGCGGATCAGGCCCTGGCGGTCGCCGATCCGCTCCAGCGCCTGCGCGCGCTGCGGCGTCAGCCGGTCGGGCACTTCGCCGCTGGCGCGATACTCGATCACCAGCTTGGTCCCCTCCAGCGCGGAGGTGGAAGCCAGCGTCATCCGCATCACGGCCGCGGGCGGGGCCAGGTAATAGTCGCTGGTCCACTCCACTAGCCGTCGCAGCGGCGCACCGATGGGAGCGGCGTCCGCCTTGGCCAGCAGGTTGCGCAGGCGGTTGTCGCCGACCTCGCTGTCTGACTTCAGCCGGTCGGCTTCCCACACCACACCCAGCAGCTGGCGGGGTCCGAGCGGCGCCACCACGATCGATCCTGGCTCCACCTCCATGTCGGCGGGCACCCGATAGTCGAGCGGCCCCAGGGCGGAGTTCATCACCAGGACGCGGGCACGGGACATGCCGACCGTATATGGGATAGGATGCGGCGATCTGAAACCGTTCCCCATGGGTTGCCGTGACGCCGGAAGCGCTGTCGATGTCCTTTGCCGAACATCTGGGTCGCGACCGGCGGCGGTCGGCGCATACGGTGCGCGCGTACGCGGCGACGGCGGAGCGGCTGGTGCGCTTCCTGATCGAGCATCGCGGCGCGGCGGTCGGCCTGGATGACCTGGGGTGCGTCCAGGCGGCGGAGTTGCGCGCTTTCCTGGCGTACCGGCGGGCGGCTGGGCTCGGCAACGCGTCGGCGGCACGGGAATTGTCTGCGGTGCGGGCCTTCATGGAATGGGCGGTGTCCGGTGCGACGCCGCGCCTCAGGGGGCCGCGCGTGCGGGCGGGGGTGCCGCGGCCCATGGCGCCCGACGACGTGCTGGCGTTGGCGGAAGAGGTGGCGGACGACGCGGCAGAGCCCTGGATCGGGCTACGCGACTGGGCGCTGCTGTTGCTGCTCTACGGTGCGGGACTGCGGATCGGCGAAGCATTGGGATTGACCGGCGCGGCGCTGCCGCTGGGCGAGGTGTTGCGGGTGCGGGGCAAGCGGGACAAGGTGCGCGTCGTGCCCGTCCTGCCCGCGGTGCGGGACGCGGTGGACGCTTATGTCGGGGCGTGCCCTTGGACCGTCACCGCGGACGGCCCGCTATTTCGGGGGGCGAGGGGCGGGGTGCTGGACGCGGGCGTGCTGCGACGCGCCGTCCGGGCGGCGCGGGGGCGGCTGGGGCTGGGCGAGCGGTGCACGCCGCACGCGTTGCGGCACAGTTTCGCGACGCACCTGCTGGGGCGGGGGGCGGATTTGCGGGCATTGCAGGAGCTGTTGGGGCACGCGAGCCTGACGTCGACGCAAGTCTATACGGCGGTGGACGCGGCGCACCTGCTGGACGTGTACCGCCATGCCCATCCCCGGGCGGGTTAAGTTGACGAAGGTGCCGCGCATCGTCGTTGAGCGCGATGCCCGATAACGAGACGCGCTAGCGCTTGTGCCAGGTCGCGACGCGCCAGGCATACCAACCCAGGCCGCCGGCGATCAGCACGAGCCCCGCCGGCCCCACCCAACGATCCAATTCGCCGAAGCGCCGGCCGAGCGCCATGCCTGCCCAGATCAGCGCCGCGTTCCAGATAGCGCTGCCCGCCGCCGTCCAGATCAGGAACCGCCCCGGCGGCATGCCGGCCATGCCGGCGGGCAGCGACACCATGGTGCGGCCCGTCGGCAGGAAACGGAACACGAACACCACCCATTGCCCGCGATCGCGAAAGAAGCGGTGCAGCCGCTCAACGTCCGCCCATTCCATCGTCAGCCAGCGGCCGTGCCGATCGACGAACGGCTTCAAACCCAGATAGCCCCAGCGCCGCCCCATCGCGTACCAGAACCAGTTGCCCGCCACCGTGCCGGCCGTGCCCGCCGCCAGCAGCGGCCAGAAGCCGAAATGCCCGCGCGTCACCCCCATGCCGCCCAGGCCCATGATGACCTCGGACGGGATGGGCGGCACGATGTTTTCCAGCATCATCAGCAGGAAGATGCCCGGATAACCGCCGCGAGCGACGATGCGCAGGATCAGTTCCGTCACGCCGGCAAAGCGGGCGGACGGGCACCCCGGTTCCGGCGGCCGTCATCGTAAACTTTTGTTATCCGGCGGCGCCCTATCGCCGCGCCGTCGATTCAGGAGCAAACGGTGACATTCGAACACGTGAGGGCGATGCGGACGGTGATCGGCGGCCTGGAGGCGCTGCCGCCGCCCGAGGCACCCGCCGATACGACGGCGCTGCTGCGCCAACGCGTGTTGCTGGCGCGCGTCACCGCCGACTTCCTGAACGGCGAGCGCGCGCGGCTGGCCGGCACGATGGAAGGCGAGCGGCTGATGGCCCGGCTGGTAGACCTGCGGCTGCGCTATTCGGCGCACATATCCGACTGGGGCGGCAGGCGCATCGTCGCCGAATGGAGCCGCTATCGCGCGAATTGCCTGGATCTGATCGTCGCGGTGCGGCGCCTGATGCCCGCGGAAGCGACGCCGCCGCTGGCCGCGTGACGGGCGGCCGGCCGCGGTTCAGACGCGCCGCGCCGCCACCCCGGCCTCGATCGCGTCCCAGATCAGCCCGGCCACGTCGATGCCGTCGAACCGCTCGATCGCGACGATGCCGGTCGGGCTGGTGACGTTGATCTCCGTCAGCCATTCGCCGCCGATCACGTCGATGCCGACGAACAGCAGCCCGCGGCGCTTCAGCTCGGGACCGAGTACCGCGCAGATCTCGCGCTCGCGCGCCGTCAATCCCGTCTTTTCCGCCGAGCCGCCGACCGCGAGGTTGGAACGGATCTCGCCCTCGCCCGGCAGGCGGTTGATCGCGCCCGCGACCGCGCCGTCCACCAGCACGATGCGCTTGTCGCCCCGGGCGACAGCGGGCAGGAACGCCTGGACCATGTGCGGTTCGACCCAGGTCTGGTTGAACACCTCCAGGAGGGCGGACAGGTTGGCGCCGTCCGAGCCGACGCGGAAGATCGCCTTGCCGCCGTTGCCGTGCAGCGGCTTGACGACGATCTCTCCGTGTCGCGCCAGGAACGCCCGCGCCTCGGCCAGCGAGCGCGTCACCAGGGTCGGCGGCATGAAGCGCGCATAATCGAGGACGAACAGCTTTTCGGGCGCGTTGCGGACCTGCACGGGGTCGTTCACCACCAGCGTCCGGTCCATCACGCGTTCGAGCAGGTGGGTGGCGGTGATGTAGCCCAGGTCGAAGGGCGGATCCTGGCGCATCAGTACCGCGTCCGTTTCGGCGCCCAGGTCGAGCGGACGGGGTTCGCCCAGGTCGAAATGCGGGGCGTCGCGGCTGACGGTGACGGGGCGGGCGTGCGCCCACAGTCGGCCGTCCGACCAGTTGAGTTCGGGCGCGAGGTAATGAAACAGCCGGTGCCCGCGCGCCTGCGCCGACAGCATCAGCGCGAAGGTCGAATCACCGGCGATGTTGATGCCGTCCATGGGGTCCATCTGGACGGCGACGGTGAGCGTCATGGTCGGCTACTCCGGGTGGGTCGCCGCCTCCCTAGGGCCGCGCGCGCGGACGGGCTAGCCGATCCAGGCGTTCTCTATGTGCCGGGGCCGCGTGCCGGGCGCCAGCAGCAGCACGTCGACCCGCGCGTCGTCGTCGGCGCGCGCATAGCGCGGAAACAGGATCTCGGCCGCCGCGGCGACGCGCGCCAGCCGCCGTTCGTCGATCGCGAAGTCGAGTTCGGCGGCGTTGCGGCGATGCTTCACCTCGACGAAGGCGACCACGGCCCCGCGCCGCGCGATCAGGTCCACCTCGCCCGCGGGCGTACGGACGCGGCGGTCGAGGATCGACCAGCCCTTGAGACGGAGCCACCACCCCGCCAGCCGCTCCGCGCGGCGGCCCGCCGTCTCGGCGGCGCGGCGGGCGTCGGGGGTGGAGGTGGGGCGGCGAGCCATGGACGCGAGCGTGGCGGCACAGGGCGGCGGGGGCAAGGGCGAGCCGTTCATGCGGTAGAGCCGTTCATGCGGTAGATCAGCATCGACCGCGCAACGTCCGTCGGCGGCACCGGCTCAGCGCATAGTCTCCGCGGGTGCGGCAACCATGGCCGTGATGGCGGGCTTGATGCGGGCCGCCGGGACAGGCGGTGCCAGGAGGTGAGCATGGCCGACGATAATCTGAAGACGCTGGTTTCCCAAGGGCTGGCCGCGATGAAGGCGGGCAGCGACGTGGCCGCGCGCGCCACGGACGAGATCGGCAACGACGCGTCGCACCCCGATCTGAAGGCCGCGCTGGACGAGGGCAACCGTACGTCCAAGCGATGGGCCGACCGCATCGACCGTGCGATACAGCAGATTGATGGCGACGGCGGATCGCAGGACAATCCCGTGTTGGAAGCGCATTACGAGGTCAGCCGCCGCATCCGTCAGGCCGCGACGGACGAAACGTCCCGCGACCTGGGCATCATCGCGAGCGGGCAGTTGGCGCTGCATTACTGGATCGCGGCGTTCGGAACGATGGCGAACTATACCCGCCAGTTGGGCATGAACGACGTCGCATCCGACATGAAGGCATCCATGGACGAGGCCAGGCAGGCCGACGAGAAGCATACGCAGCTGGCCGAGCAACTACTGGGGTAGGACGCGTCGATCCTCAGTCGCCCTTCATCGCGAGCGCGCGGGCATAGAGGGTGCGGCGGTCCAGGCCGAGGCGGGCGGCGACCTCGCCGGCGGCGCGGCCGGCGGGCAGGCGGGTAAGTGCTTCCGCCAGCGCGGCGTCGGCGTCCTCCGGCGCGGGCGGCGGGGCCTCGCCGGGCGGGGCGACGACGACGGCGATCTCGCCCTTGGGGGCAGCGTCGGCGTAGCGGGTGGCCAACGCGGTGAGCGTTCCCGTCACCGCCTCCTCGAACCGTTTGCTTATCTCGCGCGTCACCGCCGCCTCGCGGTCGCCCAGGCCCGCCGCCAGCGCGGACAGGCAGGCGGCCAGGCGCGGGCCGGATTCGTAGAGGACTAGCGTGGCGCGTACGCCCGCCACCTCCGCGATCGCGTCGGCGCGCGCCTTTTCCTTGGGCGGCAGGAACCCCAGGAACAGGAAGCGGTCGGTGGGCAAGCCCGCCAGGGTCAGCGCCGCCACCGCCGCGCAGGGGCCCGGCACCGTCACCACCAGCCGCCCGGCCGCGCGCGCGTCGCGCACCAGCTTGTAGCCGGGGTCGGAGATCAGCGGGGTGCCCGCGTCCGACACCAGGGCCACCGCCTCGCTGCCCATGCGCGCGACCAGGCCGGGGCGGACCCCTTCCGCATTATGATCGTGATACGGGATCATCGGGCGGCGCGCGCCGATGTGGTGCATCAGGCGCGCGGTGACGCGGCTGTCCTCGACCGCCACCGCGTCGGCGCGCGACAGGATGTCGGCGGCGCGCGGGGACAGGTCGCCGAGATTGCCGATCGGCGTCGCGACGATGTAGAGGCCGGGTTCGAGAGGGTTCACGGGAGCACGTCATGCCAGAGGCCGCCGTATCGGGGCAACGCCCCCCGGCCAGCGGGTGGGCCAGGGGATGGGCCAAGGGATGGGGACGCCGCACAGTCGCCCTGGCCGCCGCGCTGCTGCTGGGCGCGTGCCAGACGCTGGTGCCGCGCGCCGCGGAACCCGCGCCCAACGCGCCGCCCCCCGTCGCCCGGCCCCAGGCGGAACCGGTGGTGGAGGCGGGCATCCCGCGCGACGACCGGCGGCGCGTGGCGCTGCTGGTGCCGTTGTCGGGGCCGAACGCCGGGGTGGGGCGGTCGATCGCCAACGCCACCACGCTGGCGCTCCTGGACCTGAACAACCAAGACCTGCGCATCACCAATTACGACACGGCTGGGGGCGCGGCGGCGGCGGCGGCGCGCGCGGTCGCGGACGGGACGCGGCTGATCCTGGGGCCGTTGCTGGCGGAGGACACGCGCGCGGTGGCGCCGGTGGCGCGCGCGGCGGGCGTCCCGGTGGTCAGCTTCTCCAACGACGCGTCGGTGGCGGGCGACAACGTGTTCCTGATGGGTTTCGTGCCCGCCCAGTCGGTGGCGCGCGTGGTCGCCTATGCGGGCACGCGGGGGGTGCGCAGCTTCGCTGGGCTGGTCCCCAACGGCCTTTACGGCGAGCGGGCGTCGACCGCGTTCCTGCGCGGCGTCGAGGCGGCGGGCGGCCAGGTGGTGGCGCTGGACAGTTTCCAGCGCGGCGCCATCACGGCGGGCGCGGTGCGGCTGGCGGCGAAGGGGCCGTACGGCGCGGTGCTGGTGGCGGACGGGGGTGCGGCGGCGGCGGCGGCGGCGCCGGTTCTGAAGCGCGGGCCCAACGCGTCCGCGCGGCTGCTGGGCACAGAACTCTGGAACTCGGAGGCGGGGATCGGCGCGCGCGCGCCGCTGGCGGGGGCGTGGTTCGCCAGCGTGTCGGACGGGTTGTACCGGCAATATGCGGTGAAGTATCGCGGGCGATACGGCACGGCGCCCTATCGCCTGTCCAGCCTGGGCTACGACGCCGTGCTGCTGACGGTCAGGATCGCGCGCGACTGGCGGGCGAACGCGCCGTTTCCGCAAGGCCGCCTGCGCGACGCGGGCGGCTTTTCGGGGCTGGACGGGGCGTTCCGCTTCGGTCGCGACAACGTGGCAGAGCGGGCCCTGGAGGTGCAGGAACTGCGCGGGGGGCAGGCGGTGGTGGTGTCGCCCGCGCCCCAGGGCTTCGGGGGCTGAGGTGACGACGCTGGGCGACGTGCTGGTGCCGACCTACGTCCAGATGCTGGGCACCATGTCGGCGTGGCTGGAGAAGGCGGAGGAGCTGGAGAAGGCGGGGGCGGAGGGGGGCGCGCTGATGGCGGCGCGGCTGGCGCCCGACATGTTCCCGCTGGCCACGCAGGTGCGGTTCGCGTGCCGTCAGGCGTTGGAGGGGGTGTACCGGCTGCGGGGCGAGGACTTCCCCCCGCTAAGCGCGCTGTTGCTGGAGGAAGGGCGGGATGCGGGCGAGCATCCCGGCACGGTCGCCGACGCGCGGGCGCGGATCGCCGAAACCGTGGCGGCGGTGGAGGCGGCGGCGGCCGACATGCGCGCGCCCGACCCGGCCGCGCCGATCGCCCACGCGCTACCCCAGGGCATGGTGTTCGACCTGACCGCCGAGCAGTACGCGCGCGACTGGGCGCTGCCGCAATTCTATTTCCACTTGGTGACCGCCTACGCGATCCTGCGCGCGCAGGGGGTGGGGCTGGGCAAGGCGGATTACGTCCAGCACATGCTGCCGTTCCTGCGGGCAGGGGCGTCGGGCACCACCGAGGGCTAGAAGGCCTCACCGTCGATCAGGCGTCCCCCGGTCACGCCGTCCAGCCCGCCCGGTAGCGTCGCGACAGCAGCGCGTCCGCCTCCGGCCGCCCGACGAAGCGCGCGGCGGCGGCGTCGTAGTCCAGCGGCCCCTCCGCACCCAGCGCCGCCATGCCCAGCAACATGGTCTCGTTCAGCGGCACCGCCGTCGCGAAGGGCGATGAGGCCGTGTCGGTGCCGCGGATCGCGTTGATCCAGTTCATCTCGTGCCCGTCGCGGCCGCCGGCGACGCGGGGCAGCGTGCGCGGCGCCGCGGCGGCGCGTTCCGCCGCGCCCGATCCCCAGGCCACGGGGTTCTCGCCGTAGGTGTCGTGCATCAACGTGCCCCGGTCGCCCAGGTAGAGCACGCCGCCGCCCGGATCCATGCGGGTGCCGGCCGGCAGGTCGGCCGGCGTCGGCGGCATCAGGCCGCCGTCGTACCAGGTCATCGAAACCGGACGGCCCTCTGCCCGGTCGAACCGGAAATCGGTGACGGTGGCCAGCGGCCAGGCACCGCGCGCGGCGGCGTCGTCGCCGCCGGACCAGGCGGTGTGGCGCGCCTCGACCCGCGTCGGCAGGCCGGGCGACAAGGCCCAGACGGGAAAATCCATCAGGTGCGCGCCCATGTCGCCGAGCGCGCCGGTGCCGAACGGCGTCCAGCCGCGCCAGTTGAAATGCGCGTAATCGGAGTGATAGCCCCAGCCCTCCGCCGCGGGACCCAGCCAGACGTCCCAGTCGAGCCCGGCCGGTACGGGCCGCGGTGCCGGCCGCGCGATCCCCTGGGGCCAGATGGGCCGGTTGGTCCAGAGCAGCACGCGCGAAACCCGTCCGATCGCGCCCGATCGCACGATCTCCACCGCGCGGCGGCCGTCGTCGCCCGAATGGCCCTGGTTGCCCATCTGCGTCACCAGTCGCGGGCGCGACCGCGCCAGCGCCATGAGCCGGCGCCCCTCCGCGACGTTGTGTGTCAACGGTTTCTGGACGTAAACGTGAAGGCCGCGTTGCATCGCCAGCTCGGCGGCCAGCGCGTGGTGATGATCGGGTGCTGCGATCAGCACGGCGTCCAGGTCGCGGCGACGGTCGAACAGCCTGCGGTAATCGGTGAAGCGTTCCGCGCGGTCATAGGCCGTTCGCAAGGCGGCGCGCTCGGGCGACGCCACCGACCCGGCAACGTGATCCCAGTCCGGATCGGCGACGGCGGCGATGTTCTGGCCCGTCAGCCGGGCGGCGTTGGCCGCCCCCATGCCGCCCGCGCCGATCACCGCCAGCGTTACCCGGTCGCCGGGGGCGAGCCGCCGCCCCATGGCCGCGCCCGGCATGGCCAGCGCGGCCGCCATGCCGCCCAGTATGTCACGTCGCGATCGGGTCATGGCCCTATCCTCCAATGCGTTCCCGGCCGGCAGGATCGGACCGACCGGCCCCGCCACGTCGCCCAGGTCCGGCGACGCGGCACGGGCCCCGCGCGCGCCGACGGTGGCGTAGCCCAACCATCTATCATCGTCGCATCCACCCAGGCCAGCGGGGCCGATCGGGCGGGCATTTCCGTAAGGCGGGCGGCCGACGTTTCCGCTTTCGTTCGGTCACGGGCCCTGGCCGGACGCCGCAGACACGTCGGGACCATTATTCTATCGCAGCGCGCGCACGGCCGGCGTGTCGAGGCAGGCGAGCATCGCCGCGCGGGTCACGGGTGCCACCCCCGCGCGACCGCCGGACGCGGGCGGCACCTCTACCGGACGGCCGATGCCGGCGGGGCGAAAGCGGCGCGCGGCGTTGGCGCCGTCGGGCAGGCAGGCGAGTGCTGCCGCCAGCAGCTGGGGCGGGGTGTCGTAGCCCTCGTAGCTGAGGCGGAACGTGCCCCAGTGGATCGGGATCGCCGCCGACGCCCCCAGCCGTCGGTAGACCAGGGCCGCCTCGGCCGGGCCGATATGGCTGCCGCTCGACATCTGGCCGGGCGCGAAGCGGAACGCGCCTACCGGGATCAGCGCCAGGCGCACCGGACCCAGTGCCGCCGCCTCGGCCGGCCAGCGCCCATCGCCCCAGCCCGTGTCGCCCGCGAAGAACAGGTTGCCGCCAGGCAATTCCATCACAAAGGCCGACCAGAGCGCCCGGTTGCGGTCGGCGAACCAGCGGCTGCCCCAGTGATGGTTGCGCACCACCCGCACCTCGGCGCGACCGCCCGCGACCGTCGCGCGCCCGCCCCAGTCGAGCGCCGTCGCCTTCACGCCCGCGGATCGCAGGATGGCGTCGTTGCCCAGGCTGGTGACGATCGCCGGCCGGTCTCGGTCCCACAGCCGCTTCAGCGCGGCCAGATCCATATGGTCGTAATGATTATGGCTGACGACCACCAGGTCGATGCGCGGCAGGTCGTCGAACCGTATGCCTGGCGCCGCCACCCGCCGCGGGCCCAGGCCGAGCGGCCCGGCGCGATCCGCCCAGACGGGGTCGGTCAGGATGTTCAGGCCCGCCGTCTGCACCAGCACCGTCGCGTGGCCCACCCAGGTCGCGACCATCCGCTGCCCCATGACGCGCGCCGCCGGGCGTGCGGGTACGACGAACACTGTGTCGGGCCAGGCCGGCCGGCCGTCCGACCCCGTCAACTGGCGCCACAGGAAGTTGCCCCGCCCGCCGGATTGGCCGCCAGGCGACCGCGTGTCCGCATCCCCGTCGGGATTGAAGAAACGCTCCCCGTCGAAATGCCCGCTATTGGGTCCCCGATAATATATGCGGTCCAGGAAGCGCGGCACGATCACCGTCGCCAGCAGCGCCGCCACGAGCACCCAGAACAGCAGCCGTGCGGTGAATTTCAGAAGGGTGGCCAAGCACGGGCTCCGGGACGCGGGTCGCGGCACGTAACGCGGGTCAATCGCCATTCGGTCCGCGCTCTTGCGGCCTCCCCCGGCTTTGCGTCACAGTTCGGGACGAAATCGGAGGGAATGTCATGCGCGTCGCCGTCACCGTCCTGGCCTTCGCCGCCCTGTCGGCCCCCGTCGCTGTCGCCGCCCGCACCGTCCGCGTCGAGGAACGCACGGCCGAACAGATCCAGGCGGAGATGACGGCCGGACGCGCCACCAGCGCGGACGTGACGCGCGCCTATCTGGCCCGCATCGCCGCCATGGACCGGCGGGGGCCGACGTTGCGAGCGGTGATCGCGGTCAATCCGGACGCGCTGGCGCAGGCGCGCGCGCTGGACGCCGAACGGCGGGCCGGCCGCGTACGCGGGCCGCTGCACGGCGTTCCGGTATTGATAAAGGACAACATCGAAACCGCCGACCCCATGCCCACCACCGCGGGCAGCCTGGCGCTCAAGAACAACGTCACGCGCCGCGACGCGCCGGTGGTGGCGCGGCTGCGCGCGGCGGGCGCGGTGATCCTGGGTAAGACCAACCTGTCCGAATGGGCCAATATTCGCTCCACGCGCTCGATGAGCGGGTGGAGCGCGGTGGGCGGGCTGGTACGCAATCCCTACGCGCTCGACCGCACGGCGTGCGGATCGTCGTCGGGATCGGGCGCGGCGGTCGCCGCCAGTTTCGCGCCATTGGCGGTGGGAACGGAAACGGACGGATCGGTGGTGTGCCCGTCGTCGGTGAACGGGCTGGTCGGGCTGAAACCCTCGATCGGGCTGGTCAGCCGCACCCGCGTGGTGCCGATCAGCCACAGCCAGGACACGCCCGGCCCGATGGCCCAGAGCGTGCGCGACGCGGCGGTGATGCTGTCGGCGATGGTCGGCACCGACGCGGAAGACGCGGCCACAGCCGGTGCCGACGCGCGCCCCCACGATTACGCCGCCGGCCTGTCGGCGTCCGCGCTGTCGGGCCTGCGCGTGGGCGTGGTGCGGCCCGACATGTCGCCCGACCTGGCGGCGCAGTTCGACGCGGCGCTGGCGGTGTTGCGCGCTGGCGGCGCGGTGCTGGTGGAGGTGGCCGTACCCGACCTGCCCGGCACGGGGGCGGCCGAGCTGACGGTGCTCAAGACCGAGTTGAAGGCGGACCTGAACGCGTACCTCGCCACCACGCCGCCGGCGGTCGCGACCCGGACATTGGATCAGGTGATCGCGTTCAACCGCGCCAACGCCGCCGCCGAGATGCCCTATTTCGGCCAGGAACTGTTCGAGGCGGCGGCCGAGACGCGCGGCCTGTCCGACCCCGGATACCGCGCCGCCCGCGCAAAATCGCTGGCGCAGGCGGGTCAGCGAGGGATCGACGCGATGCTGAAGGCGGCGGGCGCCACCGTGCTGGTCCAGCCGACCTACGGCCCCGCCTGGCTTCAGGACCCGGTGCAGGGCGACCAGTATCCAGGGCCGTCCTCGTCCGAACTGCCGGCGATCGCGGGCTATCCCAACCTGACGGTGCCGATGGGGCTGGTGCGGGGTTTGCCGGTGGGCCTGTCCTTCATCGCCGCGAAATTCGGAGAACAGGCGGTGCTGAACGCCGGCTACGCCTATGAACAACGTGCCCGCGCGCGCGTCGCCCCCCGCTACCTGCCGACGGTGGAGACGGGGGCGGGCGTGTCCGGCGTCTCGATCGGGGAGGGGCGGTAGCGCCGGGCCACGCGCGCCTGCCACAGCAGCAACAGGGGCACGACCCCCAGCTCCATCGTCAGGCCGAACCGGTGACCCGCGGACGGCACCCCGACCTCGACCAGCGACAACAGCCGCGCGAGCCCGCCCGCGATCACGAACGCGCCCAGCATCCGGAACCGCGCGCCCCGCCGCTCGATCGCGGGAACGCAGGACGCGAAGGCGACGCCGACCCCTAAGAAGATGCCCGACAGGTAGCGGAAATGGCTGTCCAGGTCGGCGAGTGGCGGCCCGCCCGCGAACGCCGCGCCGCGCACCACCCCGGCCGTTCCCGCCGCCAGCGGCACCAGGCAGGCGATCGCCGCCGCCGCCTGCAACAGCCGCCGCTCCGCCGCCGGGGTCATCGCAGCAGGTCCGATCGCACGCGCACCGCGCGTAGCGCGAGGCGCACCTCGACCGCGAAGAAGCCCAGCGACGCGATCAGCAGCGCCATGTCGAGAATGAACGCCACCGCCACCACCTCGCCGATGCGAAGGCTCGCCAGTCCGCCCAC
>Ga0325401_1000757_pt1 | contig 24956 bp, 22 predicted proteins | sample PopdelMetagenome_FD_205666 | JGI IMG/M metagenome (GOLD analysis project Ga0325401, IMG submission 205666) | Populus deltoides microbial communities from Bellville, Georgia, United States - Xylem-PdKOR-R2 | ecosystem: Host-associated > Plants > Phyllosphere > Stem > Wood/Secondary xylem | place...
CGCACCGTACGATGCGGCGGTCCAGATCATATTCGAAGGCATAGGTGTCCTGCGCGGCCACCTCGGTGAAGGCGATGCGGCGCCCGTCGAACGACCAGACCGGTCTGGTGCCCCATTCAACCACGCGTCGGCTGCTGAACGGCGCCGTCCGGTAGTCGATGCCGGGCGCCGTCTGCCCCGCGGCGGGCGTGGCTAATCCCAATGCCGTTGTCATCGGCAGCAACGCGGAAAACGTGCGATTAGCTCTCGACATTAGCATCTCTCCCGATCCATTCTCAGGTGGACATACCGAGGTATGACCTTTAGCTCGGCATATCGGCTCTCGGGTCGGAAGCGCAATAGAAAAGCCGCTCCGATGAGGGCGGCGATCGGAAGAGGATGGAAGAGGATGGAAGAGGGATGAAGAAGGACCGGATCGCACCGTTGCCGCTGGCCGGCTTCTGTCTCACCGCATTCGCGATCCAGGCGCTGGCGATCCTCATCATCGTCTTCCTGCCGGAATATTACGCGACTGCGATGGCGCTGCCTGTCGCTGCCGTGGGCACCGCCTTCATGACCATCCGCGTCCTCGACCTCTTTATCGATCCCGTCCTCGGCGCGATGATGGATGCGACCCGCACCCGTTGGGGCCGCTTCCGCCCGTGGCTCGCCGCCAGCGCACCGGTACTGATGGTCTCCGTCTACGTCCTCTTCGAGACGCCGGCGCCGGTCAGTGTCGCTTTCCTGTGGGCCTGGCTGTTCGTCGCCTTCATCGGCTTTTCGATGATCGTCCTGGCCCATCTTGCCTGGACAGCGACGCTCGCCAACGTTCCTGCCGAGCGCACCCGCATTTTCGCGTGGTGGCAGATTTTCGCGACCGGCGGGCAGTTCTCCATCCTCCTCATCCTGCCGATCGTGTCGCGCTACACGGACAACGATCCCGCCGCAGGCATCCACGCCGTTGGCTACGTGCTGTGCGGGCTGATCCCCGTCGCGATCGCCCTCGCCCTCTTCAGCCTGCCCGAGCATCCACCCGTCGCCGAACGGCCCCCTTTATCCGGTCCGCGGGACTATTTGGCCGCCCTGGCACAGCCCACGGTGCGAAGGATCCTCGGCGCCGATCTGGCGCTCGGCATGTCGCAAGGGGTATCGGGCGCCGTGCTGATGTTCTTCTACATGGGCCAGCTCGGGTTCAACCGGGCGACTGCCAGCGGTCTGGTGGTCGCGAGCTACGGGGCCGCGTTCCTCGGCACACCGATCTTCGCGCGGCTGGCCAACCGGCTGGGCAAGGCGCACGCACTGAGCATTGGCGCCGGTGCCCAAGGCCTTCTTCAATTGGCCATCGCGGCGCAGCCGGCGCAGACGCCATATGTTACCGTACCAACAGTGCTTGTCTTGGGCCTTTGTCTGCCGATCGCCCTTTTCCTCCCCCGCGCGCTGATGGCGGACGTGGCGGAAGACAGCGTTGCGCTACTCGGTGCCGATCGCACTGGCCTGCTGTTCGCCACCTTGAACGGCACCATGAAGCTCGCGCTCGGCCTCGCTGTCGGCTTCGCCTTCGTGCTGCTCGACTGGCTCAAGTTCAACCCCGCCGACGTCGCCAGCCCGGCCAACGCGCTGCCGCTACGCCTGCTCGTGGGCATCGTTCCGGCCATCCTGTCATTCAGCGTAATTGCCTTCATGTACCGCTACCCTTCGCAGACGGCGGAGGAACTCGATTAGCGAAAGGTGGGCAGCTTGCAGCAACGGTTTCGAACCGAGCGCGCAGGGCCAGCCCCAGCAGCAGGACGCCACCCTAAGCGATCAGGATGCGCCCCATTGAATCCTGTTCCTTCGAGCCAGTACGAGGGATGCTTAACTCACCTGCAAACGTTTAAACGCCCTTCCGTTTCACTGGCGCATCAGTGACATGATATATGAAAAGATGCAGATTTGATGGTCGGCAGAGATGAGGGGGTCGCAACCTCCAGCGGCTACTCGGACGTACTCCGGCGCCGTGGTAATCGCTGATTGGAGGTGGACCCCATGGCTTCTTCGTTCGATTCATCCGCGTCCGTGTCGCCGTCCGCTGCAACAGATCCCGAGATGGCGCGCAAGGCGGCCGTGGGCAGCGCGGTCGGCTCGGCACTGGAGTGGCTGGACTTCACTGCCTACGGTGCGGTGTCCGCGACGGTGTTTCCCAAACTCTTCTTTCCGACGCTGGAACAGTCATCCGCGATCTTGGCGTCGTTCGCGACCTTCGGCGTCGGCTTCTTCGCGCGACCTGCCGGGGGTATCATCTTTGGACTGCTCGGCGACCGGATCGGTCGCAAGTCCGTCCTGCTCACCACCTTCATTCTCATGGGCCTATCGTCGCTGCTCATCGGCTTGATGCCGTCCTACGCGAGTATCGGGATGTGGGCGCCGGCGCTGATCGTGACGCTCCGCTTCATCCAGGGCTTCGCGCTGGGCGGCGAGGCGACGGGCGCGCAGCTGTTTACCATGGAACACGCGCCGCCGCACCGACGCGGTCTATTTGGATCGTTCGTCAACATGGCCGCACCCGCCAGTCAGGTACTCGCCAACGGCCTGCTGTTCGTGATCTCCTGGACTATGTCCGCCGAGCAGTTTGAGACATTCGGATGGCGCATCCCATTCCTGCTCAGCGTCGTGCTGATCGTGTTGGGTGTTTATATCCGCCAGCGTGTCAGCGAGACACCCGCCTTCGAAGCCTTGTCGGAAGCGCCGGTGAGCAATGGCTCGCGACGCGCCGTCAAGACGCGGCTCAGCGCGCACGCGGGCACGATCGTGCGCCTGATGATCTTCTGGGCGGGACCGGCTTCGTGCTTCTACATCGTCACCGTCTTTTCCATAACCTATCTAAACACCCGCGTCGGCTTTTCGACGGGTACGGCCTTTCTCTGCCTGATGGCGGCGAACCTGGTGGCGGTCGCGACCACGCTGATCGGCGGCGCATCCACCGATCGCTTCGGTCGCAAGCCGCCGCTCATCGTTGCGTCCATCGTCATGCTGGTGACCAGCACAGTCTATTTCGCCCTGCTGGCCACGGGCAACGTGGTGCTCGTACTGGTCGCGATGGCTCTGTTCGCCGGCGCCATTCAGGCGCAAAGCGGCATCCTGCCGTCCTTTTTCGCAGAGCAGTTCCCGACCTCGCACCGCTACGCCGGTTCGGCGCTCGCCTATACGGGGGCCAACCTGCTGTTTGCCGGTCCTACGCCGTTCGTCGCGGCCTGGATCATGCAACGTTCGGACGGCAATACCCTCGGCCTGTCCGCGCTCTGCGTCGGTCTGGTCAGCATCTCGTTCGTTGCCCTGCTGCTCAGCCCCGAAACCCGCGGCGTCGACATGAACGCGCCCGAATAGGTCTGCAAGGCGGGTTTACCTCACCGGCTGGCGGAGCCGGTCGTCGCGCCAGGCCTCGTCGCCTCGTCTCCGACCTGCAGCGCGATCGCGGCGGCCTCGTCCTCGGTGAAGGGGATGCCGGGCAGTTGCAGGATGGTCAGCAGCGGAATACCGCGAACGGTGTTCCGTCCGGCCTCGTCGCCGTAAAGGTCGCCGATCCGACCGCGCAGGCCGCCCCGCTCGTCGATCATCTTCCACAGCAGGGGCGCGGCCTTGGGATGATCCATCCAGTCGCCGAACAGAGACCAGACGGTCAGCGGGCTCCTGACGACCGGTCCGGCGAGATCGACCGCCCGCTCGAGGCGCAGGTCGCGGGCACTCGCCCCTACGGCGAGTTCGTATCGGCCGCCCTCGAACACCCAGCCGCAGTCCAGGTGAAAATAGCCCAGCTCCTCACGCATTACGATCAGCTCGACGCGCGCGCTGGCACCGGGGGCGAGCACCACCTTGCGAAAGGCCCGCAGGTCGCGCACCGGATGCCGCACTTCCGCTCGCGGCCGTCCGACGTAGAGCTGCGCCACCTCCGCGCCGCCGACGTCACCGACGTTCGCCACCGTGAACGAAACGCACATCGCGCGCGGATCGTCCTCGGCGAAGGTTTCGACGGAAAGTTCGGCATAGGTGAAGCGCGTGTAGGAGAGACCGTGGCCGAAGGGGTAATCGACTTCCATGTCGCGGGCGTCGTACCAGCGATAGCCGACGAACACGCCCTCCGAATAGCGGACATGGCTTAGCCCGCCGGGAAAATCGAGATACGATGGGGTGTCGGCCAGCTTGACGGGAACGGTCTCGGGCAGCCTGCCAGACGGATTGACCGCGCCGGTCAGCACATCAACGACCGCCTCGCCCACCGCCTGCCCCGCCAGCCAGAACTCGACGATCGCGCCCGCCTGGTCGCGCCACGGCGCCGTCGTCACCACCGAACCGTTGCTGAGCGCCACCACGACGCGCGGGTTGACCGCAGCGACCGCACGCAGCAGCGCGACCTGCACCGCCGGTAGGTCGATGTCCCGGCGGTCGAACCCTTCCGACTCGGCGACCGGCGGCAGGCCCAGGAACAGCAGCACCACGTCGCTCGCCTTCGCCAGCGCGACCGCCCCGTCGATGAGCGACGGATCGGCCTGCCCGTCGAGGCGAAAGCCGCCCTCGAACCCCGCGAAGCCTGGAAGCCCGGCCTGCAGCGCGTCGAGCGGCGAGACGACGCGGAAGGGGTTCACCGTTGAACTGCCTGCGCCCTGGAAGCGCGGCGTTCGCGCCAGTTCCCCGATCACGGCGATCCGGGCGGGACCGGCCGGGTCAATCGGCAGCAGGCCGGCATCATCGTGCAGCAGCACCGCCGATTCCGCCGCGGCCCGGCGCGCGATGCGGTGATGATCCTGAAGGTCGAGACGTTCCGCCGAAGGCGCGGCCGCCCCTGCGCCGGTCCGCTCCGCCAATTTGCGGAGCCGGTCCGCCGCCAGCAGCGCGTGTTCCGGAGCGAGGGCACCGGAGCGCAACGCCTCGAAAACGCGGGGGTCGCCGTCCCTCCCCGGCATGCGGAGGTCCAATCCGGCACGCACCGCCTCCACCGGGTCGCGCACTGCCCCCCAATCCGACACGACGACGCCGTCGAAGCCCCACTCGTCGCGCAACACCTGCGTCAGAAGCCAGCGGTCCTCGCTCGCCGACACCTCGTTGATGCGGTTGTAGGCGCTCATGATTGTCCACGGCTGGCCCTCGCGCACGGCAATCTGGAACGCGCGCAGGTAGATTTCCCGCAACGTACGCGCGTCGACGTCAGCGCTGACGCGCATCCGGTCGGTTTCCTGATTGTTTACAGCGAAATGCTTGAGGCAGGCCGCCACCCCGTTCGACTGGATGCCGCGCACGTTGGCGGCGGCGAGCCGGCCGGCGAGCAACGGGTCCTCGCTGTAATATTCGAAGTTGCGGCCGCACAGCGGGCTGCGCTTGATGTTGAGGCCGGGTCCCAGCACCACGTGTACGCCCAGCGCGCGGGCCTCGCGGCCGAGGGCCGCGCCGACCTCCTCGACCAGCGCCTCGTCCCACGATGCGGCCAGCGTCGCGCCGGTAGGGAAACAGGTCGACGGGATGCTGCGGTTCAGCCCCAGCAGATCGGGGTTGTTGTCGTCCTGGATCCGCAGCCCGTGCGGTCCGTCGGCAAGGCGGATGCGCGGGACACCGAAGGTGGCGCTTTGCACGGTGGTCCAGTAGTCGGCGCCCAACGTGAGGCGCGCGAGTTCCTCAAGCGACGCGTCGCTCAGCCGGCCGGCGTCGGGTTCGGATGACATGACCTAGTCCTCGTCGATCAAAATGTTCACCATCGATGGGGTTCGCCGCGGCAGCGGGCCGGCCTCGACACCCCGCTGTTAGTCCGCCTGCCCAATCCGCAGCCAGGCGACCGCCTCGGTCACGAGCCGATGATCCTCCTCGCCGGTCAGCCCGCTCATCGCGACGGCGGCGACGCATCCCGCACCCGCAACCCGAAGCGGAACCGCGCCCCCGCCGGCGGCGTAGCGCCGCGTCGACAGACCGAAGTCGTGCAAGGCGAGGCCGCGTGCGCGAAGGTCGATCGCGACGGCAAGGCTGCATCGTTCGAAGCGCAGGGTAGTGGCGCTCTTGCGCGCAGCCCAAGCGGCATTGTCCGCCGTCGCGCCGGCCAGAATGGCAGCAAAGACCGGCGCACCGCCCTGACGGCGGATCTCGATGGCCACCGCCGCTCCAGCCTGTGCGGCGATCTCGCGCAATCGGCATCCCAGCGTCCAGGCATCGTCCGCGGTGAAACGGACCAGCGTCGATGCCCGGTCGACGCGGTCGATCTCGGCCAGGCGGGCGGCGACGTCGGTCATGCGACGCCCTCGGGCAGGCGGACCGGCACGACCCGGGCCTCGCGCGCCGACCGAACGCCCGCTTCCAGCACCGCCATCACCCCCAGCACGTCGCGCGGGGACGTCGGGTTCGGCACCTCGCCGCGGATAGCCGCACCCAGGTCGGAAAGGAAGAGGCGATAGTCGCCGTTCGCGGCCGGTTGCGGCGTGCTCGACCCGTCCGGCGCAAGCAGCACCGGCGCGTCGTCGTCGCGGCCGTAACGGGGATCGTCGGGCGACATGCCGCTCCACAACTGCCGCCCCTGACCGTCCGCGGTCCGCTTGACCAGGCTGGCCGCGTCGCCATGGACGGTGAAGCGGGGAACGCCGCCGGCGACCAGCATCGAACAATGCAGCACCGCGCGCATGAGCGGGTAGAGCAGCACGGCATGACACCAGTCCTCCGCGTCGCTGCCCGGCCGATTGATAGCGGCAGTCATGCTGATCGCGTCGGGCAGGCCGAAGAGCTGGATCGTCTGGTCGACGACGTGAACCCCGGTGTCGTACCACAGCCCGCTGCCCGGTGCCGCGGGTGCCCGCCACGATTCGCTTACCACCGTGTTGAAGCGATTGTACTGGCTCTCGAAATGGTTGACCCGGCCGAGCGCGCCGGTCTCGATCGCCGCGCGGACCGATCGAAAGCAGCCGTCGAAGCGACGGTTCTGGAACACCGTCACCATCTTGCCCGCCTGGTATGCGCGATCGAGCACGCCTGCCGCCTCCGCGAGCGTGACCGTGAACGGCTTTTCGACCAGCACGTGCTTGCCCGCGGCCAGCGCCGCCTCCGCCCACTTGGCGTGCGTGTCCGGCGGCGAGGCGACGACGATGAGGTCGATGTCCGGGGCGGCGAGCATCGCGTCGGCGTCCGGGTAGGCGGCCACGTCGGGTAGCGCCTCGCGCACCGCCCGGGGCCGCGAACTGGCTACCGCGACGAGGTCGATCCCGGAAGTGTGGCGGATCAGCGGCGCGTGGATGAGCCGTCCGGCATTGCCGAAGCCGATGATGCCCACCCGGACCGGGTCGACGCGCGAACCATCGCTCACCGTGGCTCCTCCTGTTCTTGCTGGATATTCCCCGGTCCGGCGTGCGCGCGCGGATAGGCGACATAGGCTAGTCGGCCGCCATCGGGGGACCAGCTGTTGACGTTGAGCGACCCCTGCCCACCGCGGAACGCCGCGAGTCGCGTCAGCCGCCCGTCGGCGAGCGACGCCAGCCAGATCTCGACCGCCTGATCGGCCGGGTGCCCGATCGTGCCCGGCGGATAGCGCAGAAACGCGACCGCGCGTCCGTCTGGGCTCGGGTGCGGAAACCAGTCGACCCCCGGCCCGCGGGTCATCCGCTCGACGCCGGTACCGTCGGCGCGCATGCGGTAGAGCTGGGAATGACCGGAAACCTCCGCCTCCAGCTCGCCGTTGAACCAGAGCCATCGGCCGTCGGGCGACCATTCGGGGCCGTCGACCGGCGTGGAGCCGAGCAGGAGCGGGCGCGGGTCGCCTCCCGCCGCGGGGACAATCTGGATACCCCAACGATCGGCCTCCGACCCCATGTCGATGGTCGTGCAGGCAAGCTGACCGCCGTCCGGCGACACGCCGTGGAGGAAGAAGCGGACCCGTCCCTCGGGCGTCAGCTGGCGCGGCTCGCCCCCTTCCATTGCGACCGCATAGACTGCGCCGCCGGCCGACAAGTAGAGGGTGCGCCCGTCGGGAGCGACGACGTGGTCGTTGTTGGCGTCCTCGACGCCGCCGATATCAATCGGGGCGAGCCGAGCTTCCTCGCCCAGCGCCAGCCGGAACATGCCGCCCCGGCCGTTCAGCAGCAGCGCCGAGCCGTCCGGCATCCAGTCGGGGGCTTCGATCAGCTCCGGCGTCTCGAACAGCACCCGGTCGCTGCCGTCGGCGCAATCGATGATGCGCAGTTGCGAGATATGTCCCGTCAGGCTCCGGAACGGCCCGCCGGCGAGGTTCTTCTGCATCGCGAGCGTCAGCCGCCCGCCGCCATCGCGGGTCACGAGCAGGCCTTCATCGCCCACACGGCATGCCGGCGGGTCGGTTCGGTTCCCGCGCGATCATCGTCATGGTCGACCTCCTCTCCTATCTCGCCCGGATCATTTCTAATCCGCATTTCGGCCGCCCGTCCTGCCGCACGCATGATGCCGCCGGCTACTTCAGAGGAGGCAACAATTAGCTCGACCTAGTTCATATATGCAATTATATATTCGCATCTGCAACCCGCATCAGACCGGGAGAGGATTAGCTTGTTCTGGCACCCTGTTCATCGCCGACCGTGGACGGCTTCGACGCCGATCGGTGTTCCGTGTCGCGCGGGCGCGAGCCAAACACTTACCGATGGATAGGACCGGACCCATGCCAACCGTTCTGCGGCTGCGGTTGTCGGCGCTGTTCCTGCTGCAATACCTCGCCACCGGCTCGTGGTTTGTGACGCTGGGCACGTACATGAGCAAGAGCCTGGGCTTCGACGCGATCATCGGCTCGGCCTACGGCATGATCGGACTGGCGACGATCCTGTCCACGCTCTTCGCCGGGATGCTCGCCGACCGCTTCTTCGCGACGGAGCGGCTGTTGGCGGTGATGATGCTGTTCGGCGGTCTTACCCTGATCTGGCTGTCGACGATCGACCAGTCGCGCGGTGCCTTTCTGGGCGTCATGTTCCTGCACAGCATCTTCTACAGCTGCGGCATCCCGCTGGCGGTGGCGCTCGCATTCAACGCGATGACCGATCCGGGGCGCCAGTTCCCCTCGATCCGCATCTTCGGCTCAATCGGCTTCATCGTCGCCGGGGTGGTCATCGGTCTCATCCACGGCGCCGGATCGTCCGTGTTGCCGATGCGGATCGGCGCGGGCGTCCACCTGGTCGGCGCCATCTACTGCCTCACCCTCCCGCATACGCCACCCAAGGCCGAGAAGACCAAGCTCGACGTGCTTTCGGCGCTCGGCCTCGACGCGGTGCGGCATGTGCGCGACGCGAGCTTCTGGATCCTGATCGTCGCCGTGCTCGTCATGGTGATCCCCAAAAAATTCTACGACAGCTTCTTCAACAACTACCTCGTCGAGAAGTCGGTCGCCTTCCAGTTCGGCACGATCCGGGTCGAGCCGACCGCCATCCAGACACTGGGACAGGTGGTGGAGATGATCACGCTGCTGCTGCTGCCGCTGCTGATCGCCCGGTTGGGCATCAAGCGAGTCATGATTATCGGCATGCTCGGGTGGATCGGGCGCTTCCTGCTCTGGGCATACGGCTTCCGGGGCAGCGAGGGGATCATGCCCATGATCCTCCTCGGGATTCTCATGCATGGGGTCAGTTACGACTTCTTCTTCGTCTCCGCCCAGATCTGGCTCGACACCCGCTTTCCGCCCGACACGCGGGCAAGGGTGCAGGCGTTCTACTGGTTCATCCTGTCGGGGGTTGGCGTCGTCATCGGCTCCAACCTCGCGGGCGCGATTTACGCGCAGTTCACTGTTTCATCGACGGATCATGGCTGGACATGGATCTGGCTCGCGCCGGCGACGGTCACGCTGGGGATGCTGCTGATCTTCGTTCGGTTTTTTCGCGAGGCCGGGAGTCCATCGGCAGACCGGGTCAGCCGGTAGCGTAACACTTTCTTCTGCCGGTCCTTCACGCTCGGCGGGCATAAAGCCGCGTCAGGGCGCATCATCGACCATGTGCCGATGTGCTGGCGAACCAGTCGACCTAATCCGCCCAATCTTCATATATCAAACGCGCCTTTCATTAGCGATTGCAAGCTTGGATGGCGTGAGGTATCGCTGTGATCGACGGTGCCCCATCCGGCGAAGATCGGAAGGGCGAGATCGAACTCGACGCGGCGTCGAACCGCATCTTAACGTAGTTCCAGGAGAGGATTGATGAGGTTTTCCCGTCTTTTGTGTTCCAGCGGCTTGGTCGCACTCTCGTTGAGCGCCGTCCCTGCGCTGGCGCAGCAGCAGCTAGGTGCGCCCCTCCCTTCAACCGAGCAGCGGATTGGCGAGGTTAACGGATCGGCCGACCAGTCGGTCTCTCCCGATCGCACTGCCGATCCGTCCACATCCTCTGATCAGGGTACGCCGGGCGGTGGCGTGGCGGAGGGCGACATCGTCGTCACCGCTCAGCGCACCTCCAGCCTCGCGTCCAAGACACCGGTCGCGCTGACCGCGATCACCGGTGACTCGCTTACAGAAAGCGGCGTGACGAACCCGACCCAGATCGGCGACGTCGTACCGAACATCTCGATCGACCGCGCCAACGGCAACGGCCTGCAGATTACCATCCGCGGCATCACCTCCAGCGATGGCACCGAGAAGGGCGACCCCTCGGCCGCGTTCATGCTCGACGGGACCTATATCGCCCGTCCGCAGGCGCAGGAGGCGAGTTTCTTCGACATCGCACGGGTCGAGGTTCTGCGCGGCCCCCAAGGCACGCTGTTCGGCCGCAATACCACGGCGGGCCTGGTCAACGTCATCACCAACCTGCCGAGCTTTGAACTGGGCGGGCGCGTCGATGCGACCTACGGCAACTACAACCAGGTGCAGACCACCGGCGTGCTCAACGTGCCGCTATCCGACACCATCGCCGTGCGCGCCGCCGTAAACTACGATCACCGGGACAGCTTCATCACGACCGGTACGCAAGTCGGGAACGACCTCGATCCGTTCAAGGACAACATATCGGGCCGCCTCACCGGACTGGTGAAATTGGGCAATGGTGAACTGGTCTTGCGCGGCGACTATTCGCACCTCGGCGGCCAGCTGCAGAACGGCGTCCGTTTGAGCAATTTCTACACCAACACCGCCAGCGGCCAGACCCCGCTCTATGTCGGCAGCAGCGTGTCGAGCCGGAACCTGCGCCTGCTCAACGACCCGATCAACTTCGGCCTGGATCGCAACAACGACACCTGGGGCGTGCAGGCCGACTTCACCTACGACCTGGGCGGCGTCGGGATCGCGTATCTCGGCTCGTATCGCGAACTCGAACGCGCCGAAGATACCGCCTATCTGCGCAATAACAACACGGTAATCCGCAGCCGGTTGGACGGCCAATACAAGCAGACTAGCCAAGAGTTGCGTCTGTACACGACTGGCACGGGGCCAGTCAAAGCGCAGGCCGGCGCCTATTACTTCTACGACGAGAGCAGCCTGCGCCAGGACCTTTACGGTCTGCTGGCTGCAACACCGAACACCGTCGGCTATGTCTACCGGTTCGATCGCGATCCAGCGAAGAACACGTCCTATGCCGGCTTCGGTCAGGTGACCTGGAGCGTCATTGACGCGTTGCGACTGACCGGCGGCGTACGCTATTCGCGCGACGACAAGTCGCGGGTCGGTGCCACGCGCCGTTGCGCGACGCTGAGTTGCACGGGCACCGGTGACCTCGCCACGCCGGACAACGCGAAGCGCAGCTTCGACAAGGTGACGTGGCGTGCGGGTGTCGACTTCGATCTCAATCCGCGCACGCTGCTCTACGGCACGGTCTCGACGGGCTACAAGGCCGGCGGCTTCAACGACGGCTGCGCGACCGGCACGCCCAACTGCCTCAGCCCGGTTGCCGACGCCGCGCTGTATTACCAGCCGGAAACGCTGACGTCCTACGAAGTCGGTTTCAAGACGCGGCTGCTCGACAACGCCGTCCGGGTCAACGGCGCCGCCTTCTGGTACGATTACAAGAACATCCAGCTGACGCAGATCTCGACGCTATGCGGCGGCCCATGCTCGGTCACCACCAACGCGGCGGTTGCCACGGTCAAGGGCGTCGAGCTCGAAGGATCGATCAGGCCGGCGCGGCCGATGCTGTTCGATTTCTCGTTCGCCTACCTCGATGCGACCTATGACCGGTTCCAGCTATCGCCGACCGTCGACTTCAGCGGCCGTGATCTCGACCGGGCACCCGGCCTCACCGTCACGGCCGGCTACACCCATACGTTCGAACTGCCGGGCGGCGGCAACATCGAGGCCAATGTGCGCACCCGTGTCGTCGACAATTACCAGCTCGCGGCTCTGGCGACGTTCAACCAGTATCGGGTTCCCAGCAGCATGCGCTCGGATGCCAGCATTACATTCAACGCGCCCGACGATCGCTTCTACGTCCAGGGCTTTGTAAAGAACATCGAGAACGCCGTCGTGGTGACCACGGTCATCCCGGGCACCTTCCCGACCGCCAACTTCGCCGATCCTCGCCTCTATGGCGTGCGCGGCGGCGTGAAGTTCTGACGAGGCTCCGCCGGCGGCACCATGCCGGCGGCGGACCCGGCTCACCAGGCGTTACGCATCCATATTCCTCCGCGGGAAACTGCGGCAGCGGCAGCGTCGGTGTCCTTGCCACGCCCTAGCGGCGGGGCGATGATTTCGGCGGCAGCTTCCATGGTGGCGAAGCGCCGCGCGACGTGCGATCAGCTGGCTTGCGCCAGACGCGGGAAAGCCGGGATCAAGTTGCACGATGAGTTCTGAAAGCGGTGAACGCCAGGCACCGGAATATGCAGCCCCGGCGTTGGACAAGGGGCTCGATATCCTCGAGCTGCTGGCGCTGGAAGGCAGCGCGCTCACCCAGCGGGAGATCGCCGCCCGGCTTGGGCGGACGGTTGGTGAAATCTACCGGATGCTCTCCAGCCTGGTGCGGCGGGGCTATGTATTCCAAGTCGACGACGCCTATTCGCTGACCGCCAAGCTGTTCGAGCTCGCGCATGAGAACCCACCGACGCGGCGCCTGCTCGTCGAGGCGATGCCAATCATGACCGCGATCAGCTCCGAACTCGACCAGTCGTGTCATCTTTCCGTCTACGATCAGGGGCGGCAGGTGGTGATCGCCAAGGTCGATGCCCGCAGCATGAGCTTTAGCGTGCGGGTCGGCAGCGAGCTGGACGTGCCCGCATCGGCATCGGGCAGGGTGCTGCTGGCCTTTCAGGACGAGGGCACGCGCAGGGTGCGGCTCGAGGAGGCGCGCGCGAGGAAGCCTGCCCAGGTCCGTTGCGACGTCGAGGCGGTGCTGCATGCCATTCGGGAACGCGGTTACGAGGCGGCGGAAAGCATCCAATTCCGCGGGGTTTTCGCGATCAGTTTCCCCATTGGCGACCGTAGGGGCCACGCCCTCGCCGCCCTGACCATTCCCTATACCGAACGGCTAGACGCGGAGGTCCGCTCGATCGACGACGTGTGCCTCAGGCTCGGCGAGGCGTCGGCCGTGCTGACCGCGCGGATCGGCGGCATGGCCCCCTCTAGCGAAGGCTGACGCCGCCCGTCGGGACGTGCCGCGTCGACGGTCCGCGTTCGCGCCCGAGGCCTAGTGGATGTGGGTGCCGCCGTTGACGTCCAGTGTCGCACCAGTGACGAAGCCGCCGAGTTCGGACGCCAGGAACAGGCAGGCGCCGGCCAGTTCCCTTGCCGTGCCGAGCCGCCGCAACGGGATCTGGTCGATGATCGCCTCCTCGCGGTCGGGCGGCAACCCGTCCAGCATCGCCGTCTCGATCATCGCCGGGCACACCGCATTGGCGCGCACGCCCGCCGGCCCGAACTCGCGCGCGATCGAGCGGGTGAGGCTCAGCACGCCGCCTTTGGACGCGGCATAGTGCGCACCGCCGACAAGGCCGCCGCCGCGCTGCGCAGCCAGCGACGATACGTTAACGATGGATCCGGCACCCTGCTCGACCATCGTCGGCAACACGGCCTTGCACACGTTAAACGCACCCTTAAGGTTGATGGTGGTCATTCGTTCGAATTCGGCATCGTCGATGGCCAGGAACGACCGGCCGTCGACGACACCCGCGCTGTTCACAAGGCAGTCGACGCGCCCGAACCGCTCGACCGTCTCGCGGACAAGCGTCTCGCACGCCTCCGGTCGCGTCACGTCGCAGGTGGCGGCGACGATCGCGCCGCCCTCGCCCACTCCCTTGATCGCCGCCACGTCGGGCAGGCGCAGGTCGGCGGCGACCACCGCGGCCCCATGCTCCGCGAAGAGGGCGGCGGTCGCATGCCCGATGCCGCGGGGCGATCCCGCGCCGACGACGATGCAGACCTTGTTGTTCAACAGCATGGCAGAAAAAATCCAGTTTTGACCGGTCGGCAGGCCCCCGCCGAGTGACGATGGCGGTGCCGGGTCGCGCACAACGCCGGCCGGGCACCGATTTCACATCGGCTGGTGGACTTCGATCATGTTGCCGTCCGGGTCCATGAAGAATATCTGGTACCAGTTGGCCATCGCCCAGACGCCATAGTCGGCATAGGGGATGCCCTTCTCCTCCAGACGCTTCTTGAAGCCCTCGATATCGTCGGTGCGGAAGCACATGTGGCCGGACTGCAGCGGGTTGAGGGGCTGTTTCTGCCGGAAGCTGAGGTTGACGTCCTTGGTCGCGAGGTGGAACTCGACCGCGCCGTCGGTCACGAAATCGACTGCCGCGGAATAGCTGCTGGGATCGCTGCTGTCCGTGCGGCGATGCTCCTCGTCCTCGATCCGGTCGAGGTCGAGCAGGTCGCGATAGAAGTGCGACAGGCGCTCCACATTCTCGGAACACAGATTGAGATGGTGAAACTTGAACTCCATTCCGGCACCCTCCTGCTAGGACGTCGCGAAGCCGACCGACCTCGCCGTTGCCGGCATCCTCGGTTCGCGTCCAATCGCGTCAACGGCGAGTATAGGCCTTGTGTTGGTAGCCCGCAATCCGTATTCAAAAGATGTTATTCATAAGTGAAACGGTAAGTGATGGGAGAGCGCGAAAGCTTGACGCAGGACGACGTGCTGCCGGCGTCCGCCGTCCATCGGATCGCCGCCATGCTGGACGTGGTCGACGCCGTCCCGCGTGCGGGCGACGCCCTGCCTCGCGGCTGGCACTTCCCGTTGCTGGCGGCCCGGACACCGGTGCGCGATCTGCGCGTTGATGGGTTCCCGGGTCTGGGTGTGCCCATGCCCGACCTGTCACTGCCCCGGCTGCTCCTCGCGGGTCGCACGCTGGCATTCGACGGCGACATCGCGATCGGTGCCGGCGTCGAGAGGACCGCCGCTGTTGACGAACTGAAGCAGAAGGATGACGCCCACGGTCGTCGCGCCATCGTCACCCTCTCCCACCGGATCGGCGAACGGAACGCGCGGGCGCCGGCGATCGTCGAGACCCAGACCTACCTGCTGCTGCCTGCGGGCGCCTACGCCCCCGCCCCGCCTGCGCCGTCAATGCCGGTCGAGACCGAGGCGATACGCATCGTCACCCCCAGTTCGACCATGCTTTTTCAATTCTCCGCCTTGGGGTTTAACTCGCATCGCATCCACCTTGATCGCGAATATGCGCGCGGGGTCGAGGGGTATCCCGACCTGGTGGTTAATGGCGGCCTGACCACCCTGCTCCTGACCGAGTTCGCGCGGCGCGATCTCGGCCTCACGATCCGTACTGCGCGGCTGCGCTACCTCGCGCCGCTGTTCGCCGATCGGCAGGTTCGCCTCGTCGCCCTGCGGCGCGACGGCGGCTGGCAACTCCAGGCGCACGACGACGCCGGCACGCTCGCTGTTGAAGCCGAACTGGAGGTGGCCTGATGTTTCGCCCGCTCGACGGACTGAAGATCCTCGACCTCACCAGCGTCGTGGTGGGGCCGGTCAGCACCGCCCGCCTGTCGCAATATGGCGCGGAGGTGGTGAAGCTGGAGAGCCCGGAGGGCGACCTGATGCGGGGGCTCGGCGGCATCTCCCCCACGGGGCGCCATTCCGGAACCTATCTTCACCTCAACCGGGGCAAGCGCAACCTCTGCTGCGACCTCAAGAAGCCGGGGTCGAAGGCGGTGGTCGACGCGCTCGTCGACTGGGCGGACGTGGTGGTCGCGAACATGCGCCCGTCGGCGCTGCAACGCCTTGGACTCGACGCCGCAAGCATCCGGGCACGCCAGCCGGGCATCATCTATTGCCTCATCACCGGCTACGGCACCGACGGGCCCTATGCGGGCGATCCGACCTATGACAGCGTGGTCCAGGCCGCGTCGGGCATCACCGGCCTTTCGCTCGCCCGCGACGGTCGGCCCGCCTATGTGCCGATGCTGATCTGCGACCATGTGGTGGGGGAGATCGCCGCCGGCGCGATCCTGGCGGCCGTCCTGCAACGGAAGGAAACGGGAGCAGGCTGCACGCTGGAAGTGCCGATGTTCGAGACGATGGCCGCCTTCGTCTTGCAGGAGCATCTGGCCCAGCAATCCTTCGTGCCGCCTGTCGGCACGGCGGGCGACCAGCGGCTGCTCAGCCCTCACAACCGCCCGGTGCAGACGGCAGACGGCTGGATCTCCTTTACCGTCAACACCGACAAGCAGGTACGCGCCTTCCTAAAGGCGGTCGGGCGCGACGACCTGATTGATGACCCCCGCTTCGCCACCGTGGGCGCGCGCGCGACCAACGTCGGCGCTTGGTTCGAAGTCCGCGGCGCGGCGCTGACCAGCCGCACTTCAGCGGAATGGCTCGCCCTGTTCGGGGCTGCCGACATCGCCGTCAAGCCGTGCCACACGCTGGAGACGCTGCCCGGTGATCCCCATCTGAGAGCGGTCGCCCTGTTGTCCCCGGACAACCATCCCACCGAGGGCGCCACCGTCGCGATCCGCCCGACCATCCGCTTCGACCAAGCCTATCCTTCCGCGGGCAGCTTCGCGCAACCGCAAGGCTGGGAAACCCGCGGCATCCTGACCGATCTCGGTTTTGACGACGATGTGCAGCAGACGCTGCTCGGGGAAGGCGCCGTGCTCGCGGTCGAGCATCCAGAGGCCGACGCGCCGCGGGTGTGACCGACACGCGGACCTTCCGATCCCCATGCCACGAGGTTTCCATGCCCCATGCCTTCATCTGCGACGCGATCCGCACCCCGATCGGCCGCCTCAACGGCAGCCTCTCGTCGGTCCGAGCGGATGATCTAGCCGCCATCCCGCTGCGCGCGCTGGCCGAACGAAATCGGGACGTCGACTGGGCTGCGGTCGATGACGTCATTCTCGGCTGTGCCAACCAGGCGGGCGAGGACAATCGCAATCTCGCCCGGATGGCAACGTTGCTCGCTGGACTCCCGGAAACGGTGCCGGGCACCACCATCAACCGGTTGTGCGGCTCGGGCCTAAATGCGGTTGGGATCGCGGCGCAGGCGATCCGGTCGGGAGACGCCTCCCTGATGATCGCGGGCGGGGCTGAGAGCATGACCCGGGCCCCTTACGTCATGGGCAAGTCGCACGAAGCCTTCGATAGAGCGCAGAAGCTCGAGGACACCACGCTCGGCTGGCGATTCATCAATCCCGCTATGCGCCACGCTTATGGCATAGATTCAATGCCCGAGACTGCCGAGAACGTCGCCACTGACTGGCAGGTCAGCCGGGCGGAGCAGGACGCGTTCGCGCTTGCCAGTCAGCAGAAGGCGGCGGCAGCGCAGGCCAGCGGGCGCTTCGCGGTAGAGATCGTGCCCGTTTGCGTGCCGCAGAAGAAGGGCGAGCCTAAGGTCTTCGACACCGACGAACATCCGCGAGCCAGCACAGCCGAGGCACTGGCCAAGCTCAAGCCCGTGGTGCGCGGCGATGGCACCGTCACGGCGGGGAACGCGTCCGGCCTCAACGACGGTGCCGCCGCGATGCTGGTCGCGAGCGAGCAAGCAGCTGCGCGCCACGGCCTTGTTCCCCGAGCACGCGTGCTTGGTATGGCAGCGTCGGGCATTGCGCCCCGCATCATGGGCGCCGGCCCGATCGAGGCTGCGCGGAAGCTGGTGCGGAACGTCGGCGTCGCGCTCGACGAGGTCGATGTGATCGAGCTGAACGAGGCCTTCGCGAGTCAGGCGCTCGCGACGCTCGCGGATCTCGGCGTGGCGGCGGACGACCCGCGCGTGAACCGCAATGGAGGTGCGATCGCGCTGGGACACCCCCTTGGCATGTCGGGCGCGCGGATCACGATGACGGCGGTTGAGGAGTTGCATCGCACCGGCGGGCGCTATGCGCTGGCGTTCATGTGCGTCGGGGTCGGTCAGGGTATCGCACTCGTGCTCGAGCGAACGTGAGGACGCGCGAATAGGACTTCCTTCTGGTTCGGTGTCGATGGGCGACCCGCGTGGAGCGTGGAGGTCTCCAGCGAGCGCCGTTAGCTGACCGGAGTGCCAGGTCTTGCCGGTAACGCCAGCTGTAACGATCGATCCTTCGATCGACGCTACCGCGATCCCGATTGGAACGGGCTTCGCGTCCTGATCCCTGGCGTCCGCTGGTGACTGACATGATATTCCCGGATCGGGTCACGCCCTTCGGCGATCACTGGCGCATTTTTTGATGGCTGGTATTGATCCCGCGCTTAAACAGCAGGTTCTCGACGTTGCGCAAAGCCAGCAGGAAGCGGATAAACAGTACCACCCCGACCGTAATGATTCGGGCGACGGGTTGAACCGGCAAAACAAGCCGGGCGGCGCGGCTCGGCCGGGGAGCGGCTGCGCGTTTGGGCAGCCACTCCTCCTGGGCAACCTACCTCCTCTCCGTCCTCCGCATCGTGCTGGCGCTGCTGTTCATCGCGCACGGGCTGGTGAAGCTGTTCGGCTTCCCCGCCGGCGCGGCGCCGGGACAAGTGCCGATCGTCGGCATCTACGGCCTCGCGGCGCTGCTGGAGACGATCGGCGGCGCGGCGCTGCTGCTCGGCCTGTTCACCCGGCCCGTCGCCTTCGTGCTGTCCGGACAGATGGCCGTCGCCTACTTCATGGCGCACGCGCCGCAGGATTTCTTCCCGGTGTTGAACGGCGGCGAGCTCGCGATCCTTTACTGCTTCGCCTTCCTCTACCTCGCCGCGGCCGGGGCGGGACCGTGGAGCCTTGACGCCCGCCGCGGCGCGTGATGGCTGCCCGTCGATGCTTGACTGGGACGATCTGAAGACCTTTCTCGCGATCGCCCGCGCCGGCACGCTGTCGGCGGCGGCGCGCTCCCTCAAGGTCAGCCAGACGACGATGGGCCGCCGGCTCGACCATCTCCATGGTTGGGCCGGTGCCACGCTGCTGGAGCGCACCCCCACCGGCTTTCGGCTGACGCCGACGGGTGCGTCCGTGCTCGGCGATGTCGAGCGGATGGAAGAAGCAGCGCTCGCGCTCGAACGGACCATCACCGGCGACGACTGCCGGCTCGAAGGGCTGGTCCGCATCACCACCGTCGAGGCGCTCGCCGCCCATGTCCTGACGCCGGCGCTGGCGATGCTGCAGGCAGCGCACCCGGGCATCGCCGTGGAGATCATCACCGACAATCGCTCGCTTAGCCTTGCCCGGCGCGAGGCCGACGTTGCGGTGCGGCTGAGCCGCTTCGACGCGCTGGAAACGGTGGTGCGCAAGGTCGGCGCGATGGCCTTCGCCGCCTATGCGTCGCCCGACTATCTGGCGCGGCACGGCCTGCCCGACTGGGCGTCCGGCGCCGCCGAGCACAGGATCGTGCGGGTGCAGGACGATCTGCTCGACACGCCGGACGGACGCTGGTTCGCCGACAAGGCCGCTCGGGCCGCGCCCGCCCTCCTCGCCAACAGCCGCGAGGTCCAGGTGCAGGGCGTGATCGCCGGGCTCGGCTTAGGGCACCTGCCCTGCTATCTGGCCGCCGGGCGTGCCGGGCTGGTCCGCATCGACGCCGGCAAGCCGGTCGTGCGCGAGATCTGGATGGGCGTTCACCAGGACACCCGCCACGCCCCGCGCATCGCCGCCGTCCAGGCCGCCATGGTCGAGGCCATCGCTGCCAGCCGGACGCTGCTGCACCCGGCCTAGGCGGCGCGCGGCGGTCAACCCTTGATCCAGCTGCCGTCCTGCTGGGCGTCGATCGGGATGTTGAACGTCTGGATGTAGCCAGCGATCATCCGGTAATAGCCGAGCACGATGATTGCGTCGCTCAGTTCCGCGACCGGGAAATACTGCAGGGCATGCTTGAACAGGATGCCGTGCGCCTTGCCCTTGACCAGGACCGCCTTGCCGAGGCGCAGCAGCAACCGCTCCTTCTCGTCAAAGGCGTCGGCGTCCTCCAGCCGGCCTTCCGCGATCGCGACGAACTGGTCCGGGCGGACTCCCGCCGCTTGCCCGATCGAGGCGTGCTGGTCCCATTCATAGGCCACGTCCTCGTGCGCCGCGACCATCACCACGAGCAGCTCCTTGTGGTAGTCGGAAATGGTCAGGTCGCGGAAGATGGCGTTGGTCAGGTCGATGATCGGCACGAACGCACCCTGGCTGTGCCCGACCATGCGGAAGAAGTTGACCTTGGTCGACAGGCTCTTGAACTTGTCGCGCACCGGCGCGGACAGCGTGGCGAAATCCGGATAGTCGATGCTGACGATCGAGCTGAGATCGGTGGTTGGCTGGTCTGCCATGGGACGGTTCCTTGCTTGCGGGATCTGGGGGGAGCGGTCAGGCCGCGATCGCGTTGTGCAGGTCGACGCGCATGCGCGCCGCCATCGCGCGGCGGTAATCCTCGACTGCCGCCGGATAGGTGATGCCGCGCACGATCGACAGCGCACGCGACGTCGCGAACAGGTGGATGTCGTCCTCCGACACCGTGCCGTTGACCGCATCGGGCGAGCGGATCAGCCCGGCCAGCGCCGCCAGCCGCTCGTCCATCAAGGCGACAAGAGCGTCGGTTTCCCCCAGCCGGTCGGCGAATGGGCCGACGATCGCCTCCTTGTTGCGCGTGAAGAAGGCGCGGGCCGATGGCGTCGCGAATTCGGCCAGCGGTGCCGCCGCCCAGCGCGGCATCGCCAGCCGGTAGAGCGTGGCCGATGCCTCCTCGATCCACGCCGAGACCTGCGGATTGCGCGGGCCGCTCAGCACCCCGCCGCCGCTCAGCGCATCGATATGCGCGGCGATGTCCATGCTCTCGCCTATGTATGCGCCGTCACGATCGAGGATCGGCGCCATCTTGCGGCCGATCATCGCGGTCGGCGTCGCCGCGTCGTCGTTGAGTATGATCGCCAGCTCGAGCGGGGTGTCGGTCAGCCCGAAAATGGAGCGCGCCTTCACGCAGAACGGGCAGTGATCGTAGACATACAGTTGCATCGTCGGGGAGCCTTTCGGAGCGATCTCAGTCACGGCGCAACCTCGGCCGACAGTGGCTGACCGGGCGCGCCGGCATAGGTGACGATCACCACCGCCGGCTGCGCACCGGTGACGCCGCGGTGGACGTTGCCGACCGACTCCGCGAACGCCTGGCCCGCCGTGAAGCGCTGTCGCCGACCGGTCGCGTGCTCCTCGACCGTCAGCCCCCCGACAGGATATAGGCGGCGTTGGGCATGACGTGCCGGTGCCACGGCAGCGCCGAATGTGCGGGGATCATCATGCGCACCGTGGTCAGCTGCGGTTGGCCGGCTGCATAGGCGGTGTAGGGCACGTCGTTCCACGAAGACGTCCGCTTGAGCAGCGTCGCCGTCGTGACGGGCGACGACAACCTCGCCGCCGCGATCGTGGCGCCTGCCAGCGCCAGGGCGACGCCGACGCCGCCTGCTGCAAGATAGGGCTTCATTCCTCGTCTCCCGTGAGCATCACGATCTTGCCGCTGGCAACGTTGCTCTCCATCAAGCGGTGCGCCGCGACGATCTCCCCCATCGGAAAGACGCATCCGACGCGAACCGGCAGTGTGCCGTTGCCGACCTGATCGATCAGCGCCTGCAGCGGCATCGCCATAAAATCCTCTACCCCGCCGGAATAGGTGGTGAGCGACACGCCTGTCGGGATCGTGTCCATCGGTGCAAATTCGGGGAATGACCAGCGATCGCCGACCATGCCCGCCATGCACACCATGCCCGGCTCTCGCACCGCCGCCAGCGAGTCGGCCAACGTCTCGGTGCCGACCAGCTCCAGCACCTTGTCCGCGCCGCCGGTCCACAGGCCCCGCACCGCCTCGGCGATTGCGCCGTCGTCGCGGACGAAATGGTCGGCGCCCGCCTCGCGCACCACCGCCTCTCCGCCGGGCCCACGCGACGTCGCCGCCACGGTTGCGCCAATCGCCCTGGCGATCGCGGCGGCGGCGAGCCCGACCGAGGTGGTGCCGCCGCGGATCAGCAGCCGCTCGCCAGCCTGCACCCTCAGGGCGCGTGACAACGCTCCCCAGGCGGTCTGGAGCATTTCCGGCAGCGCGCCGAGCGTCGCCCAGGGCAGATCGCTGCGAAAGGCGCGCACCTGCGCGGCGGGCACCGTCACATAGTCGGCATAGCCGCCGTCGAACGCGCGCCCCATGCCGCCCATCACGGTCGCCACCGTGTCGCCGACCGCGAAGCCGCCGCCGCGCGCGGCGGCGATCGTGCCCACCGCCTCGATGCCGAGGATGCGGGGAAAGTTGACGCCGGGCGACTGGCCCCGGCGGGTGAACAGCTCGGATCGGTTGAGCCCGAAGGCGCGGACGCGGATCAGCACCTCGCCGGGCTTCGGCACGGGGATCGGCCGATCCTCCACCCCCAACACCTCGGGTCCGCCGGGCCGGTGCATCACGACGGCGCGCATCGTATCGGCCACGCTCACCCCCTAGTTCAGGTAGCGCGGCGCCGGCGCTTGGTCGGTGCCGCGCGCGTGGGGCACACACGCAAAGCTGGTGCGCCGGGCCGGATCGCCACCGCGATAGTCGGGCAGCGCGGGATAGGGGCATAGCGGCCGCTCCTGCACCGGGTGGCCGTCATCCGCAGCCTTGCGCGCCACCAGCGTCATCGGCGCCGGCGCCCCCTCGGTCCAGGCGACGAGGGTCATCAACGCATCGCTTTCCGCCGTCGGCGGCACGGCCGAGGTGAAGGGCTGGCCGACATCGGTCACGCCCGACCCGCCGAAGCAGTGCCCCATGCCCGGCACCAGGAACAGCCGCGCGAACGCCGCCGCCTGTGCCGCCCCGCCCGCGCTCGCCGCGACGCGGTCGTAATAATTGACCACCTCGAGAAACGGCACCGCCGGGTCCGCGAGGCCGGTGTAGAGGATCAGCTTGCCGCCACGCCGCGCGAAGGTCGACAAATCGGCGGCGTTGGCGTTCAGCGTGCCCGCCAGCCGCGCGTCCACCCGGTCGAGGTCGCGGTCGAAGCCGAACCGCGCCGCCGCGAATGTGTCGCCCAGCGCCCAGTCGAACGGGTAGAATTGCTGCGCCGGCCAGGTCTTGGGATCGCCCTGCGTGTCCGGGCCGAGCGGCATCGCCTCCGACCCCGCCGTCAGCCCGGCATAGATGCGCTCGCCCGTGCGCGGATTGACCGGACCGGCATAGAGCCGGCGCACCGTGGCGAGCTGCGGCGCGGTGAGGCAGGTGTCGCCGCTCGCACCTGCCGTGCACACGGGCAGCGTCGCAGGATCGAAGCCGCAGCGGCGCGGATCGGTCAGGAACGCATCGCCGGGCGCCCCCCCGTCCTTGCCGGCACACGCGGCCAGCGCCGCGCGGCTCACCATGCGCCACTGCGCTGCCGACGGCTTGCCCGCAGCGCCGACGTTGAGCGCCTGGTAGTTCCACAGGAAGTAGCTCGCGACATGGGTGCGGTTGTTGCCGGGATCGCCGGCCAGAATGCCGTCGTAATCGGCCGGGAAGCGCTGCGCGCTGGCGAGCGCCTGCTGCCCTCCGGTTGAGCAGCCCTCAAAATAGGCGCGGAACGACGCGACCTTATAGAAGCCGGCGACCAGCACCTTGGCGACGCGCGTCATCTCGTGCGTGGCGCGCCAGCCGAAATCCACCCAGCGGTCAGGGTGCGTCCTGGCACCATTGATGTCCGGCGCGGTACCCATGTCGGTGTTGGTGACCGCGAAGCCGCGCTTCAGCCCCTCCACCATCCCCATCTCATAGGCGATCCGCCCCGCCCCGCCACCATTGCCGGTGCCGAGCAACCGCCCGTTCCAGCCGGCAAGCGGCAGCCACAGCTCGATGCCGATGCGGCTGTCGGGCGTCGGCGTCGCTACCGCCTGGACCCGGCAGAAGGCTGGGAGGCCCGCGACTCGCGCCGCCAAGTCCGGTGCGGTCGATGAGGCAGGCGCCTCGAAGGCACCCGCCGCCACCGCGTACGCTGCAGTGACGCGCGCGCCAGGGATCGCGTGCCGGGCCAGCGCGCCGCATCCCGTCGCACCCGGCGACAGCGGCTGCGCCGCCGCCTCGCCGCCCGCCAGCGCCGCAACCGCGATCGCGGCTGTGACCGTCACCCTGTCCCGTCGCGTCATCGCGTCACCTCACCCGGAGACGACCGGCCCCACGGGACCGATCGTGCAGCCCATCATCAACGCGAAAAGCCGGCGAACGGCCTCAGATACTCGGCCCCGAAGCTGTCGAGCTTGGCGCGGATATCCGGGGTCGTCTCACCATAGACATACAGCTTGTCGATCGTCGCGAATTGCAGGAAGCGCTCGGCATAGGGCGAAAAGGTCTGCTCGACGTGCGGCAGCAGGCCCTTGGTGCGATAGCGCTCGACGATGTGGATCACCGTCCGGTCGGCGTTGACGACATACTCGTAGGTGGTGGTGTCGGGCTCCTTGGCGGTCGCCGCGACGATCTGCTCGATCAACGCCTTGAATGCGTCAAAGTCGGTCGGCTTAATCGACAGATGGTACAACGAATAGATTTCGCCCTGCATGGATGCCTCCTCGTGCAATCGTGACATTTGGGGATGTATGGTAGCCGTCGGCGATATGAAGACCGGGTCTCGGCACAACTGAGTAGAGGTGCGTTCTACATGGTCGATCCCGATCCGCTGGCAGGGGTGTCGGTGTTCGTTGCGGCCGCTCGTGCCGGCAGCTTCACGCTAGCTGCCGAGCGGTTGGGCCTTACCAAGTCG